>JGI24158J21664_10005796_pt1 | contig 16202 bp, 9 predicted proteins | sample Ectturendosymbi3_FD_21664 | JGI IMG/M metagenome (IMG submission 21664)
AAGCTCAGATGGGCCAAATACGTCAAATTGAAACAGGTAAAACATTCCATGTAGCTCAAGAGCGTACGCAAGGGGGGTTGGGGGGTTAACCCCCACCCCTTGAGCTTGATATTTTACTAAAACTTTATTGTAAGGAGAGTGTATAGCGTTTGATTTTTACAAAAATAAGGGGAGTGTGTGTAGAAGATAATGCCTATTATGTCAACAAACTTCGCTTGAAAACATGAATAGGACGTCAAATTGTGACGTCACAAACAGCGCACACCAAACACAAATGACCACCATATGCCACTGAATGAAACCTCCTCATGAAAATTTTCTGCGTACTCCACTGATGTAGCTTGAATAAATGCCAAACAGGTCAGTGGCGAATAAATGCCAAACAGGCACAGCATTTTGTTTGGGACATCGTCTCTCAAAGCACAAAATAACAAGATAAGCTAGAAATTTTGGAGGACCCATTGGGACCCTTGTCCCCCTTGGATACGCCTACGAAATAGGTTGAAAATTTAGAAGTTTAAGGTCAAAGCAGACAGGTTTTCAAAAAATGCCAAACAACGTTTTTTTCTGTCAACACCACTAAAAACGGCCAAAATTACGCCAAACTGACGTACATGCCAAGCAGGATTTTCTCACGCCAAACCATTTCAAATAAGGCCAAAGTTCTGCAATTTGGCATTAAAATGCCAATTACCTGGCAACCCCGGTCTAGGCACCAAGCACATGTACAATATTAGGGTGAAGCATCCATGACGTAAAAATTGTCTATGTCAACATTTACTTNTCTGTGTTGTTCGCAAAATATAGCATTACAAACGAATGGCCTAGGCAAATCACTTTTATTTCACACATTGCAATTAAACTCCAAAANTTTGCAGTTGAGCTTTTGATCAAAGTGGAAAGCTTGGTTTGTTTCAGTTTCTAAAGACTATTGGGATAGAGATCTAAATTACAGCAAATGCTTTTGGTTTTTGTGCAACATCTTACATTTATTGATTTATACTAAATTGTTAAAATACCAAACATTCCTAAGAAATCCCGTGGGCAGGACTGTTTGGACTGCTGGTGCACATTACCAGAAGTTCGCTGCACGTGATCGTTACCCCATTATGGGGCGCCGTTCGTAAAAATATTATATCTGACAGATTTAGCAGAAAAACTGCTATCTCTGCGCATATTTAGCTATCTTACCCATCTCTGCGCGCATTTAGCTATATCTGCGCAGAGATAGCTATCTCTATGCAGAGATAGCTAAATATGCGCAGAGATAGCAGTTTTTCTGCTAAATCTGTCATATATAATATTTTTACGAACAGCGCCGCATACCCATGTTCATCTTGTTGATTGTTCTGAGCCTGTGTGAGTGCATACCGTACTGTGTGATTCTTGCGTTGTGTGCTTAATTTGCATGTTGTGTTAGGAGATTTCCGTTCTACTGTATCATTATATCCGTATCGGAATGATGGCATTATAACTTTTTGAAATGTATATAATTTTTGATATTGCGTGTGCTTTTTTGCACGCTGAGTTTCTCTGGCGTTTTTCATTTTGCAATGTGATGCGACATTCAGCTCTATTGTTTGGATTGCCGTCTACATTCCAAACTTGAAACTGGATGACAGGATGGTTGCCTGTTCTATCCTTTCTTGTTTCGTTTTCTACGCGCAAAGTATCAGCGTGAAAAGAGTTACTGAAAAAAACAGACTGTAAAAATACCGCGTTTAGTGTTTGCTCTACTTTACCTAAAATTTACATCACAAGTTTATGTACATCCTCAGAATCCCAATGATTGAGTAATTGGCATGTTTGTAAAATTGTTTGCTTTCATTCTGACGTTGGGTATTCCACGCAAAACATGCGTCTTTCGTGCTCTAGCACTTTTCGGAAAACGTTGCAGTTGGGGATTTACAAAGAAAACCCACGTGACCTTGAAGAAATTCACATCAATTCATTCAATCTTTTTACGTAAGAGGGTGCGCAAAAGCTTCGAAAATCAATGTTTGAAATCTTATCAAAATGGTTTACAGCATTCTAAAAAAACAAAATACACATTCTCTCAATTTCGTTATGCAAGTTTAACAGCCTTAGGCAAGTTATGTCCACTGACTTTTCTGATTTGTCGCTGTTCGAAAATGCTATGTCTTTAAAATACACCCGTTTTGCTCAAGGCTTAAAATGATTCTGCATAATTAGAAAATACGTCTGGGATGGTATGGTTTATTCATGCATTTTTGTGACTGAAATCACGAAATAACACGAATGCAGCAAGGGGAAATACAATAACATCGGAAGATCACTAACTAATTTCACGTAGATGAAAATATAAATACATCAGTAATTTCAGGTTTCGCAGTTTAGCCCTTTAATCGTGTTCTAACATGTTGAATTACAAAGGGTTGCAAGTTCTCAACCTGCACTGTTGCTAGCAGGATTGGTGTTGAACACGTATGCGTCAGTTGTGTCATGATGCAGTCATCTTCAAGCTTAACGAGAGCATCTACTTGTACAATGTGTTTTTCTCCGAACTTCTATATTATGGGAAAACTTTCGCGTTTCGAGAAGGGAAGAATTATATAACCTAAATTGAACGTTCAATGTGTGCAAGTGAATCTGTCTGTGCCGAATGTTTGCAGGCCTCAATCCCGACCATGATCGAATCGCTGATAATTTCCCAGATCGGATTAAGCCTGAAAAGGGCTCTGCGCTACCCAACATTTTGAGGCTCCCCAATCGACAGTAAACCTTCCAACGTCTACAACCAAATGTACCTCCATTGCAATACAACCTACGTTAGCCTCCGATTCTACTAAAGTGTTTCACAGGGTCGTCTAAACAGAATAGCGGCAATAGAAAATGTTTTCAACAACCATTTGTGCGAGGAGGGTAGTCCCCATATGGTACCCTGATGCTGACCCATAAAGGTTTTTGGGATTTTTTGAGCTTTTTGGGAAAAAGATGTTTGAGATTTTGCAAGTTCATGCAAAATATTTTCATTTATGAAATATTGTTTTCAAGTTTATGCAACCGATATTTCTCAAGACGAAATAAACTGCGTTTTGTCAAAGACGTGCCTGGGCAAGTTCCAATCAGGCTTTCTGTGTGAGGTTACAGTTAATCCGAATAAATCTGACCTGTGTCTACTTGAGCTTACTTTGTCATTGCATTTAATGTGTTGGTTAGAGCTTCTGCATCACTTCATCCAGATTTTACAATATTAAAATACACCTAATCTGTAATTTGATGAGTTTGATAGCTTTTGTCAAGGGCGCGCGTGCACAGACGGGATGGAATCTGAATGTTCCCGTCAAGTTACTACTAATTCGATAAAAATTTTCCTTAGCCAATTAATTTTTCCTTGTAGGTGCTATTATTGATCAGAGTTTTTGCATCACTTTGTCTAGACTTCTTAATTAATTAGACCCCATCACAAGTCTTTGATAGATTTTTTGCGTTACGTTTTTCTGGTGGGTGTTGGAAATCGCGCAAGTTGTAAACTTTTAGCGCGCCATATTGGCGATTGTTCATCGCGTTGCTGCTATTGCAGTGTATGAGGCCACCGACACTGCAACGTCATCGGTCTACGCAACGTTTCATAAAGCAGGAAATGTTGCGTCATCGATCTGATCAGTTGTCATTTAGCTCAGCTTACCTGTTCACCAGTAACGTTGTGTAGTAATCCTCGCGGTATAAAGATGAATGAAAAACTTACTTGTCACCTTTGTGGTGAGTTTTATGACAGTGAAAGTGATCTTCAAAGAAACTTGCATCAATCAAAGCAGAATGTCCCCAAGTGCGGTCTTGTGTTTTTGAGAAATGATAATTTGAAAAAGTGCAAAAGAAACGTGCACTGTGAGGACGCTTCAAAGTTTATCTGCCAGCCTTATCAGAAGTCATTTTCAAATTCCTGTAATCTTAAACAATAATTGGAGATTCATCCGCTCATTCAACCTTGGTCAGGTAACTTTTTTAACAAACACGGTTAATGACCATAACCTTTTTGCCTAAATCGCATTCTCATCATTACCCAGGCCTACTGAGACATTTCCGGAGCAGAAGCGGCCTTTAGAACGATTCAGAAAATTTTGTCAAACTTAACTGACTTGAAAAAATTAATTTGTTAAATGTCGAAAAAATATTAACACAAGAAACATAGGTCCACGCCGAAAAAACGCGTGGGGCAGGCATGGAAGTGATACAAAAACGCACGAAAAAAAAGCGAAATGCCGCCAGTAACCTTTGTTGGCAGTCTGTACAAGACCCATGCCGTATTGTGTTCGAAAATTGCAGATGTGCATGGAATAGAAGTGCATGACGTTTGCACTTGCAAATTTGTTTATTTTCGGAAATTTTTTCGATTTTTATTACGCATCACGATTGTCTGACGAAAATGGCGAAATTTGTTTGCAAAAATCCTTGCCAATAAAAGAGAAAAGATCAATCACAAACTATTCGAAACAAAATGATTTTGATTATCAAAGCCATCTGACCACAGAGAATAACTTTAACGTCGAAAAAACGTAATTATTTCAAAAACAAACACAACTCCCCACCCCCCAAAAAAACTTGGGCTAAGCGTATGTAGTTGAGTTTGCCATCATTTAATGCGGATTTCATGGCATGTTTTACTAAAACACTTGCACTTCTTGCATCAGTCTTGCGCTGCACTAGCCGCGCTGCAATAACTCAAGGAAATTAGACCAGAAACCTTTTATCGCCACTATTTGCGCAACGGTGTCCTCACCCTTATTGAAGATAAGCGCCTGCCTAGCTACTGGGAAATTGAACAAGACCGACTGAAAAATAAGTTTGTCCATGAAAATGGCGTATGAATACCAGTGTGCTAACGCTAAATCAAACCTTGTTGGAGTTTGCAAAACTGGTTGAAAACAGCCAACAGCAAAGCGAAACATTGTCATGGTAACTTAAACTCACAGAAAACAGTGTGATGGAGCGACACACAGCGCCAGCAGGAAGTCATCTTGCTATAAAACGCGCACTACAGCGCAGGCAATAAAGAGTGTACCTGGTCGAGTGGGGAAACTCCTCTTGTGTGTTCTTCCGAAACTCTCCGAGCCCTTTATTCTATGTCTACAGTCTTAACTAAGCCTTCCAACAAAAATATACCAAAATTTTCATATATATCAAATGAAAAATTTATATACCAAGCACTTTGAAAATATGCCTAATCTTTCAAATTTGGTATATATACCAGTTGGCAACACTGGGTGGAACGCGTGTCGCGAACAGAAGTGCAACGCCGCCTTTGCGTAGCAAGGCTTTTTTGGTTTTCCTAACTTGCCGAAACCATTGGTACGGAGCGGTACAGAAGCAGCCTTCTTCAATCCGTGGAATGGACAAGGGCTTTACAGTTCAAAGTCCAACATACTTCCTTTCGTGCATTTGACACGGTTTGGACAAGTACGACAGCCTTTACGAAAACCCAAAACCCACTGACTTGCCCGTTTCAGAAAATACATCATCTCGGAAAACGGCAATGGTTTGGAGGTTTGATAAACAACAAAAGAGGCTTATCATGAAGCAGGCGTGTTGAAGCAGCTTGTTTTCCTAACGAACTTCCATGCGATCAAGTTTGGTTTTGCAAAATGTCCTGGGTCACCTAAAAATCGTTGGTTTCGTTTTGTTTTCGCCAATATGTCCAATGACATCTGCGCGTAGCATCAGCATTTTTGTCACACACGGGGTGACCATCGCCATCCTGGCCATATACCTCCCCTTTACTCAAAAACTACAAAATTTATCGATAGAATTGCTTGAAAGAATTTGTCGAAAAAATCAGCTTCAAGTCTTTTAAGTAAGTTGAAGAAACTTAAGCCAGCTTTAAATCTCTTCTACTTACTTGAAAACTGACATAATCTGCTTTGCCTAGAGTTATCTGAGTAGGGTTTTAATATTGTCAAATTGCAAGAAGCAAAGCGCCGGAGACTTAAACTGGATTTGTTACTTAAACAATGTTTTTTTCAGACGACAAACAAAAATACGAACATTGAATTCCATCAGTTGTCATCAGTAGTGCACTTACTAATGCAACGACAACTCAGAAGAATTTCTTGTTTAAAAGCATAGGAAATTTCGGAAAAACGAAAGTTTTGCAAAAAAGAACTTCTTTTATATTTTTTCATGGTGTTTGGCAATCAATGATTTTTACGCGTTATTTATCTACTTGGCGCTTGCAGACCAAAGGCATCCCACAACTCGCAAGTACTGGGATGCCTTTAATCTCCAATCGCACTGCGAATCATGTATCACCTAGCACTAAGGAAATTTCCGTTCCCATGCATGAATCATCACACCAACTGAAAATGCATTTCTCAAACGTATAACTGACGCTTAGTTTTAGCATGCCTAAATTTTGTGCCACACGTTGCAGCTCTGTCATAGTCCATAACTGTCGTTCAGCATTTCCTTCTGTAGCGGCCGCAAGCTCTTTACATAGGCTTCCGGGTTGTGGTTGTCATCAGTTACACTGTGTGGGTGCACTGAGCCTCGTATCCAGTTTCGCTGAACGAGCGCGTCTCACGCTGTTTGCAGAACACAAAAGGGAATTTGTTCCAGTCAAGATACCATGGTAAATAAAGTTGTGATGTAACTGGAAGACCAGTCCGTGGCCTGGTGGTAAGTGCGTCCACTTCGGTGCTGGTAGGTCTGGTGTTCGACTCTTAGTCGGGTTTTACCAAGACCATGTCAATTGGTACTGCAGTTTTCTTACCAGGCACACGATGTGCAGGGAATGCCAGAACGCAAAAAAACGAATCCAATGAAACAAGAACTTGCAATAGTTCAGTCGTGAAGCTATAGTACAAAACCGTTGTAGTTAAAGCACCGTCATAACAATTAATTTTTAAAAATGTTGCTAAACTGGTGTGGAAGAACTTTTAAAAGTCAGAGCAGGCTATCTTGGCAACAAATCAATTAAAGTTAAGGGTAGATATCGAGGATCGACGAACAACCGTAGATACACCCATGTTCGACCCGATACTCTATATAAATTGGTCCCCAAACTAGTTTTGCTAGCCGAATGGGGACTCGGTCAGCAACAGGGCCAGCAACACTCCCAACGAGGATTATCGCGTGACGTCTAGTCTTCTCTTCTGACGAATATATCTTAGGATTTACCAGAACAACTCGAACGAAGTTACTTCGTGGCAGAACCGTCGCCAGATAGTCGTCAATAAGAGGGCTCTACGTTTGTGCAGGAGGACTTTACGTTCGTGCAGTGGGGGCTTGACATTCAAATTTGAGAAAAATTCCACTAGTTGTAGTGTTTTTCGTATTTCAATTTGAGGGGGGGCTTGGAGCTTTGTTTGGGGGTCTAAACCATCCCCTTGGCGACGGGACAGCTTCGTGGGACATCATTCTGCTCCTTTTCCGTTGACGAACTCTCATGTGGATTACGTTTCCTATCCCAGATTCGTAAGGAAATTTCGCTTCAGTCAAGGCTGTATCTACTTAAGAGCACCATAGAACAGTAAGTTGTATTATTATAACTTTCAACTCAACGTAGCACGTTATGCTGACCCTGCTGGGTTCGCTAGATCAGTTATGACCAACCCTCGACACGTGGGCCGCATGCGGCCCAGTCGAAGGTTTTGTGCAGCCCGGTGTAGGTTTTCGCTGTAATATAAGCAGCTTACATACTTACAACCTGTCCTTGTTTTGATAATCCTAAATTTGACATTTTTGATGCAGGTGGTCTTCAGTGCCACTTTATCATGTCTGTACTGCGTGCTGTATGGGAGCTTTCCACACGTCCACTGATACCTTGGTGCAAACTTTTTACTGGCTTTCTGATTTCTACTCTGGTTCCACTGGCACTAAACTTTGCTATGAAATTATACTGACGGAGTGGTTAAAGGTGCCAAACAGTCGCTCTCATTGCAGTTAGGATTCGAATGCTTTCAGTACATAAATTAGCATAAACTAAATTAATTAGCTTAGATCGAAGTAAGTCATTCAATTGCGGCCCTGGTTAAGATAGTCAGTGGCGTACCTAAGGTTTCCAGCGCCCGGGGACAAAGCCAGTTTGGGCGCCCCCACCCAGTCTGTTCGTGGTAGCACAAATGCGAAGAATAAGTTGGGAATAAAGGGGCGTCGAAAGCTGAGTAGGGCCCCGCATAGAGTTGTTTCTGGACTCGTCTGAAAATTCCATATGACTGTGACGTCACAAATCTTGGAAATCATTAACTATTGTAGAGTAAAGAATCTAATCGTTTCGCGTGAAGCTATCATCACTTTAAAGTTTCGGTCACAATTGATTGCGGTAATACATGCGAATTGCAGGAATTAGTGAAAGAAAGTACAAAAACTAGTCAAAAGTTTCCCGCTTATCTGCAAGAATCTGCATCGAATTTTAATGACAGAATTTTATGGGCACAAAAATCGTCTGATACCACAGCATAAAATTGGCTAGAGCTGCACCTTGTTTTCTAAAGCAAGGATTTGTTAGAGCCTGTTGAAGACCCCCATGTACCGTACCCGCTTGATCCCCTCTCTCGTCACGCCTGATGGTCACAATAACAAGTGGTGCGACATGTAAGGTGTTTGGAGCATGCTAGGCTAGGGTTCCCAGATGCGGTTTGTTAAAATACTCGCCATTTTGTCAACAGTGCCAGATCTAAGCTGTGCCGTAATTCGTAGCGGCACAGGGAAAACAGAGAGACAATTAATGATTTTCTCGCATCTTGACTGGTTCATGACATTTCGGTGTGTGTGTGTGTGTGACCAGGGCCGTTTTAGCCGATTTGACCGATTTCTTCTAATCGGGCCCCGTGCCAAAGGGAGTCCCGCGTTCTGCCTACTAACCACCGCAAAATTAAACTTTCTATCGAAGCTGCTTGTGCATAGTGTCGGCGCGGGGCCCAGAGTTTTTTATGTTATTTTGAGAGACCAAAACGATTATCAAATTTTTCCAACGGTCTCTCAAAATACAGTATAAACTCGCTCTAGTACCACCATCAAAGTACACCAAAACCTTGATTTACAAACGTCTCGGTATTCAGATGATGTACCGTAGTTGCAGTCTCTGAAAAAGTCTGTGCAGTGAGTAAGGTCAAAACGTAAGAAAACTCAGGGCCCACAGTATTTTGTAAGTGTGGGATCCGTTGCCAACTAAAATCCAAGTGAACTGCGCGGTTTTTAACGCCCTCATCAAAGTACTATAGTAAGAATGGTCATTGCTTTCAGTGGTGAGTAGCCAAGTTTTTTCACTAGCACCTCGCTTAGGCAGAAAAGGCTTACGTTTTTAAGCTGTTTTCTATTTCATTTATAAAAGCGTTACGTATTTGGCAGATCATGTCTCCATAAGTGCTGCAAAATACGGTTCGATAATTGTTGAATGTTGTTATTTCAGTATTTACTGCTACTTGTTTTCTGAAGGTAACGTTTAATTCGCAATTGCAAATGTGTGCTGCTTAGCCAGTCGTTTAATAGCGTTGTTCATTTTCCCTCTCGTAAAGATTTAATGAGGCAACCTGAGATTGGCGAAAACGTTTGAAATAAACGTAGTTTTAATTATGAATGACTACTTCAGGTGTGCAAAAAATAACCATTCCTTTAATAGTAACAGAAAATTACTCACAGTTAAGCTATTTGCAAACAGAAGTGACAATTTCGTTCATGTGAAGTAAGCCTCATGATGTTCTTGTGGTAAAACTTGCATCATGAAACACTGCTGAAACAAGGATTGTCGCATCAATCTCACAAACTGGTGTTGTAATTTCTGAGATAGATATAGCCTAACAAATTAAAGTTGCAAAAGTCTGAAAAGCTGGAAAATTGAAAAACGTTTGTGGACGTTTGAGGCTATTACAGTACTTGTCTGTTTTGTAAAATTAAAAAGTAGGTTTAAACTTACTGGGAGATCAGCAATCCTTCATATATTTCTTTAGTGTAAATGGAGAAAATGATTTTTAACCTTCTCCGGGATATTCAAAACCTGCTCTAATAAGCGGTTTGCAGCCTAGTCCTTTAATCGGTGCTCTACTGTATTAAGTGTTTTTCACTATAACCATTTTCCACGTGTAAAGTATGCAGTGACAGCCAGGTGTTTTGTACAGTCGAATTTAGGCTATATATTTAAGAATATGTTTTGTCTGTAACTAAGCTAAATATTATGAGTCAAAGACCAAGAGACCTAGGCCGAAAATATTACGTGGCAGCCAAAAGAGGCCTAAAACTAAGGCATAAACAGACCGAAGCATAAAAAACGAAGATGCGTTTGACAAGTATTTTAACCACTGAAGGTGCCACACCACATTGAAGTTGGCGACAACGTAGCAACCTGCCTGGTAATGTTACACCAGACAGTCAAAAATTGGAAGTTTATGTGCGGGAAGTAATACAAGTCGTTTCGAATGTTTTGATTTTGACAAACAAGGAACCTCGTCAGATGTGCATCTGATGAGACATGCGAGCAAGAATATTCAAAATATGGATGAACAAACGATCCTGCTACTTAGAAGTCATAAGTCGGAAAGTTAGGGACTAACGCGAACTATGTAGCCCAAATAGGACCGCCTGCAATCATAATAGAAGTTTTCCCCAGAAACAAGAGTGATGGGACACAGTTTTCGAAGTTTCACTGCAAAAGAATACAAAGAACACCACCAAAGGTCATCCATGGCTATGATTCCTGGCCTGGAAAAATAAAATCTTTTGTTACTACTGCAAACTTTTCAGCTCTGGATATCCACTCAATACCTCTCCTGGATGACCTTTGTTGGTGTTCTTTGTATTCTTTTGCACATTGCACAGCACTCAATACCTCTCCTCTGCAGGACTACACTCGTAACTCCCTTCTGATCAGGGAGGTGCCTGACCAGAGAGGAGGTATTAATGAGGGTTGTAATTATTTTGTTTATTGAGTTTAACGGCGCTGTCCATTGAAGTCTCTACTGGAGCGCCTAGGTCTTGCATTGGGCCCCGTGCCCAGGTTTGCATTGGGCCCCGCATCTGCTAGGGCCGGCCCTGCTTGGCGTCAACCTTTCGGGCCCCGCTTTGTAACATCACCGATTTCTATCATTACTCCATGCTCCTCCTCAAAAATTTCTACGCACCACTGAGTGGGGCCCCGCAAAAGTGTTTCCAATAGGGCCCCGCACTTGCTAACGTCGGCCTTGTGTGTGACGTGATAATCGTACCAAGGAATGCGTCAACAGCAGCAAATAAACTTCGCTGAAGTCCTGAGAAGATTCACTACTAGAGCCATTATAATTTGAGAAATTCGGCGTTTGTTCTTTTCAAAGCTACAGCAAATTATTTATTTTCAAAATATCGGCTTCGGGCACTGATATTATCAAAATACCGGCCAGGCCATAGAAATACCGGCCATCTGGCAACCCCAGAGCATGCCCTTGAGGGACTGAGAGCAGGCAAACTCACGAATACATAAAACGTCATGAAGGACTGAGAGCAGGCAAACTCACGAATACATAAATGATAAGAACATACAGAAGAATAAATATAAATTAATGAAGACAAATGTTTTTATGCAAAACTATTAGACAAATATAACTGCGTACTGCTGAAACATTTCTTTGGATATTTTACCCTGAAACGTTAACAGAAAAGAAATACTGCGATGTAATGCTTTACTTGTAAGTGAAATTATCAGACATTATAGCCAAAGTTTTCGTGCCTTTGCTGGTGCGAATTTATCGATTATTTCGTCAAAAAACTGATATAATTCAAATGTTTTACCTCACATGTATCAACCTATGAACAATTTTAGAGCAATGATGCTCCGTGCGACGTTTTAGACACGGACGTCCACACGGGGGAATGGGCATTTGCCCCACCCTGCGAATTGGGACTAAGAACCAGAAATTTCCAGAAAACCGTAATTCAGGTGCTTTAATTCCGATCAATTGAATTAATTCATGCAGTAACAGTTTACTTGGCGGTGTGACACTCACACTGCTCAAGGTCGAGGTTAACAATTCTGGTGTTATGCAGTGACAAGATTACAGTTCACTCATGTCTGTTCCTTTGCCAGCAAAGGTAGGTCGCGAAATTTGCAAGGGGTTGTTCTTCTGTTAGTCTTTATTAAGCAAAAATACCATGGCCACAAATCTTCAAAAGTTCACTTGCTACGTAAAATAAAGTCAAATAAATCTTCAAAGATTCACTTGCTACGTAAAATAAAGCTGGACCATGGCATGCTGCTTTCTTTAAAGACCGTGCCAATGTTTCTTTGAAAATAATTACCCTGATTTTAAAATCTGTATATAGCCTTTTGTGTAAGTTATCGTAATACAGTTTACCTGGCTATTTTGGCCAACGAAACGCATTTTTGTGACATTTTCTTTGTGGTGTAGACAAGATAAACCGTTTCGTGAACGTCTGTTTGCATTGCATGGATAGCAACCTGAAGTGGTCAACTTTGCCACCCCCTGGAAACATTATTGTGGACGCCCATGTTTCTAGGTTAACAATTTTGTTACCTGAATTTCGACAATCATGTCCATGGAGATGCTCAGTTAATACGTCGAACTAATATAAAACGCATGTAGCAGTAACTGAACAGTTAGCGATTATAACCAAATGTACTTTGCAAACATACTCAGCGCTGTTGCCCAGTTGCAATTAGAATCTTAAAAGTATAGCCACTATTTATTTTGAATTAAAATGTCGCAAATAAAACTCGTACCTACATTCAGAACCGATCACATCCATTTCAACATGAAGTTTGTCAAACCATCAAATCTCAAAAATTTTCCTAAACATCAGATCTTCTGTCGTAATAACAGGGGCGTTACGATTGGGGGAACAAAGGGGGGAACAATTCCCCGGGCGTCGAATGACTACGGGGGCGCCGAATCACTGCGTGGAGCGCGAAATGACTGCGGGGGACGAAAAAAGTCCCAACAATGTCACAAGTACCTTCTTAAATACAGTACATTGCTTCCGAAAGACCTCAGGTTCGAACATAGGGGCGCCAAACTAGCTTCTTGCCCTGGCCGCCATCTAACCTCGTTACGCCCCTGCGTAACAACATACTGTAAGTTTCATCCCTGCTCTAAAACCATCCGCCGCAGCATGCTATATGCACTGTGAACGCTAGACTGAGGCCCGCTGTGACGCAATTATAGAATGAGAGCGAATTTGGAAAGTTCGTAACCATGGCTATCTGAAAACATTGTGAAGCAGCCGTGAGTCAAACCACATGCTGGTGCTGATTGCTGGAGACATTGCAGCAGTTCCACCTTAAAACGTCATCAATGTTCATAAATACAGTATTCACTTTGGAAACCTTTGTGATTTCGCAGCTGAGTAGCACTCGCTGGCATTCGACATTTTCTTTAATCGTAATTAATCGGATCGGTTGACAACTGACATTTTGTAATTATTACGTAACATTCCGACCTCAATTTGGAGCCCCTAAAACGCTGTGCCCGGGGGCAGATGTCCCTTTTGCCCCCCTAGTTACGCCACTGAAGATAGTGGCATATCTTAGTAAGCAATTTCGGTTGACCATAGCTGCGCTAGATCTTTCTCGACCGTCTCGTATTTTTAGTATGGGCTATGCAGAGTAGATCAGTTGGAGTTTAGGGTAGATATCGAGGATCGACGAACAACCGTCGACACACTTATTATATCTACCTGCTACTCTACACCTCTTAAGCTATCGCGAATATTTACAATATATGTCAAAACTAAAAAAGTGTTGTGTAGCAAATTTAAAGCAATTTCTTGCCACGGGGCCTTAAACTTGCCTGCATCGGATTTTCCATCCGTTAAGCTGTATGCACATGACATGCGTCGTGTGCGTTTTTTGAGCGCATGCGCCTGATTTCCTGACGTCACGTCCTTTTCTGATGCGTTTGGTATGGTGTGCGTTCGAGTAGGAACCTGTTTCGATATTGACGCATCAGACTCACTGCTCTGACTCAATTTTACTCGAACGCAGACCATACCAGACGCATCAGAAAAGGACGTGACGTCACGAAATCAGACGCATGCGCCCAAAAAACGCACAGGACGCATGCCATGTGCATACAGCGTAATCACATAAACGCATTGCTCATATTTAAACCTTTCCGAGCAATAGACTTTAACTTCTATTAACCAACCTTACATCAGTGGTTCTCAACTTTTTTGGCCCATGAACCGTCTTTTTAAATAAACATCCGATGAACCACTTTGCTATGCTGACACCTCATGAATAAATAGTTGAAATTATGATATACGTAGGTGAGTGAACTCAATGGCGTGTTCTAGGGCGGTTTATGGAACTATTTGTATGGACCAATAGAAATTCCAGATGGACCATTGGTGGTCTACTTGGAAATTATCACAGCAGTATACAGCGGTGCTAACATTACAACAGTCGTGTTGGCGCCATACATGTGTGTGTTCATTACTAGTGCTACATACTTTACCTATGTTTGGGTTTCTTCGAATTTCGCGTGGCCTGTTTTTGCAGTTGTGAATTGCTTTGACGGAGTGATGAGTGAGTTTTACTCCCCTGCTTTAGCGTGCAGCTTGATATTTTTGCAGTTTTGATCTGCTGTGTCGTAGTGTTGAGTGTATTTCGCTCCGATATCCTAACTTGGAGCCCTCAGTGATTGTATTCAAAAGAATGACACATAAAATAATGAGTGCGTGTACGATAATATGCATATTGTGTCAACAAACTTCGCCAATGCACTGGCTCAATGGTTCTCAAACTTTCACAAGCCGTGGCCTCCTTCAAAAGACTCTTAACACTTGTGGCCCCTTGCTCATCAATAAAAATAACTAGTTTTGTTTTTAACAGGCTTCCATCAGGTATTTTATCGCCACGTTTAATAATAAAAAAGCCAACAAACGAAAGTAAAAAAATAAATGCAATCACAGTCAAAGAATTAAACAAATCACACTCAACTTACTTTAAATTAATCTAGTCAGTGCGAAGCATGTTCTTGTACTCGCCTGAGCAGAGCTTTGATATTTGGCTGTCATGGACCGAGCAAGGCGAATGTCACTGCATACACTGAGACGATTTCTGGATTTTGTTTTTATGGATGCCAGATCAGAAAATCCAGCTTCGCAAAGGTAGGTAGTTGTGAATTGAACGAGAATTACGAAAGCCTTCTTGCTGAGTAGTGGATATGAATCATGGAGAGACAACCAAAAGCTGAAGTGATCAGTTTTGTTAGCTTATCGCATTCGAAAACTTTGCCAGCTTAATCGCATTCGAAACTTTGAACTTTGCCAACTCCTCTGTTTCTTCGGCAATAGGGTCAATTTCAGTGTTAAACGGGTCTGTACGCCATGAAACATGCAATGTTTCGTCGTTGAAATAAGATCGAAACTCAGCAGAGACGATTTCAAGATGTCCTATGATGCAAGTTTTAATGTTATCTGGCAACTCAATCCTATTCATTTTCAGGCGCTTATCCAACAAAGGAAACAAAGTGGTGGACCCCACCTTGATTCGTGCTTGCCAGACTTCCATTCGAGCAGTTATCCCAGCCAGCTTGTCTTTAACGTCGCTGGCTGTCACATCACGGCCTTGCAAAGACAAGGCCAAGTACGCGAGCACCACAACAAACACTTCATTGTGAAATTAGACATGGAAGTTGTTTTTGTTTTCTCGCAGAAGGACTTCAACCTTATTTTTTAGTTCATACAACCGAGTGAAACATTTGCCTCTCGACAGCCAATCGACTTTGGTATGAAACAAAAGTCCCACATGTTGCGCTCCCATTTCTTTAGCCAAAAGTTGGAAGAGCGGGTGATTTTTTGCCCTCGAACGAATGAAGTTGATCACTTTGACAGCAACATACATAATTTCCATCAAACGTAGAGGTAGAGTCTTTGATCCATGAACGTATCGGTGTAGTGAACAGTGCGAGGACGTCACTTGAGGCCATTCGTTCTTCACCAGTGTGACGAAATCTGATTTGACACCAATCATCGCTGGGGCACCGTCAATACAGATGTGCTTGAAATTCTTCCAGCTAAGGTCGTTGGCTTCAGAAAAAGAGTCCACAAGAGCTTTCACATCAGCAGCTGTTGCTGTAGCTGACAGTGTATTGCTAAACAAGAACTCTTCCTTCATCTTTCTATCTTTCTCGTGTACAGGTTTTATTCTCTATGGGGGGAGAATAAAATCTGATTTAGATACAGCAATAATCATTTTAGTGGGTTCGCTTCTTCACTGTATCATGGACAGTTATCACAAAATCTCACTCGTTTGCTTA
>JGI24158J21664_10005797_pt1 | contig 16202 bp, 8 predicted proteins | sample Ectturendosymbi3_FD_21664 | JGI IMG/M metagenome (IMG submission 21664)
GAGCGTGGTTTACCCGACCTCATGATAGTGTAGTACACAGGGAAAGGAACGTTTATCGTTTGAAACGAGGGCTTGCTTCATATTCTTCATAGCAGCACCATAACGTTTTTTCTGTGTCCATAGTTACATCTTGATTTGTAAACGAGCGAATTCCAGCCTGAAGCACATCGCTGATGAGAACAATTAAACGCTTTATCTTCGACATTCTTTCATATCAACACAAATTGTGTGGATGGAACAGTCATTGTTCAACCGTTATGGTCTTATTAACGCTTTAATCATATTTTCAATGTGAACTCCTGCATGGAAGAACCTTTGCCAGTTAGCTCTGCCATCAGCACTGCAGCCTTTTCAGTTTCATGTGGTATTTGTTTAATATATATATACATCGTACGGTGAAAGCGAAGAATCTAAAAAATCTCTAGTTTGTGTTGATTTTTTTAATCGTAATTTTTAATATTAACGTCAGCATAAAGCATTTCGAAATAAATATATTTTATGCTGAATATACGCCATTCCTTTATTCAGCACTTTCCGATTCGCGACCGGTTATTTTAAACCATGTTTTCACAAAATATTTGAAATTTGATTTCGGTGTTGCTTTTGTACCCAAAAATATTAAATATTCTAACCAAACAACATCTTTGCTTTTTTCAGCTTTGCTAATAGCCGTTAAAATTTCACATCACAGGAAAGACGAACATTTTGCAGAGCAAAGCACCTTCATCTTCGAGACAGCACGTGATTACGGTGCAAATTATATTCATTAAACAAAATTTTAACCGTCTACGATCACGATTTTTTGATAAGCTTGTTTAATTGTAAGTGACAGATTCTCACATTGCTCTATTTCCAGATTAAGGTTGAACTGGTCCTATACCTACCGACAATCAAAGCAAAATATGGTGTCTTTCTGACTAAGCATTTTGTAACGTTAATTTAATCAAAGCTAAGAACTCACAAAAACGTTTATCGCACAATAAATGCGCTTTATGACGTGTGCACAGAACCAGGAACCACTAATAGTATCCCCACTGATACCTGTGAGAAAATACAAAACACCTCAAAAGTACCCGCCCTTCCCTACTTTTTCGGATTGAGTGATTGCACTCAAGTAAAGAAAAGCCTCAAACGAGGATAGTGTGTTTAGGCATGCTTGGGGGCTTGTGAGCTGTGATTTTATTTGACCGAGGAAGCTTGGGCGAAGTTGCAAAAGTTTTCATTTATGTGGAAATGACGTCGGTTTCCGTTAATTTTTTGCCTTCTCCAGGTTTTAATGTCAAATTCTTGATAATGGAGGAAGTGTCTGTACTTCTGATCAAAGAAAGGTGTGGATGAAAAGTGCACGAGAACACNATTATGAACACCACAGACGGCAAAGNCTCGTAGCAAATTTTTTTCCGAATTGCGTTCAGACGGCATTCCAAGCAGGCACCTGACGATAAGCCTTCTTTGCAGTATAACTGATCACGAAATACAAAGGCTGTAGTTTCAAAGTTGTGACAGAATGATTGGTGATGTTGTAGTCACATGTGAGTGGAAAACGAGAAGCAATGCCGGTTCACAGCGCATAGCCATACGTCACCATTTGGGACACGTTTTTGTTGATTCCACACGTGGCACTGCCTTGTATGTTCTTAGTGAGATCGCAGTCTGTCTTGTTGGTTGAAGAAAAGGGAGTTTACCCCGAAATGCTTCTATTTTAGGGTTTGTGGAAAGTTTTGACTATGACTGCTGTGAAACATGCTTGCATCTCAATACTGCGGCCAATTATTGGTTCGTTAGGTTATCATATAGTGTTTTTAATTTTTTTCTCCACTTAGTTTAGTGGTCTGTACTTGTCGCTAGACTTTTGCAAATTTTATCTTATTTTGAATCATGTCACTAGCTTCGTCCAACGAAGTGAATCCTGTCGATTGCGTGGAGGTATTTTTGCGTTTTTGGCTTCTTTTTAAATAGAAATTAGAAAAAATAGAAAAATAGAGCTACGATTTCCTCTGGATGCATTTTTTGTAAAATTATCTGCCCTTTTTGCGCTTTTGTTTGTCTCGTATTGGAACCTGTGAATGCTTTTTTTTTTGAAATATTTAATTTAACTTATTCATTGAAAATAATATGAAGTGAGTACTAATTTATTTGGAGTAGTCAGTCAAAGGGCAAACAACAAATGTAATTTCATTGATTTGTAGGATCATCCAAATCAATATTACATGTAAACAAGTGGCATCGCAATTGTCAGTTTCACCAATGTTTTCCACCTGTCACCACTTCTGCCTGTCGCACTGCTTCAAAACGTGTCATGGTTTAATTAAAAGCGCAACCTATTTAGCGTTTCTTCTCTACTTCCATTTGCCAAAGATTTCACTCATTCCGGCCTTTGTGATAAATTTCTCAATATTTTTCAAAGGAAAACAAAAACGAATCACTAGAAGCATAGGTGAAGGACGGTTATAGACAGTCGAGCGACAAGATTTTGTAAAATTTAGAAACCTATAAGCATATTGCGAACAGAGCAAGCGCTAAAATACTACGGAACATTTTTGCCGAACTTCTAAGCAACCACGTGACGTGATGATTTTAGTACACCTGTTAACATGAAACCTGTTTCTTAAATGTGTGATAGAGCGATCGATGTGATTGTATTCAAGAGTGAGTGGATGAGACCAAAAACGTAACTTGCAACACTTCACAAAGTTGTGTTACAGAGCGACGGCAACGTTTCTTGATTTGAAGCAAGTGACCTTGAATAGTGACTTCAAGCTTCGTCTATACACTGCTTAAATTTGCTAATAAAGAAACTTGCCCCGGAAGTGATTTAGTGAAAAGTGTGGATGATAGCATTAACGTCGTCGTTTCTTCATTTCAAGGCCAATCAGGCGTTGAACTCCACACTGGCTAATTCTTTGCTTTATCATTTTTTATTGATTTCTTTATTTGCTCCAATTTCCTGCAGCAGAGTTGCCGGATTGCCATACATTGCATTCCAATTAATTCAAAACAGGTGTGATTTTTTCTGACGATTTTACAAACCAGCATCTTCCTGATGTCAGAATGTTTTGTACTAAAATTCAAACTTGGGTTAGGAGTAGTCAGCTGCTGGCAGTTTATGGTATGCTGTTCGTATATCTGAGGTCTAATTGGGAACGGTGAGAATGTTTTGATGTTAAATTGCAAATGTGTCTGAACAATCATCTTCACTTCTAATATTTGAATACAAACACTTCATCATTAGACCGTGTTGGAATAGCAGCTAAATTAAATTTTAGACAAGGTAAGTGATGCAAAAATATAGCATTTGAGCTGAATATTAGACCGTTTTGTATGGGAAAGAAGAAAAAATTAATTTGAAGGCGCATCAAATCTTCTTGCTTATGCTTTAACTGAGTTTCTTATTTACCCTTCCTAATACATACCGAGCGTGCAAATTTCTACTCTGGTTCAGCTTTCACCTTATTTTATTAAGTTGATTTGTCAACTTATGTTGTTTTTTCGGTTCAAAACGTCACTGCAGAATGATAATTACCGACTGGGTGGGTTGCACTGAAACTCAGCCCATGTCTTTTACATCGACAACCAAAAAACAAACAATACAAGCAGCTATCACTGTTGATGGCATAATATAAAGGTCGCTCTGGTCACACTCGCTGTTTCCTCACTGTCGTTGGTAGAAGAGGTTGCTAACTAGTGACGCGGGCCTACGTTCAAATGAAACGTCACCTTATACACCCACCTCCTTCCCATTTTCTCGGTAATAGCGATCAGGGTCTTCAATTGGTTTCCAGTAAAGTTCTTTTGGAAATTTCCCATAGTATTGCGGCAGTTCCATGCCATCTTCAAGTGTTGGATCCGGCTCCGGATCCGGGTCTGCTAAATCATCCAACTCGTTTGTCGCCCGATTATGATTCAAAGCTAAAATCCGAAGTAAAACGAAGGCGTAAGTAAGGTTGAAACAATCACAAAAAGTCGATTTTTGCTTTTCCCAATAACATACACAAAAAAGGTTCTCAAGGCAGTATCTTCCACCTGAAATAACTGGAGTTAGAAGAAAATAAAACAGAGCAATGCCACCACCATGGTTTTGTATTTCACCTGCTTGTTCTTATAACTAGAAAAGATTCAGAAAAAAGTAGTTCATACCCCATTGTAGCACACTTAAAAATTAAAGGAATCTTTTTGCCCGGAAAGTAAAAATACTTCCTTTACAGCATGTGAAGAAAGCACCCAATGAGATACAACAATAACAAACTTTGAGTTAGCTGTTGTACATCAACTGTTAACACGGCCTTGACTCTGCAGTAAAATAAGGCTTTTTCATATGAGAGGACGGTCAAAGTAAAAAAGTAAACTTTGTTTTCGTAGGTGTTTTTCCAGCAGGCCTTGATGAAAGCCAAAGCAAGCCAAGCATCAATAAAACTAAGAAAAAAACGGAAAATTTAAGGATTTCAATTTAGAATGAATAACTGGACACAGTCTTTCCAACTACCAATCCATTCGGCACATTTTGTTAACAATGCATGGACCTCTAAGGTATTGTTGCTTGCAACATGTCTGTCAGCGTTCCTTTCGTCGTAGGAAGCAGGCAAGTAAATGGCATTTGATACAAGGCGTATAAAGATGATTGCCTCAAATGTTGTCTTGAAAAGTGACTGATTGTTTCAAGCTTTGCTTGAAACGCGGTAGGTAGGTCACAGAGGAAAATTGATTGATTTTCCGCAAGCCTAGATGTAACGCCCACGCGCCACATCCCATTCTATTCGCTGTTCGTCATGGTTTATTCTGTATTTTTAGCACGATTATTGTAATTTATACTGCGCTCTTGTAAAACACAAGGCCAAAAGTATATGACAAACAACGTGTTGGGTTGTCAGAGTGTTAACGTGGTCGAAAAGTTCATGCGTATTGATTTAATTCTTACCCAAAGCTTTTGCTTCTTTTGGTTTGCCGAAGATTTGATTTGTTGAGTCCCATCAAGTAGCGTTAAACCTCGCGTAAACTATTCTGACTTGTGAAAAACGGTAAAAGTAAAAACATGGGGAATCACCAGATATAATTGTTGTTGTTAAACGACTTGTATTTCGTTGTATGCAGTGCACTATTTTTATTAAAACTTCAATAAAAAGATTGTCACAACCTCTTATCATGCGTCTTCTAGTTAAAAAAGTTTAAGGTCGAAGCTTGACTAAAATCTGGTTGCAAAAACCCTCCTTAGTTGTAAAACAAACTGTGGATTTGCCCAAGGGTGTAGTTGAGAAAAATTTGCAGGAAGATCTGGTTACCAAGTAACAGATAGTTGTTCACACGAAATGATGCACTTAAATCAATGTATACGGGAGTATCGCAGTGGTAGTCCCCCTTCTTTCCGTTTTCAAATTGTGGCGCCACGCCAATCACTCCAGTGTTATTGTATCTTCAACCTTTCTGAGTTGACCTTTTTGTTACAGGGGAAACAACACGCCGTAATCCTTTTTTGGATAATGTCCATGCAAACATATTAGTGCAGCTGACAGCACCATGCTTTGTGCAGTACAGAAAAACAACCGCAAATTTGCGTTTTGCACTTCACAACAGTGATTGGTAGAGAGGAGAACTTTGAGGGAACATCAGTGGCAACTCGTCGACAACGACAGTCCGGAAAGACTATCATACTCTTTGAAATCGTGCATAAAGTTTTTCACCGGTTACCACTTTTCAGTTACTCTATATTCTGCTCTTATTTCTTGGGAAGACATTTTTAGGGAGCAAGAAAAATGTTGCTTTTTTGTTTGTCACAGGTTTTATACAGTTAGAGTATCAAAAAAAACTTGAGAAATTTAGTTGTCACTGTGCGTTTTCGTAACAAACCCTCACATTTGACAAGTCCTTCGAAGTACAATTTCCTGCTTTGCACAGCCACGCATAGTGAAACAGTGGTGTTGATACTGCGTCAGGAGACGCAAAAATAAATAGCGTTGATTGCAGGAAAAAGTTTGGTAAGGAAAAATAGATCTAAGGGGCAAGCAAATCCATTCCGTAACGTCAAATGAGTAGCTGCATCTGTGCGATCTGAGCACCGAAACATATTTGTGATACCAACAAGTACATATCAAACTTTGCATTGGGACTAGACCAGAAAATCTGGGTTTGATGTTATCAGTAAATCGAAGTAATACAATTAAAAAAGATCATTCCTGCAAAAATATGCCTCTCCCTATCCGTTCCTACATGTGCGAGTAGCTTTGAAACAAAAGCAATAAACAATCGGTCAGAAGAGTTCATTGCTTCACTTTCAGAAGGAAATCAAACTGGAAGCAGGCAGCTCATCTGAGATGTTTCATCTCACGTTGGTTGTATACAAAAAACACACTACATTTTATTAAACTTTTTTGACAAACGACGTCACATAACGATTGGAATTAGATGGGAAACAACTTGTAACGATAGAAGAAGAGAAGCTGTATAAATGAAACTGTGCGAGTTATTGTTGATGTTTCCTTTGTTATTTCAATGCAATGGCGTTACGTACAAAGGCTAACAGCAAAGTGGGAAAAAAAGCTTTAAAAGTTTACGAAAGCAAGATAATATGCTTTTTTTCAAAAGATTTACGTTAAACAACCGCATTTCTAACAAGGCGACAAGATATTTGAAGAAACTTAACAGTTCCAGCAACACACTTCTTCCGGAAGTTTTCATACTTTAGCTATACTAACATGTGATATTGAGGAAGTTACATATTCTTTATTTAAAGCTAAAAAGACATTATCAAGTTGTAGATTTGCTTGAATGAGATGAATTATCACACATTTTGGTAAACATTGTCCCGGATTGATGAGTTATTCAACCTAACGTCTTAAGTTTGAAAACAAAAGTTTTTTCAAGGTTTTTATTTTTCTTTAAATAAACAATTATAAATTCTAAATGAAAAGGAACGACCGAATCAATCAAGACTACAAAACTACCTTTCAATATCGCCTGTTTTGCTGCTGAGTTGTTGACATCGTCCTTTGTCTTTAGTCTGTTTGCCTGTTCACGCAAGCCTTTTAGCGTTTCTTCAGTAAAAGGGTGATAGCCCTCCCAATCACCATCAAAGAAATTCCTCTCCGACATTCTTGATCTGAAGGAATTCACCAAAAGAGAGCTTGCTTGGTGAGGGCGCCCGTAAACAACATGTGCTCCGAAGGACCGGTTCAGTTATGGCTATGTCATGACCTCAACATGGATCGTAGACAAACTACGCACAGCTTGTGTTTTGTAACCCTGAACACTGACACAGTAAGCAAGTATGAAGTAATGGCAAAGGTCAAAAATATTCCCGACGAGATCAATTTTATACGCATTACAAGAAACGCCGGAGCACCACGGGCGGCCTTGAGCCTCTGCCGCCGCAAAAAGAAACAAAATAAACACGTAACGTAACACAGAGACGAAAGCTGTGCGGCTAAATCTATCACAATTTCATTCCGTTTGCTCGGCTTTGCCACCTATTGCATAATTTATGTGATTCAGGCTGAGCTTGGTAAAAACTTTGCTTCTCGGGCGTGCCGCATTCGCTGGCCTTGGTTTTAATAGCATCACGCTGGTCTTTCCGCTTCCCTGGTCAATTAGAGCNACCGTTTTCATACAACAATGCCTTTAATAGGTCATGTTCTTAATGCAACATGGTTCTTGCANTGTGCCCTTAGGCAGCAGCCACCAGTGATTCCACTCGGCAAATCCATTTCGCAACCTATTAACGAAAGAGGTTGTCAAATTGTTTGTAGTGCAGTTGCTGCNCAATCAACGACATTGTTTTACTTCGTAAAGTTTGAGTGGGTGTCTCCCTTTTTCAAGTTTATTGTNCAACAGNACAGTCGTATTTCTGTATAGGGAATGAAGTTTGGTAAGTTTTTGCAGCGTTTCGACTGTAGCAGAATTTCGTAGTCTTTTTCACACAATTTTTTCACCATTGCTTGGATATTTCAGAAACGTTACAACGCAACATTTAACTCCAAAAGAACAGAACTGTGCGGTTTACGCCCGGAGAACAGCTTAAAAATCAAGAAAAAATTTTTTCTTCTACCTCTCAATTTATTTGCGTTTCTTTCATAAAACTACAAATCACAAACTATGTCTATGAGAATCGCTGTAAATGCTTCAAACATTGCATTAGTATTGTCTTTTATAAATTTGATAGTGCAAGATGTTAACATAAGATGCTGGTAACTTTTCTGGGTGCTGAAATCAACGTTAGGTTCAAGGTGCTGGGCTACACTGTCTGCGCTGTGACTGATTAATTTTGTTGCTTTCAACTGAAGTAGGCAGCAAAACGAGATCAATTGCTTTAAATGTTTTCAAGGTTAAGCACTTCCTTAATTCATAGCTTTTAGTACCAATATGTTGAGATAAAATAGAGATAAAAAAACGCTTCATGTTCGTGCATTTCCTTGCAAAAGTGTGGCCGAAAATTCTGATAGATTTTAACCCATATCCAAGAACTAACCCGTAACATCAAAAAAACTGACAAGAGTCAGTTTGATCAAGCAGGTTGTGGAATGTCTTTATTTCTTCCTACTAACACAGCTAAATCTCTCTTTCTATTGCGGTAAGCACTGATTTTCTATTGCGTGAAATCAGGACTGCACACAAAGCGCCTCTTGGTATTAACAAACATATGTTGATTGGCATAGAACGTCTTATTTCAACATTGCAGGCAGGGCTGAATCACCGCGTGAAATGCAAAGCCTCACACTCTGCTAAAACGTCTTGGTAAATTATTCTTTCTTATTAATCATATTGCTTCTTATTGCAAAATGGATGATACGTTGCTGATAAAGATCGGATCAAATCTAGCACGCTTCGAGTTTGCATTGTGATAAAATTATTCATAAGTATTTCAAACACAGTAGTTATAAATACCTTTAATACCTTTACACTGTCATAGCAGTTTAAAAACATCACTTGCGAAGCACACCTTAAGTGTATAGACTGTTTTTTTTCTTCTACAGAAAAGCAAAAATTAATGCTTTTTTTCACTCAAGGACGTTTGATTTCAATGGCGTCACAGCCAAATAAAGTTTTCCTTATTATTAACAAATTGATGCGATCACCCAGATCCAAACACATATTATTAACTCGAGCAAACTTCAAGTTTATGTCATGTATCAAGACAAGTCGTCAGAATGAAACTCAACAGAAATTGGTATCAAGACTATAATATGTGTGGAAATGCACCTCCATATAGAACGTTTTTAACAAAAAATTGTCAGTAATTCAGAAAAAAACTTTCTAATATTGCTGAAACCACGTGAACCAGTGAACTGCCTTCACTTTCAGCGCATACGCAACCGATTCCAAGTCGAACGATCAAACTAATGAGAAAAAGGTGCATTAGCGTAGGATGTTTATGAGTTTGCAAGAAACAATGAGCTTCCCTGCATTTAGGCTATCTGATGTTACACATCTACAGGTATTTTCCGGATCTTCCGCATTTGTTTCACAAAATCTTTCTCCTAATTTAGTTCATGAAGCTTGTATCTTGAATCTGTGCACCTGTGTACAGAACACAAATGCTTCAAGAAAAAGTCTTGGGAAAGTTCTGCATTACATCACCTAAAGACATCACAAGTATATCTCAAACAAAATCCGTTAAGACCACTTTGACCTTTATATATTTGCCTTCCATCTAACCTTACAGAGTTTTTCAGAAAACTCGCACTCATCCAACGGTAAAGCTAATGGCGAAATGCACAGAAATAGGGCAAGGTTTTTGCAATCAGTTCATGAACTCTCCTTCTATGGCGCAAAGACAATCCAGCGCACAAGAGGGCTTGCCAATAAAAGTTCTAAGTTCTCAAGCGGTGCAAGCCCAGTTGTGAAATGTGAAGGTTTTCAAAAGGCATTTGGTGCATTGTAGGCCAGCAGGAACATCTGCGCTATGTTTTATTCAAAAAACACTTTTTATTCAAACAAGAGTAACTTGAATTTTTATCTAGGTGGGAGTTTGAAAAGATATCGTCGGTAATTTAATATTAAAATCTAAAATCACTACTGTCGAGACTACAATCTTCAGAGCAGGGGCGCAACCAGCTCTTCATTTCGAGAAGGGGGCAATTTTCATGAAATTTCATTCGATGATGTCATCGTGCTTATTCAATCGTGGAACAACTTTTTCGCAAACGGTCAAAGATATAGTTCTCTTCCCAACATTTCCGAAAATAAGATCTTTTGAGTTTTATTCAAGATGCAGACCGAATGATCAGGACAGAGTAAAAATTAGTAGCCTGATACAGCACCTGGTTCCGCACTCAACTAGTGCAATCATGACTTCAATGTGACCGATGTATTGGCTACCAGTATACCTGCCTAAATCTTCTCCTTGTTTTAAGAAATTCATCAAATCCATTATCTAGATTTTTGAAACTTCAGTTGAATATATTTGCTGTGGGATACAAGAGACTGGTATGAATGTTAGATATATTTACTCACAGATGCTATTGTTTCAATCGTANATACGAGAATTCGTCTNCCAACTAAAACACTCTTGAAAGGAATGCAGGCAGGAATGCAGCTTGAACTTTGTTACGAATTGTTGGACCAAACTCACCACCACATGTGGGTGGGTCTCGCCACTTTTGCCAGAACTACCTAAACAACACCTACTAGCTTTGAGGCCCTTGTGAAGTTTGAATTTCCTTTGAAAGAGTAGACCTTGGCTGTGAAACCCCCGCAACGGTTAAGCACTGAAAATAAAATGCAAAAATTCTGAAGATCTGAATCAAAAACAAATAACTGAGGGATTGCCTATTTCAAGGGTGAGGAGATCTTTGAATACTACCATTTGTTGTTGGCGCATAACGGATCAGGTGTGTTCGGGGCAAAACGGTTTTTTCTTGCATCCACGAATTGTGTGAAAGTTTTTAGAAGCAAGTTTAAGTCTACGAGCTTTCAGGGCTTGCACTAGTTGAAAAAGATAGGGTCTAGGAAAGTGTCATTTGGTGAGAAACTGGTGTAGTAGGTAGGTGCGTTCAACACTGGACTCGTACTCATATGACATTTTACTAAACCACTTTACACTAGCCGTGGTACTGGTACCAACCCAGGAAGACCCTAAAACGTGAAACAATCCTCACGCTAAATTTAGTTAAAAACTAGCAGGTTTCGAACGGAAAATGCAACTGAACAACGTTTTATTGAGTAATATATTACGTTAACAATAGTGATCCGTTTTGCCTCTAGCAAAAACAATCAAAAGGTCGTAGAAGAACAAACGATTTGACGGGGCCACAAACTTTTTAAATAACAATCAACATGTCAAGATTTATCTTACCACTTTGAAAGTTTCAGCAATTTGCACGGTTCAGTAGTACCCTAATGTTATAAATTTTCATGAGGCCAAAGTGAGGCCTGTCTCAGAAAAAAGTGGTACACGAACAATGGATAAAAAGTACCTTAGAAACGTCAACATTTTAAACTATCTCCCAAGTTTTGACAATTCCAGCATATTGTAGTTAAATACCAATCATTTACAAAATTTTCGATCAGATGGCCTGTCTCAGGACAAATTTTGTATAGAGATAATTAACCAGGAGGACAAAGAAAAATTCAAATAAAACTTTTCCTAAAAATAATTGCATATAAAATTTCATCTTTATTATTTGAAAGTTTCTGCAAATGTCAAAATCGCTATGCAATGTTTTGAAATTTTCTTGGAGGGCATTTACCCCTCCCTGTGGTTGCGCGCCTGCTTTGGAATACAAACAACGCTCAAGTTAGCTAGAAACCGTGATCCACTGCTCACTTCTCACTTTTGAACAATCCTACTTGCTCTCATAGTCTTGGCAAATAATACGCATACGCCACTAGCCCCTCTGATAATTTTCGTTCAGTATTCTTACATCCTGAATCTGGTCTTGCGCATCCTTGTTCCGCAATTCGAAAATCGTGTGTATTTGTAGGGGAGCAAGCAATCGAATTTTTGGATAAAAAAACCCTGAAGCACATTCCCTACCCACTCGAAGTTACGTAGACCTATGGGTTCAAGAACTCCGTTTGGGAAATGCACGTATGGGATGGCGTAACTAACAAAATATGTTTTACAGAGAAAATTTGTTTTTTTTCTACAGGCAAAAACAGTCTCAAAACCTACCGTTTTCATCCTCAGAATGCGTAAAACTGTAGTGTACAACAAAATTGGAAGGCACTGAGGGAGTCCACGAGCCTTTACTTTTCATAGGCGAGCAAAAAGCTAGTATATAATTTCTTAGGACTGTTGCATGATGGGGATTCAAGACCACACAAGTGATCCAACAATGCAAGGAGTTTGAATACACGTTACCTTATGTTGATTGATCCCGAAGTAAAACCGAAAACGTAGAATTTACAAGATGAGCGGAAAATCAAAACTTTGTGCGGTCAGACATCCAGTCACATAAGCTGCATGTTTGTTTGCAAGGTTTCTTATTTAGTTAGCACAATTTTTTCACAATATTGTACATGTTTATTCGCACATTTTCTGCGCACCTGCCATGACTTACTTGATGCGTGCTATGAAAGTGAAGTACCCGTTTACAATGCGCTAAGCTAAAAATGCCGGGCGCAAATACTTATTCACAATGTGTCAAATCCATTTAGGAAGAAATAGTCCATGAGCGACAAAGCGAGCGTGGGCAGGGTTCAAGCAAGAAGTGGCTAACTCTGATTGTTGCTTGCCTCTTAGAAAGTTTAAAGCAAAGCTCTGCAACAAGTTCAAGTCATAAGAGTTATCTGCCCTTATCTACCAGTTTCTCTCGTTATCGTTTCATACGAATTGTCCAGTACATCCGGCAAAACCGAAAATCAATCTTTTGCAACAACTGTTTTGTGGCTTACCATTTCGTTAGAACCTCCACCGGTTTTGCGTGCTGAACTGCTGACCAAGCTTTGGTTTACTAGTCATCGCATGGCTTGCCTTGTCTACTTGTGCTAGGGAAGTGCCATTCACGGGGAACACAACACGATGTTTCTTGGAACGCAGCAACTGCACGGGTTTGTTCGCGCGGTCTTGTGTCTCTAAATGCAGTGAGTGGCCGGATGCCAGCGAGACATAACTGACAGTTGCACCACGTACAACTGATACAGATCTGGCACGTCACACGCGAAGTGGGTTCACTGGATTTTCCATCATTACCTTCTGGGTGGAATGAGGCATTTGATTTAATAACAATTTCATAGCATCGGTGTGATATGTAGACAATAAGTGAAGTCTCCAAATTGCTGAAGCAGTATCTAACGCCTGTACGTTTGGTTCCTGTTTGCTGCAGTTTTTCGTTTTCTTATAACTCACACTGTAGAGGAATTTGTTCCCGTAAAAGAATAGATTAAGTGTTTATTGTAGGAACCAAAACGTTTTGGAGAGTATCTTTCTCCATCTAGATGATGACGGCATTAAAAATAAAAAACAAATTACTAGAATCGCAAATTACGTTTCTTTCACTTTCAAGTTGAACAAAAACTGCTAATTACGAACCGTTAAGAGATTAAAAGCGACCTAAAAAATCATACGTATGGAAATCTAACAACCTGATATAAAAGTTCGCAAACATGTTCCATTTTTATAATCGAAGAAACTCTTTTGACATTTTGGATATGCACCGCAGCATAGGCGGAGCCAGATGGGGGGTCAAGGGGGCCACGGCCCCGATAATTTTTAGCATGTCTAGTCATTTTGTGCTTTGAGAAACGGTGTCCCAAACAAAATGNTGTTGCTTGTCTAAAGACAAAGATTATGACCCAAAATTTTTTTGCCCCCCAACCAGTTTGGGCTGACTACGCCACTGCACCACAGAGAGGTCTCAAAATTTATTCTGTGGTTACAATATTAGAAAAACATTCAGGCCATTCAACAAAGAACTGATGCTAAGTTCTGCTTTGATCGATAATGGTGGTTCTGTTCACTACGGAAATACGCGCACATTAATTTTCCTTCAGAAAGCGCTTTTGCCTGAGGTTTGCAGTAGGCATTGGTGTGTTTAAGGGGAGGCGAGCGAGGAACCTGCCTCACCCCCCCCCNTTTTTTAGGGCCCCCCTCGAGTTTTTTTGCGTGAAAATTTTCCTCAGTTTTGGTGAAAATCTCATTATCCACTCATGTAATATACTCCGAAGCAGATCATAAGTAACTATTCTCCTTTCAAAGGGTCACCAGCAGCAACTGTAATGTACAGGTATTCTGTTTTTAAAGGGCTCCCGAACAGACTGCAATGCATAAGTACACATTTCTGTTTTTGAAAGGGGCCCCAACAGCAACTGTAATGTGCAAGTAGCCTACTTTGTCTTCAAAGGGGCTCCCAACAGCAACTGTAATGCGTACGTACTCTTCTACTTTTGGAGGGGTTCCCAACAGCAACTGCAATGTGTAGGTGCTCTGCTTTCAAAGGGCCCTCAACAGCAACTGTATTGTGTAAGTACTCTGCTTTCAAAGAGGCCCTCAATAGCAACTGTAATGTGTAAATGCCTTTCTTTCAAAGGGGCCTCCAACAGCAACTGTAAAATTATAAAAGTGGAGGGCGATGCCAGCTTGTTGTCGCTTGACTTTTCTGTATTGCTAGCTTTGTCATCACAGCTTTCAAGGTTTTTTAAAGTTGTGTATCACCCTTTTGCATTTTCTGTTGCGTTAATCATGCCGTAGTCTCAGGAACGCATCCTTGGGAGGCGCGCATGTATCTTCTTCTTAGGCTTGATCAAATGTCTTCTCACAGTTGATTGAGTATGATGACGTTATCAGGAGGGCCTCCTTTTCAGCCATGCCTCGCCCCCTCCAACCCTAAGTCCACCACTGGCAGTAGGTCAGCGCGTCTTACATCAACGTCATTGCCACGTCACTAGCAGTAAATACAATCTACTGTATTAGATAGCACTTGTATGTTTTGTACAACATTAGTACGACTTCAACGTTTACGACATTAATTATCAAAAGATTAGATGAAATCGAAACGATTGCATTGTTTTGCAGTCAAACAAAACAAAAAGGATATATGCAGTAACAATTTCATAAACGTATCATTGCCACAGTTGCTGAATGCCAATATTCATCTTTTATGTAATTTCATCACAGTAAGGACAATATTCTAACACCCTTCTGCAGTGTTGTCACGCTTCACAAAGATGGTAATCACGCTGCATACGGGACCTTTTCTCTATGCTAGCCGACCCAACTACAGTTTGTTACTGGCTGCAACCCATTCCATCACATGGGATTCCCACGAAACTAGTAAAGTAGTAAACACATTATATCATCCATATGTATATTGCCTTGCCTCAGTCTACACAGCAGCGGCTAGGGCACCCCAAACCATCCAATTAGGAGACAACGGTTGTGAGCGGACCGATAAAAACGGGCTGATCCTTTTTTAGTTGCCACTTGAAAAAGGGTTTTGGGGGCCCCTCGTCATTACACCATGCCACTGAGCTTCCATTACTTTCTGTGCTGTGAGCATGTACTGTTGGTATTGAACTTCAGAGTATTTCCACTACTGTATACGACGTTAGATTTACTTACGTACTACCAAATCGTGGCATCGGCACACTTCAGAGACTACAGGAGTGAAAGGACTGATCCACACACGACAGTTTTGAAAAGCTGCAAAAATCTTAAAATGACGTGAGTTGCAAGAATCGGGTCGAAGACAAAAACATCACATGTTTAGATAGATCTAAATACAGTACGAACATGGCTTCCGTCTCACAATTGACATGGGGCAAATTTCACGTCCACTGTCCTATCCCATGGAATAAATCCCGTGGTATACCCACAGGAATCTCATGACCATGGACAAGCCTGGTGGTATTACAATGGCAGGTATGAAGAAAACTGATTGATGACGTTTAGGAAACGTATAAGATGATGTAGTTGATACACAAACAGTTCTAAAACTTGCAGGAGGCAAGCTGTAGGCAACCTTCGGATTTGGAAACCTGGAAAAGTTCTAATCTAGAGCAAGAACTTGAAATTGACCATAATATCTTGTTGACTGCCAGGTTCCAACCACGTGCTAGTTACTCCACAAGCATGTTTCGCATGGTCTGCTTAACCACATTACAAACTAATTTTTCACTCTTTGTTTCTGCAAAACTGCCATCTTGCCCTTGATACAAAGAAGCCGCAACAACATATGTCTTTGTTGGATTTTTTGAAGTGGTCATACTGAACACTGCGTTATTTCACTGACTGGTACATCTCTCTTTCAAAATGATCAATCAAAAATAAAAAAAAA
>JGI24158J21664_10005798_pt1 | contig 16201 bp, 11 predicted proteins | sample Ectturendosymbi3_FD_21664 | JGI IMG/M metagenome (IMG submission 21664)
AGCCGCAGCTCCGCATGGGGGGAAATTTAATTTTTAAGGGGGGGGGGCATTGAGACCGGCTGACGGTGTTCTGGGTCCAAAGCTTGTTCAAACCAACTGGCGTTGTAAGCTTCTTGGCTGGAAACAGAAACAAAGTTGACTTCTTACAAATTATTGCATGTAACGCCAAACGGCGGCCGATCAGGGTTTTAGAGGTGATCAGGTGGAGTATGGGCAAAAAAGATTGGAAACACTGCGTTAAATTAAAGCTGGCATACTCTTCGCCTGCCACGCCTTTCCAAATTGAAGCGACTGGCAAATTTCGACGTTGCCGTGGGAACGCTCAACGGTCCAGAACGAATCAACAGATGAAAGTGCCAATGCACAAAAGTTTCACAAAATCGTTTCGCGCAAACAAAAACTAAACTCGCTCTGTCGCGTCAACAATCGCGAGCGGTTGTTTACCTGTGTCGCCCAGTCGTCGTAGATCTGATAGACCTCCTGCACCAGGGAATCCCCACTCTGCAAGGAAGAGCACGCTTGGTGAAGGTAATGCAAGGCTGGGCAGTTTCTAAATGTGATTTGCTATAATTCTCCGAAGTAAAACACGCTTCTACGCATATTCGGCTTTCAACAACTCGACGTTGGTCGCTGTGATATCACAATGGGTACTGTGAAATCGCAATGGACATTGTGAAATCACAGGCACTCACTTGTGGCAATAAACGAGTATAGGCTTTGCCGTTCGGGGAGCAGAGGAAGAGGTCAGGTGAGTTCGGGCGGAAAATGTAAGCACCTGGGAAAGAGAACAAGACATTGGAAAAGTAATGGTATTCGCGCGAGGATAAATCAAGTTCACTGCTTACGCAACAACCACCAAGATCCCTCTGATGAACTTAGCAAAGATACTCATCAAGTTTTACGCAAATAGACCAAGAAGTAGTGCAGCAAAGAACATCATGTATTCCTCCATTACACCTGGGTTTCGTTTTTTTTCGTTCGTTTATCGAATTTTTTTGAAATGGCCGAAAAAATTTACTGTGAGCGAACTTGATCATCATTCTTTTTTCAGACATAAAAAATGTCCTAAAAAACATAAAACGACAGACGTTTTTAAGCTTCTTCGGACAACTGAGTCCGAGCGAAACAATACAGCAGCACACACAGGCTCTGCTAACCTTACTCGGATAAGAGTTACCCGACAATATTCACCTTGCCTAGACACGAGTTACCCAACAGTTCTCACCTTACTCGCACGAAACTTACCCGACTTCTGAGCGCTGGCGTTGTTACCGTTGCTCGCGTTGTACCAGAAGAGGTTTTGTATGATCGACGCTTGCACCGAGCTTTCCATGTTGATGATGTTCTTCAGCAGACCGTGGCCGCCGTCGAACTGTACTTTGTAGAACTGAGCGGGAAATATTTGAAAAATGCGGACATGATCGTTCAAGCGTGATGCGCACCAAGCGTTGCCGTTTCATGTGGATAAAATAGTCGATAAATGACAATACTATTGCAGTTGCAAAGAAAAGCTCTAGGTTTTCCGTACTTTTTCGAGGAATCAGCCTACTGGGCTATGCATTAGCCATGATTTAAAACTTCCACATATCAATATTTGAGTGACTGATCTCGGAGACCGGTTTTTCCAGGGAGGAATTGGGAGAAAAAGCTGTGGAAGAAAAAACTATGTTTTCATTATTTGTTCATTCAACACAAAAAAAAGCTGTCAACGAGGTTGGTTTAGATGGGAATGTCTGCAGGCACGCAAGCACAAGCTGCTTTGACTGCAGTGACTGACGTTACAAAAGAACCTGTTTCGTTCATTATCGTCTATTGTTTCTTCACAGTTGGTGGTGTGAAATGTTTACAATTATCTGTTCTATGACGTTTGTTGGGAGCAATTGACAGTGTTTGGGTTTGTAATGGAGGAATGTGACAAATACTTTGAGAATCATTGCGTATCTTTTTTAAATAGGTAATCGATTCACGCAACGCTACGCTTCCTGAGTCTTAAACAGAATTTATATTCAACTAAGATTTTAGGGTTGAGGTTGCGTAGTGTTACCTATAACCGATTTTCTGTTTTATAAAATTTGCTGATACGATTCAACATTGTCGCATTCGTAGAGACCAGTCATTTGAACATTGTCGCAGGATCAGATTTGCAAACAAGGAAGATCGATTTCGATTAGTTCGGATAGTTGAAGAAGAGACGGGACAATCTTCTACGTTCATTTGCCTGCTTGCTGTTCACGAAGAGAAACTTCATTAAAACTTTGCCTTAAGCAGAAAACAGCAATAGTTTTTACCAGTTTCGATCCTATATCCACTTCAGTTCAGCTTTCGCTTTTGTTTCAAATGAAACACAGCAAGTCGCTAAAAAGCCGATCGTCTCACCTCGTTGGCGATGGTGATGTCGTCGTCTGGTGCTGCTGCTTTCACGTCTCCGGTAAAAAACCTACCAGACGCCGGGTGCTTGGAAGCCTTCCCAAACAACTTTCCAGACGCCGGGTGCTTCGAAACCTGCCGAACAAGCGGTGTTGTTGAAATCAAGATACGGTGAACTGTCGGAAGAAAGCAAGATTGCTTACCTGGTATTCCTGATAGCCGAGAGCTGGCAGGTCGACCATAAAAACAAGATCATGATCAGCGTTTCCTTTCTTCCCTCGCACATTTTTCGTGGTATCGGTGACAGGAGCGATCTGAATTTTTAAATATACAAATAATCGCCGACGTAATAGATTATGGTATAACCCAGTGGTTCCCGAACTTTTTCGAGCCGTTACTCACAACAAAATCGACTATGTCTTATTAGTCACCCTCAATAAAACTTTTCCGCATTTCAGGTCGAAAATTTCTATTGCAGTCATAATGCAGAACAACAATGTGGTTTTGGTTTCGCGTTACCCCCCGAAGAATCGCATATTACCCCTGGGGGGTAATTTACCCCCAGTCTGGGAACCACTGGTATAACTCAATTTTTTGTCTCGTTTCACTGCTATTTTCAAGTCAAAGTGGCAAGCATAGGCGTAGCCAAGGCGGCCAAGCCCACCCCAAAATTTCTTGCATATCTTGTCGTTTTGTGCTTTGAGAGGTGGTGCCCCAAACCAAATACGATTGCTCGCTTAAGGTCAAGGTATTAAGCCCAAAAATGATTTTGGGTTGGTTGCGCTACTGGTGGAAAGATGAAAGATGGCTTAGCTGTCGAGTTCACTTTGTCACACACGTCACAACGGCGTCTTCTTTACAACTCGATCCATAACGCGTAACGTTTCAGAGGAACAAAGCCTTCAGCCAATCAGCGGTTGTTGTTCGAACTCTCCAGCCAATCAGCGGCTGTTTTTCGGATGGCTGTTTTTCTGATGGCAAGTTATATTTCAATTATGCACCTGCGCTTTTATTTTTTTCTCAAAAGAAATAAAAAATTGTCTCCTCGATTGCCTTTTCGTGAAAAAGCAAACTCGGCTTCATTAAAAATCTCGGCGGCCATGTTTGAAACTGAACGGGCAAAGCTAGAACTCGTGCTGAGAACAACAAACATCATCAGCAGTGACGTGGGGGGATGCAAACAATTTGGAGGGGCCAACAATTTTGACTTTAGGCGAAAAACAGTATTTTGTTTGAGACACCACTCCTCAAAGCACGAAATGACTCGATATGCCAAAAATTCGGGGCGGATGACCCCTCCCCCCCTGGCTACCCCTATGATCAGCAGTAGCCCAACACGCACCGTTTCAGTGATAGCTTGAAGCCGGCAATACCTGATAACTGAGCTGCTTGCCACCGTCCATTTCCGTGACTGCGAACTCGGCGCCCGTTGTGGCGTCCACAGGGAACCGGATGTACTTGGTGACGGGCCTGGCGAGCGGATTGTACGCGATCACGACGAACTGCGAAGAAGTGGTCGCACGAGGATGCTTCGTAAAGCACAGGCACGCTAGCAAGAAATTCAGTCACAGCCAGAGAAGTTCTTATTTTAACTCCAGTGCCAATAATATTTTCTTGTTATTGCAAACATCATTTCCCGTAAACCCGGGCAAAAACCATCAGCCAGTGAAGAGTAGTACCGCGTCATCAAATCACGTGGATGTTGTCAGCCAATCGAGAAATAGTGTTTCAAAGTTTCAGAGGGGATTGTAAAAATGCTACAGTTCTGCGTTCTTCTCAACGATATGTCTCTTGTAATTAAACGAACGTTTTTTTCGATTTATTTCGAAATGTTCACGTTTGGTTCTCAGTGCGTTGATGACCAAACTACTGCGATATGACAATCTATAGGAAGCTTAACAGGACCGCAAAGCACCTGAAGACCTGATATTGAAGCCCAAGTGTCATAGTTCTTAGCACCCAAGTGTCACAGTTCTTAGCACCCAAGTGTCACAGTTCGAAGGTTTCACGTCACGACAAAATTATTACGTCAGAGCAGACACGATGTGGCAGTTTGAAAGAAACACTTTTTGCGAGAAAAACGAACTGTTCATTTGCTTTTTATCAATTTCCTTTGCAATTTAGGAATTTAAAATAAAAAAAAAACTTGTTCATTCAGCAAATCGTGAAGCAGGTAACTTTACCTTCCCATCAGGAGCCTTGAACACACAGCGCATGCGATCGCAACAAAGCAAACTCTTTACCTCGTTCATGTATTGGGTGTAGTTGCACTGGGAGATGTTCAAATAATCGCAGGAATACAACAGGCCGCTCTTGCCTGTGATCGACTCGCCGATCACCTCCACGCACGCTTCCCGTCCTGTGGGAGGAGCGGCGAAGGTTACAACCGGTTTTCGCAGAAATTGTCTCCTCCCCTATTTTGCGATGAGGGGTTTTCGTGCCCCGATCCGCCGCCCCGCCTCTCCCCGCAAAAAAACATTAATCGAACTTTTTCTTTCGGTCATTTTTCGGTCGTAGACGGAATGTGTTTGGAATGGCCGAAAAAACGAAGTCATTTCGATCAGAATGCCTGAAAATATAGGGTAATGAACACTGTTGTGGCGAGTTTCAACACAACTGCGAGACAAATGACCGAAATGTTTCAGCGACCAAAATGTCTCAGAAAAAAAAATGACCGAAATGTCTCAGCGAAAAAAAAGCAGAATCGAACCATGTTTCGTTTCGAGCGATGTTGAGGACCATTGTTTCTGTTCTTTTCTCTCGCTTTTTTCTCGGATCCTTCGGTCGCCAAGCCCATAGGCGCTGAGTACAGCAGTGCGGTTCTTTGCACTAAGACATTATTCTTTATTGGAACGTTTTCGGACAAATATAAAATAGGGATATTTTAACCGATGTTATTTTACCAATTGAAGCAGGATTTGACGGCACGCTTTGTGACGTCATTAATTTCGCACGCCCGCAGAAATTTTAAACTCGTCGCCTCTAAGGTCAAGCTCATGCGAACTTGGCTGGCCGCTCATCAAAACGCTTTACCCCTCCACCACTTGTGGCTGAAGGTTCCAAAAAAGCGGACAAAGAAATTCGCTCCATACGGCGATAACTGAGAAGCACCAAAGGCAGGGCGGCAACCAGGTGAAAATTTCGGGAGGAAATGACTGTAACTTGATATTGCACCCAACAACTCGAAAAAATTATTGGCGCTTTCCGGATGTTCTTTTTTTTAATTTTGCGGGATCAATTGTCAGGTTTTACCTCCCTGGTTGCGAGCCTGGCAAAATGTGTGCAGAAAGTCGTTCATCAGTTTATGGCTGACTCAGCTGATCATTCCCCCCACTGCTACACCATCAGATCCACGCCAGCATTGTGGGGGGAAAAACTCAAAATCGACTTTCCGGCCAAAAAAACAGTAATAAAGGTTTGGATAACCGCCAAACAGGTACGGCCGACTGTCAGTCAAGTAGCACATCAATAAAACACAGACAATTACTGGCAAAGATCACAACTGCGTGTTTTTAAAAAGAGTTCACTATGGGAATGACGATGCGTAATGTTACGTGAAAATGATTTCCTATTAAAAAATTTGCTTATTGATCCAAACTCTTCACCTGTGCAGAAACTAGTTACTTCAACAGAGATACGTGGAAGTTTAAATCATCGCAAAAGGAAGAAAGCAAAGACTTGAAGACTGATTCCTCGAAAGCTTGCAGCAAACTTAAGTTTTGTATCAGAGAAGAGGGAATCGAGGCCGCTTGGACTGATACGGAATTTCAAAAGCCACGACTCACCGTGGTACAGGCGTTTCGCGTAGTCGTTGGCGACATGCTGCTTGCTCGTCCCGGACACGGCGTCGTGGTGCTGAGCGACACCCATCGCTTCTCCTGTTACGTCACAATAAGTGGCTCATAAAAAACGTCGCGTCGCGCGTCGAAACCGCTAATATTAGCAACAAAATGACCTTTGAACTGCTCAGTCACGCGCTCCACAGCTGATTCTGCATTTTGCAAACAGCTGCAACGCGGAGCTTGCGTTTGGCGAACAATCGCGATTGTTTCGTCAACAATGATGAAACAACGCGCGTTGCTCTGCAACTGGCGTTTGTGCAAAGACGAGACATGCAGTTTTAGGTGGACCTCACGACCAGTATTTCCCGGGTGATTTGTCAGGCGTGTGCAGACGGGATTCGCTCCCTGCCCGAACCAATAATTTTTTTCAATTTTTTCTCGCGTTTTTGATAATTTATGTTTTTGCGTGTCGGTAGTATTTTCGACTTTTTGCAACTTTTTGAGACTTTAATTTAACTGTTTCGAGTTTTCGCTACTCGTTGAGACTCCGTCGCGCTTGGGGGGGCATGCCCGGACATGTCATACACGTCAGGTTTAAACCCGTTTGGGGAAGGCATGCCCGGACATGTCATACACGTCAGGTTTAAACCCGTTTAAACCCTTGTTCACGTCATCGGTTTGCGTTGTCGGCAACTTCGTCACAGATCGGTGATGTCGCAACATTTGGTCGGATCGGACTGAACGGTTAAACCTGCTGCGAACAAACGCGGGCAAAAGTGCAGGAAGAAAAGAAGTCCACGCCACACAGCTTGCACAACATAAGAACAAAAATGACGGGAATTTTGGGTTTGGCCATCTCGTCTTTGTCGAAAACGTACGGAAATGGGTCAAATGTAAATCATAATATCTGCACGTTTTTTTTCGGTCACCAACAAACACACCAAATAACGCTGTTTTTATGATTTTAACAGCATTTACGTGTAAACTTAGTAATCCCAGCATTTATACACGCACTCAGTGACCTCACCACTTACACACGTATTTAGTGACCTCACCACGTATACACGTACTTAGTATTCTTGGTGACGCGACTGTCGATTTGTTCAGAAATTTCGCGAAAGCTTCGAAATGTTGGCAGACCTTAAATAAAAGCAAAAATGTCAAAAACACACCTCCTCCCTCAATTGCCCGACACTGACAATCAGTCAACATCACTCATCACTGCCCAACCTGGAAAACCTTGTTGCTTTCTCTAACGTAGCCTTTCAAGGCCGGCCGGCTCGTGAAATAGCCAGTCCAGAATGCGTGCGGCGAGTCGGCGTACGGAAAGAAATCGTCTGTTTTCACGTTCCAAGTTTGCTTTGCCCGGTTCAAAGCGTGCAGGTAGCAAGACGGTGTAGAATAGAAAACAGTCACGTTCTTGTTCTGTGAAGCAAAAACACAAAACTAGCGCTTTTTTGCTGATATGTTACTCTCATATTATGAAACCTGACCGGCGGGCGTCATTTTTTTATTTTTTATTTTATTTAACGGCAAACGACGGCAGGCCAGAGCCTGGAATGCCAGCTGCCGGTGCCAACTGCGACAACATGATGGCAAAATGTCAGCAAACAAAGACGCAAGGTAAGATAGATTAAGGTGTCATTTGAACTCACAGCGGCGTTGACGTATTTGATCAGCTTGTCCAAGTTCTTGTACCACATGTTGGCGTTGCTGTACTGAAAATCGGAGCCCATGGTCATCATGATGTGGTTGGTCCTGAAATGCTTGGCCTGCGATAGAAACAATCAAGAGCACGCTTACCGCAAATCGAACAAACGCGCGCTGCGCGATTGTCAGCAAACAAAGGCAAAGCGCGCGCTGTGACCTGGTGTCGCGCGGCGTCGACGAAAAAGTTGACCCGGTCTCCGACGTTGTTGTCCTCCAGGCTGGGATCGTCCATGATGGGCTGGTCGGCACAGAAGTCGTCGAAACAGAAACCTTTCGGTGGTCCGTAGCCGTTTTCGTTCACGCCTGCAGGCAAACGATAGAAATGCAGACGAATGGTCAAACGTTGCAATCAGGGGAGTGTGCCGAGGTTAGATGGCGCCCGGGGTCGGAGACAAGTAAGTCTGCCGCCCCCCCATGTTCGAACCTACGGTCTTTCGGAGCAAATGTACAGTATTGAAGAAAGCACTCGAGACATTGTTGGGACTTTTCGGCGCCCAGGGCGTTGTGCCCCTTGTCCCCCCCTCGTCACGCCCCTGATCACAAGTGCAGGCGAATTTGATCTGCAAAAACGGACGTCCAGAATTTTCCAGCCACAACAGCCTCGCAGAGGCAAATCAGCCCTATTGGCATTGCTCCGTGGACTTGATAAAACTTTAACTTTACCGCAGTGTGGTCTCCAAGAGCAGTGCTTCACAACCACTTGGTCGTTAACCCAAAAGTGGGTCGCCATTTGATTTTAGCGGGTCGCTGTCGTATTATTATTTACTTGCGCAGAAATTTCAAGCAGTCCTTGATATTGATACTGAGCACTCTGTAGCGTAATTTTATTTCTGAAGCGACAAACCTTGTAGCAACCAATTGTTACTCTAGCTATTGTCAGTGGGACATCGCAATGCTTTTATTGTCATTGGGACATCACAATGTTTTTTGTCTTGACCCGCAACATGCTAGCTAACTAGCTGTTGTGACGTGCCAGCTAGCTAGAGGTTGTGGTCTTTGTTTTAGGCTTTTTTGAAAAAATTGGACATTTTTTAACTTATTTTTTACGTTAAATTGTGTTATTTGCGCATAGCACAATTCACTACATGATTGCGTGGGTCGCCGATGCTATGACTATCACACGTGGTTTAACGTATGGGCCGTCTAAAAAAAAGTGGTTGAGAAGCACTGCGTTACAGCAAAGCGCTTCCTGCTTTGACCAATCCCGTCCTGGCAGAACGACCGGATGCGTAGCCCTACATGCGGGAGGCCAGTCTCCTTAATCACGTGGCCACCTGTGCAGGTCAGGAATGATCAGTAGGCACTGACTGTTCGGTTGCGTCACCGGAGCGGAAAAAACGTGTTTTTCTTGTCGCAGTCGGGAGCGCCGCCATTTCTCGTGCAAAGTACCGTCGACATTTCCCAGAAAAAAAAATCAAGAAATAATGTTCAGGCTCCTACACGTGCATTGGGGGAAACCGCTCCTCGAGTTGAAAACAGTTTTGAAAAAAGATAATTATGATCATTCATGAACAAACAACTTATTTCTCACCTTCGAACAGTAGCGCAGCCAGGCCGAAATCTTTTTGGGGCCAAATATTTTGACTTTAAGCGAGCAACAGCATTTTGTTTGGGACACCGCCTCTCGAAGCACAAAACGACAAGTTGTGCTAGAAATTTGTCGGGGCGTTCCCCGTTGGCACTCCTGGCTACGCCTTTGCCTTCAAATCTTTCTTTTTCTGCGTAGAGTTTACAAGGCTGGCCTTCGTTTACCGCATGTTATAAGTCCAAATGAAGAAAACAACAAAAAAGTAAGCGACAACTTGACAATCGTCCGGATCCAAGCTTGCTATTAAAGCGACAAACCGTCACCCAAACGTACAAACAAATATTTACTGCGATTAATTTAACATCCAAGATGGGTCAATTTACCGGTAAAGAGGTCAGCCTCCGGCTTCGCGAGACTCGCGCTCCCGCGCCACATCTCTTCCATGTTTAGGGTCTTCGCTCGCAACTCTTTGTCCTCGAAATCCAGGCGGCCGAAAAACAGCCCGTCGAATCCCATCTGGTGCGGACGAGCGCAAAAGGTGGAATTATAAAAAAATAAGCAAAAAATGAGAGGATAAATGAAAACAAAATAAATTAAAGAAAGAATGCTGCACCGGCACGTTGTGTCTTTGCCAAAAATAGGTAAGCAAAGAGTCTCCACGCCTGAATATATAATGCAGTGCTGCATGGAAATAAATCCTCCAAAACAAATAGGAAACGGACGGCGCAAGTGGCAAGTGCAGCCAAAAACGACTATTGCGTGTAAGGCTTCACTAAAGGTCAAACTGAAGATAAAGGGAAGTAAAGAGCTTTTAACTCGGACCAGTCGAACACGCCAACAGACATCATTCTCCGAAACGAAAAGTCATTCTGCGCACTTTCTAAAGCCTGCAGAACACGTTCGTTCAGACGTTTAGAGTTTTTGAACCAAAAACCTTGGACCGCATCATATGTTTCACGACTATGCATGGAGCAGCTTACGCAGTTTCACAAAACAAAGATAGTCATCGATTTTTTAGCCGAACCGTATTTTCCCATAAAACCATTCAGTGAAGGCGGCAGAAAAGTTGGCGCCGCTATAATGGTACTTCGTTCTACTACGCGTTACTGGGGGGTAGAGGTAACAACAAACTTCCGAAGGTTCGACATGTTCAATGTTTAATTGCTGTTGATCGGAAAACCGCAGTTCAGTGCGCCGCGCCAAGAAAATCAAAAATTGATGAAAAAAAACCAGCGGCACCTGAGCAAAGAGCGAAGCCTGCTCTCGCGAATGCCCGAAAGGGTCGATCTGCCACGCCACGAGGGGGCGCGCGCAAGCGCCGAACGTGTCGTTAAGAAACGTCAGCCCGAGCGACATCTGATCGATAATGGCGTTGTAGTGCGTCGCGGCCTCGTCATTCATACACCAACCGCCGAGTATGAACTCCAGTCTCCCTGTAGTTTTCAGTTAACATTGGCAAAATATAAAATTGGAGGAACTGTTTGGGTCAGCAAAACGGAACATACACACACAAAAAAACTCGTTCGGTAAGAAAAAATGTGTATAAACGCGAGAAGCTGATTTCGTTTCTTTTGTCGCTCACCGTCGTCAACCAACATTTTAACTTGTTCTTTCACTGCGTCCGCCTGTTCCAGCCACCAGCGATGGAAGAAAGCGATTTCGACATAAATGAAACGGCGCTCCTTATTGGCCAAGAGGCTGTTAATCACCGAGTCCAGGACGTACTGTACACCTGCCTTTTGCACACTGTTGTATGCTTTCATTGCCGAAATTGAAAATCCCATTGCGTTGAACGCGAATCGACGACGAACCGATCGCACGAATTTAATTTAGATTACACACAAACAACAATCACAAGAATAAAATAACAAAACAGTGTTAGTTGCGAAAAAGCACCACGAAAGAAACACCATAAAAAAACGTGATGACAGTTTCCAAGAAAGTTGCCCTAGAACATACTGCGGCGGCTTAGAATTGACCAAGGAATACAAAATTGCGGCCGCGTTGGCCACTCAGCACATTTTACTGTGACTTCACATTCATTCATTCGTTCGTTTGTTGCTGAAAGGATCAATAAGAAAAAATATTCTTGGCTAAGTGCGGACATTTGTATGTTGTGTCACTTCAGAAGAACTAAATATTTAATTTTGCAACCGCACTATCCAAAGATTTGCCCCAAAATTACTTAATATTACAATTTAAAAATTGATTGGGAAAACGAAATTTCCCACTGAAAGCCTAAAACCACAATTTTTCTTATTCAATCAATAAAGTAGATAATTTGTTGTTTTATGTGAGGATGATTTCAAGAAATTACATGTCTATGCTTCATTACAAAAATTATGTATGTACTGTATCCCCATTTTCCAAACAATTGGGCAGACTTTCACCAAAAATGACTTGACATCAACATATTTAACAAAGAAGCAAAAGTGTCGAACGGAAATAGTCAAACTTCAGTCACAATTAAGTGGGAGATCTGCTTTACATTGCATGCTGTTTTTAACACATAAGGAAAAATTATCAAAATATAACTGGAAAGCACTAGCAGCAATTTAGCAAGCAGATAATTGCATTCAGCATATTTCAACAATATTATTTTTGGAATTAAAAGTGCCACAATCAACACAGTTTTTCAACTTTCTTGGAAACCGTGCCATATGAGACCACAAATTGCATACAACCTTCTTGCACAAGTGTTTTCACTTGAGCCTTCATAAAATCAGATTGCTCTTTCCACCAAATAGCGAAGAAAGCCATTTCAACATAAATGAAGCGCTTTGATGGATCTGCCATGAGCTGAGGCACAACACTGTCCAAAATATACTGCACTCCAGCTGGATTGATGGTTTTGTTGGCTTTAACATTGAAACACGATTAAGTTAACATACCTTGGGACAAAAGCTTTTTAGTCCATCATGTAATTTATCAGAGTTTATTACAAAACTTTATCATTGAAGTAAATGAAACCTGGACTAAGCCATTACAAAATTTGCATTTCCAAGATAACACACACCTTACCACTTTCAAAATTTCTCACAGTATCATGTCATAAAAATTAGGATCAAAATGAATGTGGAGATTGCCACAAATGCTTATTCACAATACCTCCATAATAATATTGATCCACAGTTTTCAGCCAACCTACATCATCATGTGTATGTGGCACAAGATGCACATTCAAGTGTTCATCTTTACCAAGCGTACATTTCTGAAAAATAGGTAAAACTAAGTGTTAATTACTTTTGAACTTGGGCATTGCCTTGCTTTTTCAAATATTAGAAGTATTCATGCAAAGTATGCATTAAATGTTTGCAAGACCAAAGGTTTTAGACTGTTAACAGTGAAAAGAAAAGTAATCACCATTTAATACATTTCAACAGTAAATGCAAAACAAACGAGCCTGAACAAAGAAATTGAAAAAGGTGTGGCATGGCATTTTCAAGTATAATGCAAATGATTTTCAAGAAAATATTTTGCACCAAACTGAAATTGCATTGCCTCACCAGGCCAAATGTTCCTGAGAATAACCTCACAGTCATTGCTTTGAAAGAAAAAAAATTATGCTTTAGAAAAATAGCATCGAAGCATAAAAATACAGGGTTAATCCAACCATTTCGTGTTAAGATTTTNTCGCCCCATGTGGCCTGCATGACATGGGGTCTATTACACTTGTCATAACCTGTGGTTAACAGAATGGTGTAAACCAGGGTCTCCAAACGTTTTTGGTAGAGGGCCACATAAGCTAATACACAACAGTTCGAGAGCCGGACCTTTTACAGAATTGTTTCAGAATACGTTACATTCTACGGTTCTACAAAATCAACAAATTTTTGGTAAATAAAATATTTTTTTATTATTGAGAAGTTTAGCAGACTCGATGAAAAGGCTCCAAGACCCCTGGTGTAAGCAATGCTTAAATGGTGTGAACCTACTCCTTGCAATCTATGGATGTACAGTAGAGTGATGTTATCTAGCAATGTTTGCTTGAAACTTGTCTGCATGTATATCTTATCCAAGTTTATTTAAGGAAAATGTTAGGTTCCCTATACAGACCAGATTTCTCTGATTCTAGGGACCCATTTTCTCTGATTCTACGAACCAGATGATAATTTTAGCTGATTCTAGGGACCTGATTTTCAATTCTACAAACCTGAATCACGTTAAAAAAAACTGATCTTATCCATTGTGTCAACGTTCCTGTTTACGTTTGCATTATGCTCTGGTTGGTATTGCTCATCTTCGATTGAGTAAGGTTAAAGCTTTGTCCTGTTCTTTGCTTTCGCTTATGCTGGTTTGCACAGGGCTATAGTGTGCGTGTTTGCTTAGGGTGTTTGACAACAGGTGATTGGTGGTGGCAGATGGGATGACTGGAGTGTCTTTTTGATGCCTCCCGGCATTCACTGTGTCTGTATTTAAGAAGTCTACTAGCACTAAGACCAAAGATGAAATTGTTGTTGTTGAAGGGAACACTTAAACATAAAGTGAAAAAATCCATGTTGTTTTTAATATGTAACTTTGCATGACTTAGATAAAACATTTACACTCACATTGTCTCTTTATTTCAAGCTCAGAGGTCTTCAGCTATTTTTAAATTAAAACAGTCTATCGCATTGCATTGCTAGGCTTGAACAGATTAGTCACTAAATTTTTTGAAATTAGGCTAGACCACTTTAGCGTTTCTCCAAAGACTTTTCAGCACACTGACTTAACCAGTCCATGACCTCATAAATTTGGCAAGGCATTACAGACACTGCTTACAAATCACTGAATATATATATTGATTTAAGTAAAATTTTTATCAACAGGAGTTTTGTAACAACACCTGAACTATCAATTGATTTATAGGTAATCTTATAAAATTATCATTGTTACAAACTATTTCACAAAAATTATTATGTGCTGAAGCAGATTAGGGATCTGAAAATAATTTTTAAAACACTGCTGCAGGCTTTACTCAAGTTAAGCCATTAAAGCTTGATGAAAAGCATTTTGTTCACATAACAAGTGAGTCAACATTTCAGGTTTGAGCTTAAAAATCTTTTTTAAGCATTCATCATTTCCACATTTTGGCTTGGCGATGACTCACAAGAACTGCCAGTATAAAGAACAGAAGTTGGCATCAAAAATGCTGATTAACTATTTTTCTCATGTAGATGATAACATGTTCAGGAAAAGATTGATATATCATAAATAATAATTGAAAACATTATTATATTCTGACTCACAAATGCAAGTTGAAAATATTGTAGCAAGAATACACACAAGTTTAATAAGCAATTTAAAATTTTTGGGTTTTCTCTAAAGTTTAATTTTCACCATGATATTGTTTTTATTATGCTCTCAGATGTCAAGACATTAATCCCAACAAATTGTTTTGAAAGGATTTAATTCTAGAAACACTTAGTAGTCATAAACATGGCCATTAAACTGAATTCAACATAAAGCATTTAACTTAACTCACATTCACAATAGATCTCATTTAATACCAACAGTATATATCTGTTTTTAGGATAAGATGCACCATTGCAGTTCAGTTCATCGTAGTCGTTTCCTTAACTACGAACGCACATTTCATAAAAATAACATAACAGTATGACAAAATATTAGTGAAGTACCAGTACTCAAAATACATACAATAGTCCTATTACATACCTCATATCCACATATGGCTTGGGCTGACAAGACCAACCAGAAAGAAGCAGAAATAAAAATAAGGCAATCAAGTCCTAACATACTTACTCACTGGTTTGACCAGGCTACACTGTTTACATTTCAGGGAAAAATAACACACCGCAGTATTGAATTTAACTATGACACTGCCAGCTTACACTCCAATCTAAGAAAACCAATCCAACTTATCTATATCAATTCGCCTAATAAAACCATGAATACACAATGTTCATCTGAAATGCTTTTCTATATCTGTAGGAGACATGGGTTCCCAACTATGAAAACCAATGACTCTAAGTGCAGACACAGTACACAAGTGTATTTTCATTCATGTGGAAATACATAAATCTTTTCAGATCACAACAGATTTCTTTATGGAGAAATCACACATTTAGTTGTTTTTGTAATGACTGGAAGATGCAACAACTGTCATACACCTAAAGGTTTATAGCAAAAAATCTGAATGAAGTTCTTAGTGTTGCCACTCCAAGATGTACTGTACATGAAAAACAACAACCACAGATGAGCACGGACAGGACCAGAGATGAGCATTGGACTCAGCGATGCCACTGGGCTCAATTGTTTCAACATCAAATTTTTCAGGCTTGAACATCAAATGTCAGGGATCAACATCAAAAATACATAAGACTGTGATAAAAATTTGCTTTATAAAATTGTTCCTATACTCCACATCCACCACCGCTTCATGAAGCCATCTGTTTGGTTAATAATTTCCCCTCTAAGTTCTCAGTATCCGATTTGCTGCATTGTTTTGTTAGCAGCATTCACAGACCTAAAAATTGTTTTGATCGCAAGCTATTTTGAAAACATATTTGAAAGTACATCGATGGATTTTGCAAGATCAATTAATTAATTTGCAACTGAAAATGCTAGATCAGTGGTTCCCAGCCGGTGGGTCGCTGAGGAGTTTTTGTGGGTTCGCGAACAGCAGCCTCTAGAGTTTGCTGAAGTCTCGAATTTTTAGAACTTCGTATATCAATATTTTGTTACATCAGCAAAACCGAAACACAGACAGACAGCGAGGTGGGAACCGCCCCCCGCACCCCCCGGCCGGGGGGGGCCCAGCCATGTCTAGGGGCCCCGCCTCAGTTGCAATACTTTTACTGTTTTACTTTTTTAA
>JGI24158J21664_10005799_pt1 | contig 16198 bp, 9 predicted proteins | sample Ectturendosymbi3_FD_21664 | JGI IMG/M metagenome (IMG submission 21664)
CGTTTTCATAAACAAGCAGACAAGATGAACCTTATGCATCAGCCATTGCAGCCAAAACAAAACGTCATCAGGGAGTTTTGCAATGCTTGGAAGCTTATTGTCTAAACCGTGCTACCACGTGCAGGTGTTGTTGTGTACGAATAAACTCTGGTTGTACCTCTACGAAAAAAAGTTTGACTGTAACTCAAGGTGCAGAAGTCCAATCAGTGTGTAGTTTAGCCCAGATTAATTTGTTACAATCTTGCATGAAAAATGAATTGATTGCAAACATGAGCAAAATTCCCATGCCATTTCAATTGAACAATGTATATTGCAGGAACATAAATGTCAATTCATATATATACATAACAATCATTAACATAGCACAGATGATGGTGGGTAGCAATGGGTGAAGAGTTAATGCATGTACAGATGAGCAGGTTGTTTATTTTCATGTTGACCACCTCACAATTTTGAAGCTTAACTGATAACGGATTGGTTTGAGGTAGACTTTCCAATGCTAGGTGATATCAAAGCTTCTTTGCCAGTTCTTAACTAGTATAGTTTGAATCGTTTTTTCTTAGCACAATTATAGTGTTTGTATTAGAGATTGACCAATATGGCTTTTTTGGGGCTGGTACCGATGAATCGGCCATTCATGTGCCAATAACTGATATTTCCAAAATTTTTAAATATTGTTTTCTGCTTCATTTTCAAAAATGTAATGTATTGCAACACAAAGTCTGGAAAAGGTCTGGAAATTTATATTCAAAATTGTGTCAGAACTATGAGTGCCATCTAGTATAACAACAAAAAAATCAGGGTCAGCGTTAAAAAAATACAGAAAATGTACGATCATGAAAAAAAACAGACCAAAATAAGAACAGAAAGCAATCAAAGGCAAGACAAAGAAATTGAAGACAGAAACAAATTGAAGGCAATTTTAATCATATTCATAGCAATCATTTATATGACGCAGATGATATCAAGGTTCCCACGCAGTACTGAAACGTATTGAATTTCAAAATTGGTTTTCAAGACCTTGAAAAAGTACTGACTTTGACCAAAATGTACATTAGGTATTGAAAAAGCATGGAAATTCTAAATAGAAAAGAAATCAGAAGTATCTGAGCAGAATTTTGCTGAAGGCGAAGCACTTCATTATTTATGCAGTGTATGCAATGTGTGAAATTGAGTTTCATGATTAAGAATTTCAAAAAAAGAAGAGAAGTAATGGTATTGGATTTTTAAAATTTAGTATTGAATAGGTGTTGAAAAAGTATGGAAAATGATTTTTTTAAATGTGTGGGAACCCTCGGATCTGGACAAGCATATGGGTGAATGGTTGAGGTACAGTATACAAATGACCAGGTGAGGCATGCATACATGTGAGAGAAACAAGTGACAATAGAGGTTATGAGGCAGAATGCACTACACCAACCATGACATGGCAAAACAAAGCCATGTAACAGAGGCAAAGAATGTTCATCTTATCCATACAAATCATGAAGAAGCAATACAGTACAATTGCCCATAAATCATAATGGAGTACTACAGTTGCATGTATATCCCACTGGGCACATAACAGCAACCCCAAATGAGGTTGAATAGGCAAGTATAGAAACAGCTTACCAAAAGTGTTCAATATTTTGTATGACCTCCCTTTTCTACCACTGCAGCCATTCTGCTAAGCATGTTGTCTTAGTATCAAACGATTGCAGTAGTACTATGAGGTAATTTGAGTCTGCCCAACTTTTACTACATTCTTCAGTGTTTCTTCAGTATGCTGTTTGGATGCTGATTTGCTAGTTTGTATTTCATCACTTGGCGTAAATTTTTAGTCGGGTTTAAATTTGGTCTATTTCTTGTACATTTGATCAATCCAAGGCATCAATGGTTTTCTCTTGCAGAAAGTTTTTAACTTCTAATCAAGGTAGTCCAAACAATCAAAAGCAAAAACCATTAACAAAATGAGTCAATAAAGAAAAAACACAAAGACGCAGATGATGTTGGGCAAGTAGTGCATGACCAATGGAGGGATATGCAAATGGTAGTTTCTAAACCACATCTGGTTTTTGTATTTTAGGGCCTAAAAAACGTATCCCATTTTGAAAACCGTGTCCAGCTTTGTGTTACATGTAATGCTGAGTTTGTGACAGTAGCAGAATAATCTTGATCGAGTGGGTATTGTCTGTTCTTGCTGCGTAATGGGTTGTTGGTTCAGCTCTCACCATGGTTACTTTGGCTTTACTAATAGAGGTGCTACTTTTCATGTTATAACATTAGTAAGAAAACATTTCTTGGGAGCGCTTTTGATGTACTTAGCTAAAAATATTATAGAAACCAGACGTGCATTTAGATTTAGGGTTTTGGATTAGGTTAGGGGTTTAGAGTTTGGGCTTAAGGCTATAGAAAAATAATTGTAGCATAATCCTTATGCTAAGAAGCAACTGACATATTAGTCAAATATTTCGCGGAGATCAGCAATTTTGCTTTATAGGTTTTTTATCTTCCAAAGCGAAAACCGAATATGGTTGTTTAAACACTGCCAACACAGATGAATAAGCAATTCATGCACATAGGTGAGAGAAGTAAGTTACAATGGAGTTTATAGAGCAGAAAGCCATGAAGCAGCCATGACATTACAAATCAGGGACATTAAGCAAACGCAGAAAATAATTTTTATCAACACAGATCATGAAAAATCAACATAGTTACCAATTGACCATTATGCAGTACCACAGTTACAAGTATGTCCCACAGGGCAGAAAGCATGCCCAAATGATATTGAAGAGAAAAGAGTGGAAACAGATTAAAAAATGTTTAACAGTAAAAAGTAGTCCAATAAATGTTGGGTACATGAAAAACAAACATGGTTAGTTAATGAGGGAAGTATATGGGTCTAGGAACAATAATGATAATAATTCATTTGTATTGCCATGACATATCCCACCTATCCACACAAGTTATATTGGAGACTTGACACCTATGTAATTTTCCAGAATTTAGCTTTAACGAGTTAATTAGCCTTGGAATTAGACTGAAGTCAATGTTCATGAGATCTTGGAAGTGAACATCAGTCTATCTGCTGTGAAAGCCCCATCATGCAGCGAGAGTGCTCCTTACAGCACAAAATAAATAATGCTTTGTTCTAATGTAGGTAAAGATAGATGTCTAAGGCTCCTTGAGCTTTTCAGCTATTTTTTGGCTAGTCTTTTGTTTACCTTGACACATTCTGGTGCCATCCGACCACTTGTGAAAACAAGGGATTGAATGAGGCAGTGATGCTAGGTTATTTTGCAAAAATAAGCAAGTAAATTTGAAAAACAACCAAAATAGGTAATTTAACTGAAAAACAAGCCCAACATGCCTTTAGTAAGAAAGTTCAACGAAATAAAAAATTGGCAGGAAAATTAAATAGAAATACAGGGAGGCACATCTGACAAAAAACAAGCCCAGAATGAGCATATTTTCGTAAAAAATGCCCAAATTGCCTTTATTAGTAAATTGAAACTGAAAAAGTGCCATAAAATTTGAAAAAAAGCAATCCACAAAACAGAAATCTGTAAACAGCAAGCTTAAAAAACAAGCAGATTTCATTTAAAACAAGCCCAAAAACAAGCAACCCACAAGTCTTCAAAAAAACTGCAACTCCACAAAAAAAGCAGTCCAAATGCATGGAAAATCTGCAAGGTTGGCAACACTGGAATGAGGACTCTCAATGTCAATCACTGTTTGGTTGTACAGTATTTATCCTTTTTCATGTTGTTGGTAGATCTGCAAAAGGGATTTACCAGAATAAGACTGTAAGGTAGAATGAGCGATCCTTATGTTAAAGAATGTTTTCTCACAGCCATTCCACAGTCCTTTTGCAGAAATATCCAGCCTTGCATTTTCAATGATACTGACTTTCTCAAATTCGTTTTCAGTAATTAACAGAAGTGTGGGTTCTATCTAAACATCTCTACAGACCTCTCATTATTACCTGTGCCTCAGTCTCTCACTAAGTTGTGCCTCATTGAAGTGTTACTGCGCAGTTTACATATAGGCTGTGACCCATAGATTTTGTCTCTCCACAAGCACAGTGAGTGGATATGCCCTTTTCCTTCCATCCATATCTCTTGGCATCCATGAACTCATGAACTAAAAAAACAAGCACGAATAATTTGTGGACAACATTGTCAAAAGATTTTGGTGCATACTAAGTCTCTCAGACCTTAATGCAATTGTCATTTATAAGGATGAGCACTTCAGAATAATTCACTATTCCCGAATTATTCCAGAATAGCTAAACCGAATCCAGAATACCAAATCCTATTGTTTTTTCCTACAATGCATTGCACCTGAGAACTACTACAAAAAAACAAACATCTAAGAATTACAAAAAAAACAAGAAAATGTTATTCTTTCAAAAACCAAGGAGGCCCACACAGCACCCTTTCCTTAATTCGGCATTGGAAATCAACAATTTATCATTTTATCACACAAACAATACATTTTCACAACAATGAACAACAAATTTGTTCATTTTCATACAGTGATGCATTTTTGCCAGATGGAAGCGGTTATGACAGGAAAGGCCAGATGTTGACAATGCTTTTTAGAATAAAACTCATTTTTCTAGGCTATAGGTGTCCTTAGACCCAATCAAACTTGGCTAGGGGCTTAGCGCAACTACAAACGACTTCGGCTAATTTCATACCAGCTGATTACATAAACCGCTTCATCGCATAGGATTCCAGAATTCCAAACTGAAACTACCCATATAAGAAAAGGGTATGGTTGATCGCATAACGGTAATTCACATAAAACAGATTTTCGAATGGAAATATTCGTTTCATTTGTATACTTAAATCGCATAGTTAACTTTGAAGGAGTGCAAAGCGCACTGCTCAGATGGTGTGAAACCTGAGTGCCATTTATCCACAGCAATTGCAGCCAAAATGACTCCCTTCATTGGCGTGCCAAAATCAACAGCGCGCATTCAACTTCCCGGCTTCCGCACGGCGCTGTCTAGCTAGTCGTGTCTCGTCCATACTGGTGCAAGGTTTGTCACAAAAGTAGCACTTTTAAATTTAATTTCATGGCATTGGGCAACCACCGGATGCATGCGGCTGTGTTTGACACCTTTGCACCAGATGTGTTAAATTCTCTGCAGAACTAAAAAAAAGTGTACCTGTACTGTCCACCAACTTCAAATTTTTGTTTTATTTCTGAAGCACTGAGCACAGTGCACTTCACAGTTTAAAATGCAGATATATGCTGTACGTTGGGCTGTGGACAGTATACTGTTTCAACTTCGCTACTTGTTTGACTTTTTGTTTTTTTACATTAATTAATAAGATTCATATGTTGAATGCCTTAACCGAATGATGCATAACAAACGCCAATGGGATTATAAACTTTTCCTGACGCCATATGCTAACAAGCGTTTCTATATTCCTCAATTCTACAAATCTTCGTACACGGCAGCTGTGAGATATAAATGTGTTCCCAACTGCAGTGTATAGTCCAAAGCAAACAGAAAAATAACGGCCGCAAGTGCGGGAAACATTCATCGACCAATACAGGCAATTGTTACGTCACACATGCAGTGCACATGTTTAAGATAACATGCAATGCAGGGGCCTGCAACAACGTCGAATTTATGTTTCAACTGATGACTGCTGGTTTGCTAAACACTGAAGGATTTCAGAATTTTAAATACTGTATCAGGAGCAAGGGACTTATCCTACAGTTCATGATATCTCCACGTTTGGTCAAATGACAAGCTACAGATACCAGTGGGGTCAGGTAGCACGCATGTGGAGCGATGTGATTGTTTCGTAATTATTGTATACAATGTTAGAATGGAAATGCTGTTGCCTTTTCCAAAACACTCGCATTAGAAACTTGCAATGGCAGTGTCTAATATTTGATCAGCGTTACTGCTGAGCACCTACGGCACAAGGGGCCCTGTGATGACGGTGAAGGAATGTGCCACTTCTAAAATGCAATACAGTAAGGTTTTACAAATTTTGCATGTTAACTGTGATCACAGGTTGGTGGTAGTTAATTATGCATTGGAAAAAGATCTTTTAGAAGCTGATGTGGCAAGTTATACAAAGATTTTTTCAAGCCATTTGTGCAAAGGCAACTGCTCATTCGCAGTTTTCCTTTCTCCAGGCACTTTTCCAGCTGACACGTTAACAAAATGACTACAACGGATTTTAAAATATGCAAGAAACAATGCACTCAACGACTTACAAATGCATTTAGTCAGTTAATTAACTGCAGAAATCACTGCGCATGTTGATGTCTCACAAAAGCCCAAGTCGTGAACTGCAAAATGTCAGTGTATGCACAATAGTGCTAAGTTTCCACTTGCCCGTGTGGTGTAACAGAAACACAGGGAGTAGACTGAAAAAATGTCTATGTGTGGATACTTAGTGCTGTTTCCATATGGTGCAAGAGAAAAACGCACGTGAATGGACTGAAAAAATGTCTGTGCATGCGCAGTAGTGCTCTTGTTTTCACGCAGTGCAAGAGAAAATGCAAGTGAATGGACTGAAAAAATGTCTGTTTCTGCGCATCAACTTTCATGTGGTAGAACCAAGTACACTGCTGATGTTGTGGAAGATCTAAACTGAATCCAATTGCCCAGTTTAAATTAGCATTTTGGATTCGGATAGTTTAGGGTATTCCTAAATGGCCATCCCTAGTCATGTACTTACATCATGGCATGCTCTGTGCAGATTTGTTGGATTTTATGTGATTCTGTTTGTGCAAACCCAAGGTATGCTTCTACAATTTTTGTTCTCGGCATTACTTTCATTTTTTAATTATTTTAAGACCTGAGCATAATGCTAAACAATAGCCAGCACTAAGGCTGCAGTGAAGGACTCAGGAGTTCTGCACTTTTGAAACTGGAATATCCTTTGGCCATCATTAACTGGGCCACATTGGCCCAAAATAGTCACACCTAACCATGCTCCTATAGATTGAATAGTCTCATTGAAAGGCAGAGGCAGAAACACTTCAGCCATGCAAGGAAATAAGTCTTCGTATGAGAAACAAATAGGCTAAGGGTAAATAATTAAGGGTAAATAATTCTCTATTCAAGCAGCTTATACAGCTAAATCTAAGCCCAGTATATTGGTCCTCACTGTCCTTTAGACTCCAACGAGTATGAAGTGTGAGGAACCAATGACTGGGTAACTCAGTGGCCCTAACCCTGCATTGGGCAACAATTTATTTAAAGGGCCATCCTTTTTCATAGTTTTGGCACACACACAACTTGCTAAGAAAATTCAGTTGTTCCAAAGATGCTGCATTTTAAAAATTACAAGAAACTGGCACCGTGGGACAGATGTGCCACGGATGCTGGTAGCCTGGGTTGGAACCACAAATGACTGGAATCACATTTTCTGACTTTGACTCCATTCCTGTTTCTGGCTTAAAGACTTTTGCTCCGACTCCTAAAATTTTTACAACGTCAACTCCGACTCTTGCTGACACTCCAAAAACTTCCATGAAACTCATATAAGAAAGATAGTGTCGATTTTGCCTCATGATGCAAAAGCTATTTAGCTTATTTTGGGCTATTTTGCGTTTAGTCAAAGACGATTGGTTGAAGTGGTCATGTGGCATGTACATCACAGAAAAAGAAAACATGTTAGGGTTATGGTATAGATCATTAGCTCAGTGCTTCTTAACTGAGTGAATGGTTCACACCAGGGTGAATGAAATTTCTATTCCTAATTTTTTGTATCCTCTGATAACATGCATTTGTCTTGTTTTTATCCTCAAAAACATCAATAATCGTGAATAAAATGCAAACTTCAAGCATTCTAGCTTTGCACTTATAAAAAACATACTATGTTGCAAACAACTGTGTCCATTATGTGATGGGGATAGATTTTACCAAGAGATGCCATGTGCTTTATTGAATGGAATGGTAGAATCTCTGCTGTTCTTTCTGCATTAACATCCTGAAGGCCTACTCCTGTGCAGAGGTTATTTGCTAGAATTTCAGTACTTTCGAAAGTTTCTTTCTCAATCTTCAGTGAACACCTGAACACTTACAAGAGTAGGCTTATCAGTCGACGTGCAGGCGTAACCAATCAAAGTACAGGGTTGGTCTATTTGTGATATTTTTTATGCCAGTTTGGTATTGATTCCAATATTTAATATGTGTTTTTGTCTCAGAAAATACCTGCAGAATGTCTGCAAAAGATGTGCAAAAACACTGTTGTGATGAAAGTACAGTTAAAGGTAATTATGTGGATGAAATTGATCAGGACATGCATGCTTTATCAGCTTCATAGTTTATGAAAAGAGTGAATACTGTGGTATCACAATGAACATTCGATGTTTATGATTATTGTCACATCAGCCACACATTCACAATAGGGTGAATGGGAATGCAGCAATTGATGGCAGGGGTGAATGAAATAGAAAAAGGTTAAGAAGCACTGGTGTAGCCTATATTTTATGCAATGTAAACAAAAAGCCAGAAACAGCTTGCCAGCACTTAATCATGACAACACTTGTCCATGCATGTCACTGTCAGACTGACCTTTGCAGATGTTACAGTAAGCTGAGTATGTCATACGTTCTAAATCTTTCATGCATTTTGAACTTGTCATATGATCAAGTTTCAAGCAATTGTGAACAGCTTCTGGCAAAATTGCTGTAAAACAGCTTTTGCATCATGAGGCAAAATAGACACTGCTTTCCAAATATGCATCTCTAATAGTATGGGTTCTACAATACATGAAGTTATAAAATGTTAACTGTTGAAACTCTAATATAAGCTTCATTAAATAACCAGATATTTGACCATTATTGTAATTGAGTGTTAATTTTTAATCTTTACAAAAGACTAATTTTAATTCTTCAAGGTCGGTAGCTGATCACCTGTTTTATAAATACTGATTCCTACTTTAACTGTGTTCAGACAAAAATTTGAACTATGACTGCAGCCATTAACATAAACATAAAAACAAATCCTACTAAATAAATTGGCAAGATCAACATTTCACATAACTAACGATCCTTTTCAATTTAACACAGGCGATAGAGCTGCAAAACAATATAATGTTATCTTTGAGTTGCAACTAGCAGGGCAAACTGCCAAGTTTGATCAAGATATCTCCAAAATGAGAGCATAGATTGGCCTATGCAAGTGGGGGCTAGACTAGAAATCTGTGTGATGCAGGTAAATCGTATGCTGTACTATTGTACATTACTTTTAACATGTCAAATCCTATCACTAGCATATAGTGCAGGTCATTTTGGCACACTGTTAAAGTTTTACAGTTTGTTTGGTTGACCATAGTTTTTGTCTTGTGCTTTCGCCCACATCATCAGCCCCGTATTGTCATAGCTGCTGCATGGTTCTTAAATTGCCGAACTGCACTGTCATTTAGACAATTTTGCATAGGCACTAACTTCTAACACCATCATTAGAGGTGAAATGCTTGGTACTCCTACCCAGTGTCACACTGCAGTGAATCAAATGACTAGGGCAACCAAAAGCCAATAAGGTCAGAAAATTTCTGCCGTTTCTAAAGTTTGTGAAACGGCCACAAACCAAATTTCACGCTGATACCATGAACCACTCCGAAGTTATTGGGTCAAAAATAAGTCAAAATTTATCATTAGGTCAAAATTTATTGTTAGGTCAAAATTTTCTTGCAGAGTTTTTTTCTTGTTATCGATATTTTATTAAAGTTACAAATTTTCTTGCAGCAGAGTTTTTTTCTTGTTATCGATATTTTATTAAAGTTACAACATATTTTGATATGTTTTTACAAGTTTAGTTGCAATTCTGAAATAGTAATGGGTTTGTTGCGACTTTTGACATAATAATGTTGCTTAGCCCACAACTGGACCATTGAATATTAAGTAGACTAGGCATGGCAATGCAAGAAACGTGGGCTTACAGTACTTGATTTGGCAAATGCTCGATCCATTATGCATATATAGTGTTTTAACTTTATGATATTCTCAGATTTGGCTCTACTGTAGTTATTAATGTACTTGCCAACATATCATGCCTAAGGTTAAACAACCAAATTCTTAAAAAATTTGAAGTATACTGCATGAATGTTTCTGAGTTTACCTCAACACCTAAGGGTGAATTATTTTGCAAATCTGGTTTGTGAAAAGTGACTTTATGGTGGAAGCACATTGCCACAGTGCAAAGCATCATCAAGGTTCATTTCATGAAACTGAAAGTAGACAAACATTTTTAACACATGCTATACCAGATTTTGCTGTAAACTACTTTCTGTTTCATTTCAACAGACTGAAGGTTTGTTTCCTAATATTGTGTATTAATATGCTTTGCATTCCGTATTTCAATTGAAAATGCAGAAAATTGGTAGGTCAAAATAAAGTCAAAATTTGTAAGTTTTAAGTCAAAAATTGAAGTTTTTAGGTCAAAAAATTGGTTGCCCCAATGATGACGTTGGTCAGAAAACACATTTCAATCCACTTCATTCTGCTTGACAACAACAAACATCATTATAAAAATTTTGAAAGCTGCTTCAACAATTTTGATTGGCTCCTGGACACTGGACAGACCTTAATGTTGACTCCTGCTCCGACTTGAAGTTAAAATTTTGACACCTGCTCCTACTCTGGCCTAAAGTGCAAACTCCAGCAAGAGTCCACTCTGGCACTTCTCCCTGATCATCTCTGGTTGGAGCCCCAGTTGGGTTACGCCGAAGGAAAAGTGCTACTGTATTATGAATAGTGCTTAACTGATAGTTTTTAGGCGGATACCAATGTTTTTCACTGCTGATAGCCGATGCCGATACTGATATTTTGCATTACTCAAAAAATACGTGTAGGCAAAATAGACCCTACTAGAGCTATTTTATCTTTAGCTGAACACAACTGGTTAAAGTTTGGAACGCATGACTTGCTTTGTTGACTGTGACATCTGTAACAGCTCAGTCTGATGGACAAGTGTCGTCAAGGTTTCAGTGCCGGCAAGCTTTCAGCAGCTTCTTGTCTGTGTTGCATGAACTTTAGGCTAAACTCTAACCTTTGTCTCTTTGCATATAGTACTTGTCATGTGACCACTTCAACCCTGTATTTTTTCATTGAGAAATTTTGATCACTGAGATGTTTCGGTCATTTGTCTCACAGTTGTATTAAAACTCATTGTAACAGTGTTCATTAACCTGTATTTTCAGACATTTTGATCGCAATGACTTAATGTTTTGATCATTTCAAAAAAATTTCAGTCTATGACTGAAGAATAATTTAACCAATCGTATTCAACTGAAAGCAAAATAGCCCAAGCACAGCTTTTGCTTCAAGAGGCAAAATAGACACTACCTTACAAATAAGCAATAAAATACCTTTATAACACCAAGCATGAGAGTAAAGTGTAATTATGAAGATGATTTATTATACAAACAACAGTCATGCAGGCAAGGTGATGGGCAGGTTGCTTTTGCTTTCAGCAGTTTTTCTTTTTGTAAGCAGTTTTTTGTTGCAAGAAGTTATTCAGTGTTGGTGGATTTGTTTTTGAAATACTGATAGCGCTAGGTTGTGAAATTGATTTAATTCGTTATATTAATGTCTTTTTAGGCCATTACACTTATTACTTCTGAGGTGGCAGGCTAGGAGAAAATTTTGCTTAAGCAGAGTTTAGTTAATAAAATCTGCTTCTTGCCAAGGCAGCTGAGGTGAGCACTCTTTCCTATGGAATGCTACAGTGATTCACTGAGTGGCCATGGTTCGAACATGCAACCTTCCAATTGAGAGGCAGGCACTCTACCACTGAGCTATCACCACCTTCCCATTTCATTTCTAAAGTTGTATATGATTATTACAAAACAACAACGCTGCTGCCATGTTAATTTCAAATAGTGCTTGCGGAATGACCTGAAAAATTAATATTTTGAGCAATCTACATTGATATTGCATTGAACGCATGTGTTGCGGAATCTGCTACTCTGCTAGTGCCAGCTCCAATGGAAGCACAGCTGGCAGAAGCTTGTACACTGCCAGACATACGCAGAGCTGTTTTGTAACATTTCACTTCATGGCAAGAAGACTCAGTCTCAAATCGCAATTGTTTGGTTTTGCAGTTTAGGCCTAAATTGTCTGCTATTTGCAGGTACTAGGTTATGGTAGGATTAAATAGGGTTTAAGCCTACTTCAGTGTCATGCCAAGCAACATGGGTTTGTTTTCACTGAAACTATAGTTTTATGACGAAATACACATATATTGAGAAGTGTGGCAGCTAGCCTCAGAAATTGTTGTCACATTATCTGCATAAAATACCAGTCAAGCATTATATTTCTAAAACAACTGTATTGGTATGAACAGTTGACGAAGTTGTTCACTGTGCAAGAAGCCCTATACTAATTTCTCATAATTCACTTATACATCACGATGCAAAATCATCAGAGCAACTTTACTCAATCATTCTTCTCCATAATGATTTTGCAAGTATAATTTTTACACCATCATCTTGATAGAGAGCGCCCCACAGACAGATCTGCAGCTGATTATCAGCATCAACTTTATCTGTATATGTACATTGGCATAAATAGAGGTCTAGTTGGTATACCACTGATGTTTGCTGATTGTTTGACAAGCTACGTATCTTTTCAGCACCACATTTCCAGGAACAAAAAGTGATTATTATGTAATAAATGTGACCAAAAGCATGTGATAACCAGGAAGTCTTTTTTGTGTATTTCCACGCTGCAACTGGTATCTAGAACTTGACCAGTGCATTGCCATGCCGATATATATCTGTCAATGTTGCTGATATATCATACTGGGAAAGTTCCACCGACATATATTGGCAATATTTGCTTGTAAAATACCCTATGCTATTGTTCTGCACAGAGTATTCAGAAACCCAAGTTGCTACTTTGTCTCTGATAGATCTGATAGAACACAAATTCTCTGCCCCATTCCTTATGGCGTGCCACCCTTCGACTAAATCAAGTAGTGCGTAATATACAGACTGCTGCGCAGTGCACAATTGTCCCAATGAATTGTTATATGATATAACATTTGATCATAGGTTTTTGCACTGTAAGCAGATGACTGCCTGCGAACAAATCAGAGTACACGCTGTGGTGCTTGACTGCTTTAGTGATCTAGGTTGACACAGAATTTGATGTTGCACGGTTCTTCATTGCAATAAAGTAATGGTTTCATCACTCATTGCAATGACCCACACAATATGTAATGTTACCTTCATAATTGCTCTCATGCTTACGTCATTTGTATAATTTATTGCTTATTTGTAATATGCTCCTAACTAACCACAATCTGCTCTTTCATGTGAAACTTGTGTAATTATTTAATTTGTTTATATATGTGGCTTACAAGTGCATACTGATGGAAAAAATGTACTGATGTCATTCAACTGTGGTTTGAGTGATGCAAAAATATCTGTATATTGGATTGGCATCGCCCAGTTATCTGCAATGAAAAACAATGGTATCAGCCCAAAAAAAACTTATCAGTTGAGCTTTAATGGTACCACTATCTATATAGCTAGTTGTGCTAGGCTGCTAGCCAAGTTCAACTGCGTTTTACAACACCTGTAGAAAATCTGGTTGTATTCTACAAAGTAAAAGAATATCAAAAGCTGCCTTTCCAAGGGTTGCCAATTTGGCTTTTTCGTAGCCAGATTTCAAAATTTTGGCTTTTGTTGGAAATCAAAAATATCCAGACAAAATCTTGCTATCTTCAGTTGGAAAGGCTTGGCTCTGGCAAAACATTGCCTGAGCTGCATATTCATTACAAATCTTTTCTGACAAGAGTCTATGATCATGCAGGGTGCACAGAATACTGCAAAGATTCTACTGTTGCCGTTAAAACAACTGATGGTATTGATAAGAAATAAATGTACGACAGTGTAATTACGGGGAAAAAAATGCTTCTAAAGATTGGAATTGTATTATATCGATGTTTCTGACAAGTTTTAATGTCAATTTCGTGTTTGGTTATGCATGTTTAATGTGTGTATGCCTTAAAACTGCTATCAGGCTTTTTTCGGGACAAGGTCTGGCTTTTTTTGGTGAAGACAGGTTGGCAACCCTGGCCCTTCCCTGACAGACCCCCTTTTGCCAGGCTAGGCGCACCACTGGTTGTAGTGTGGTACCAGGCAAGGGTGTCGAAGTTTTAAAGTGTAGGTAAGGTTTGATTTTTAATTCATGACTTACTTCATATCACTCACTTTTCTAAGTTTCATGCCTTTGAGGCAGCTGTGACATAAATGGTGATACGCTTGCAAAAATGGTTGCTTGCTGCGTCAGTTTGTGCCCACACTAGTTGTTTGCCCATTCCTTTTTTATGGAAGAACAGATTTAGGTCCTGTATTGTTGTAAGCACTCAAACTATGTTTAGTTACTAAAAAAAGTATGTAAGTTTTTGGTTGCCTATGTTAATACTTGTTTTAGTAAATTTCATGTGAAAAAGTTTAGAAAATTGTATTTGAAATAATATAAAATTTGTCTGAATTAAAGTTTTTTTCCAAGAAAAAATACTGTACATCTTTAAAATATAAACCTTACCTGTTATAAATGTGGCATATGCATACAGATTTCCATAAATGTCAACACCCAACGTATCTTCATGTTTATGATTTTATTATTTTTTGGTGCAGTATGAAAATGCCAAAATTGCCAATCCCATTAAGTTATTTTGCCATCTTCATTCTGCCTGTTTCAAACATATTTGTAATGATGTTTTTAGATGGTAGAAACCATGCCAAAGAAGCCAATTAGTGCATCAAAAAATTGCCCAAACTGCCAAATTTGGCAGCAATTAACATGTCAATTAAAGATAGTTAATCTTCCTTCATTTTACTTGTTGGAAATGCATCTTTAGTTAGCGCATTTACAAGGTAAAATCATGTTGATTTTACCCAAAAGTGCTTAGCACCTGATGTTACTTTGATAATAAAACCACCTGGTAGTGGGAGTGTTAAGGAAAATGAACTATTGGTGTTGACACCGAAGGAAAAAGGCATTGTATGAGTGGATTATAAATTGGTGGTGGAAAAATAGATGGGAATCATATTGTATAAATTTGCTTCAGTTTAATGCCACTGAACTTCATCTTTTCCATGTTAGTCATTTGCTGTAGATGAAGTGTTTGTTATAGCTTCGAACAATTTTTGTTGTGGAGGAGAAATTCATTCCAGACTGCATCATTTGTAGCTGATACCTGTACTTTGTCAAAACCACAAGGTTATGTTTTGATGATGCATTAAAGATGGTCTTATCAACAAAGCAGAAAGATGAACTGTGAGTTTTGAAATATACATAGTTGTAAAATGTAATCTTGAAGACTTGTGTCAGAGACAACAAAGTTTCTCTTTATATTATTGGTTTTGTGTTGTTGTTTCTTGCAGGTATTATAGTTCTGCACTTTAAAATACGTGAAAATGTTATGCACACCTAGTAGATGGTGTGCTTTAAAAAAACTAGGTGGTATTACATCAAAAAACGTTTTGCAGTTGATATGTTTTACTAAAAAGCCATGGGTGCTTTTTTCATAAATAATATTGCCCACTAAATAAGTTGTTGTACCTTTATATGTGTGACACTTGGAACTCGTGTCACGCAGATTATGTTACTTCTCCCATGATTGCCTTGTTTGATTATAGTAACACATGGTCTTTCACAGCTTTACAATGTTGCTTTAGACAAAAATTACAAGCATGCGGATTTCTTGGTTAAGTAAGTGATCCTAGTCACTGATTCATTATTGACTGTGGCCATCATCATTGCTTTAGTGCAGGGGTCGGGAACCTTTTTGGCTAAGGTAGCCATGAAACCTACATATTTTTTATTCTATTTCCGTGAAAGTCAGATACAATTTTTCAACACTTAATGCAACCAATTTACTGACTAACGTGTGCATTTTTAAACAAAATCAACAATGTTAACTCTTTGCTGTCCGGCTGCTTTCGGAGATTTTCGGAAAAAAAAACGCCTAAATGCACGTGGCTTTGCGCGGGAATATCTACGTTCCTGTTCGGGTTACGGACCTGGTCGAAGTGTCAAAAGACGCGACAAGTCTTCTAGTCTGCACTTGAAAAAATTTTTTGCTTGGGGAGTGCGTTTTTTTTTGTGAGTGACGTCAAAAGTGAAGGACTTTTAGGCCACCTTGGCCCACTTTGCTTGGCCCTGGGCGCCAACCGTTAGGTGGTAGTATTTCGCTGAAGTTTTTACTGGAAACTAGGCT
>JGI24158J21664_10005800_pt1 | contig 16197 bp, 9 predicted proteins | sample Ectturendosymbi3_FD_21664 | JGI IMG/M metagenome (IMG submission 21664)
CATCCCATGGGATTCCCATTACATTATTATAATATTAATATGGAATACAATACAATCAAAATTATTAAATTTATGAAAGTTTAGGTTTAGTATCTACTAAACAGGACTACACGTACAAAGAGACATGCAAAACGACAAAATTTATTGGCTTTAAAATTCAGAAGTATAGTTAAGCATGACAATTCAGTAATATTCTGACACTCTCATTCTATTTCAGAGTCTCATGGGAAATACAAATGTGTGCTGTCCCATCCCATGGGACGTTTCCCATGGGATTCCCATAGGAATGACATTCACATGGACAAGCCTGATGATTAGAGAACGTCTGTACCATATAATTCGCTCGATTGAGACGGTAGATTATCAACTCTGCACACATTTTGTTTGCAGATGGAACTCTTCGTCACGCATGACTCCCGACGAAGCAATGAACCACGAATGGATTATGGAGGGAAGATTCGAGAAAGGCCGCGGTCAGTCTCGGCATGTGAACAGAAGACACGCGCCTGCGATGTGCGCCAACAACAGCAGTGCAGTTCAGCAAGGCGTACTAGCCCCAGTCAACACTGCAGCGGCGAAACCAGAACCGGAAGAGCCTGGCAAAGCGCTTTTGTCCGTTAAAACTGGTAATTTGTGAATGGCATGACGCGCTTAGTTGAACTATCCGCTTGCAAAAAAGAATAGATGAAACGCGTGCCCTGGTAAAGCAAAAAAGATTGTTTGGAAAAAGGTTTTCGGCTGCAGGATGCCGCTTTCCAAACGTCAATCTCAATCTTTAGGAACACACAATTGGGTTGTCGACATGGGCGCGAGAGGGGGGCAGGGCAGGCCGGGCCTTGTCCCCTCTCGATTTTAAAACTGTATCAAAAAAGATCGTTTTCTTAGTTTCGAGTGGGAAAAACAAATTTCACCTTTTTTGCCGCCCCCTAGAAAACTTTTGGAAACATCCACTAGTTCCCCCTTAGAAGAAATCCTTCCGCCGCCCATGGTTGTCGATATATTATCCGCAAGATAATTTAAAGTTTAGCGTCTGATGTTTAATGTCCTCGCAACCAGACACAACGAAGTACAAGTCACGGCACATGTAGCGCTAACTAGGAAGACACGGGTAACACAAGCATAGATGGCGCCGCGACGGTTATTTGGAAGGAAACAAGTGTAGATACCGTAGCGCTGAACATACACGTCTGTACTTCCGGTTCAGGAGGAACGGAAGTTTGTTTCACTGTCATTGGTAAATCCACTTAATTGGCGTCGGTTTATTTTCCAAGTTGTATTAATGCAGACAAACGTCTAGAGCAGTGGTTTTAAACCTTGGGTTGGCTTTTTGCTTTATTCGAGTTTTGGTTGAGGGTTGTTGGGTTACAGTGGATTGCTATAATGGGTCGCGGCACAAAAAATATTGAAAGCCACTGGTCTAGAGTTCTTCCACAATCACTTTTTATTTGTTGCAAAACTTGGTTGGGTGCTGCCAATTCCAAGATTTTTTGCTGCATTAACCACACAAAAAGCAACGGAATAAAAATGCACATCGACACATTGTTGTCGTGTTCGGAGGCGTTCGGCATATACAACCTGTAAATACATTCGGTAAGCACGCACGAAACAACTGACGCCACGTGCTAACGGTACACTCGTTTTGATCAAGGATGCGTGCGGGCGATTACACTGCAAGCACAGTCACTGATTGTTAGGCAAGCGCGTTGATTACAAAACACCACATCCCCTCTACCGACAAAGCAGAAGTTCACAACGCTAGTATATGCTGACAAGAAAATCCGAAACGCAACGTACACGTTGACAAAAATGTCACAGGTTTATCTTGTCTGGCGGTCGCACCAGTCGGCCACTGCGAGTGTGGTAATAATCACTTTGACCCGCGTCAGCAGCAGGATCTGGCACAGGAATTACGTGACGGCGATTACGACGTACACAACCACTCGGCGTGCGAACATTTTAAGAACGAGGTTGCTCGGACCTTGATTCAACTATACCGTCCCTGTCGTTACCAATCCAAACGTGTGCGGTTGTAGAGGTGGCAACTCTGCTCTGTGGCGCTGGTTGAAATCACGCGTGTTAGAGCGTCTCTCCGCCGAAATGTCCTTAAGTAGCTCCAGTTGGGAGTCAACCTCTCTATTGTGATCGAAACTGTCGCGCGAAGCTACCAACCCAAGTTCTGCCGGACTATTTCCGGGACTGCAAGCTTGTTGCTCGGTAAGCAAGCAACGCACCATGGATATCACCGACCTTCACCTTCCTCAGCAAGATTTTGGTTGTGTGTACTGCCCTTTCCGATTCGCCATTGCTCTGAGGGAACTCGGGGCTGCTGGTCGTGTGATGAAAATCGTGGGACGACGAAAACTGGTGGAAAGCATAAGCAGAATACTCTGGTCCGTTGTGTGAAACCAGCTCGTCGGGGATCCCGTGTCGAGCGAAGATATCTTTTGAGAGCTTCGATCACCTCCGATGCACTCGAACCGTTCTTCAGAGGAGCAAGCTCGACATACCTGGAAAAGTGATCAGCAACAAGGAGGAACGTTTGTCCTTGCCAGCAGAACAGGTCGCTGGCGACTTTCTGCCACAGACGCTCTGGTAGAGATGACGATAGAAGTGGCTCAGGAGGAAACTTTCTTTCTGACAAACATGACATTTGGAGACATAATTCTCGATATCATCGTTGATTGTCGGCCACCGAACGGATGGGTACGCTCGTCTGCGGCAGTTCGCAATTCCTTGATTACCACTGTGAATGCAGGTGATCACATCATTTCGCAGTTTAGCAGGAATAATCAATCGACAACCCCTTAACAAGAGACCTTCAGCGAAAGTGATTTCGTCACGTACCGACAAGTACACGCAACTGTGTGAATGAGCGAAGCAAGCCTAAAAATACTTTTGTGTTAGTGGATATTTTATTTTTGTAAACACACATGTCGAACCAGATGTGTAAAATGCTCGATGCACAGGTTCCTAATGATATATTCCAACCGAGGCTTTATGTTTCCTATGGCGTTGTGTCTACCATAAGTTTTTTGTTGGTGAAAATTCTTGTTTTAAAAGGTTATCTAAGGATATAAATTTGATATAAAAAAAACTCAAGCTTTGGCATCAACGTTTGGTGACCCCCACAATTTCAAACTGTCGGCCCTCTCAATGTTGATTATGTTTGTTGCGTCTCGAAATTTAAGCAATCATGTTTGTGATGAGGTTAAAACTGCGTGAACCTGGTGAAAAGTTCTCCGTTTCGTGCTCAGCAGGGAAACACATATTTTTAGCGTCACCTGACATTGTGCAATCCGCGGTGTATTTCCTGAAGCACGTGGGGCGCATAAGACCCCTAGGTTTGTTTGACCCTGCTCGTTCATTCAGACGCAAAGTTGTTACTCTTTCAGTGCGTACAGAAGATTTGCTCCTTCCGTCGAGGCACTGCGGCCATGTCAACTGGTTTGGTTACGTCACTGGTGTATCTCCTCGAATGGACTGTGGGTTGTGCTTTTCTCGAGCTGAAACGAAAACTTCTGCTTTATTTTCAGACAAAGCGACCGCTTCTATTGGCGAAGCTGTTGCCAACAAACGAAAATCTGGTAAAGCGGTTGCAGCCAAGCTCAGTGCAAAAGAGACGGGTGCACGAGACGAAGCTCAGGAGCTCAAATCGTCAAACAAGTCTGCCGACAAAAGTGGGGAGGATGTTAATGATCGGTCGGCAGCTGCGTTTACTGAAGATGATACCGCTGCAGCACGTGAACGCCTCCAACCAATTGGAGCATCGAATACTAGCATGATAGCTGACGACACAGACAGCGGTAAGCGTTCGTTTATTCCACGAGCAGGCGAAGATTTGCCATGATCAGCTGTTCATCAGCAAAGCTAAAGTGTGGTTGCTTAGCGTAGACATGTTCTCGGTCGAAGAGTTCAATTCGTTGCTTTAGGTTCGTTTTTAGATCAAGTAATTAGCAGTATTAGAGTCCAAGAAGATATAGGGGAACGCTCTACCAAAAAGTAGAACTGTTTTAATATGGGCGGCAAAAACAGCTGTAAATTTTTTAAATTCACAAATACATGTTGGCGCTGACTTCTTAGTTCACGCAACAAAAAATAAGGTCTATTCCCTTTGAAAAAGTGCCAAAACACTTCGTTGCTTCCAAGTACGCCACTGGCTCCAGAAACATACCGCCACAAAATGGTTTTAATTTTTTGTAGCGTCACGGCTAAAAAAGTCAAACACTGCGACAGAAAAGACCACCATCCAAAACTGGTGGCTCATTGTACACGGCATACGTATCGCGCGCGCGGCGCTGGGTATGGGATTTCCCATATACCATATTCGTATATGGGAAATGCACAAACTTCTGTAAAAGAATTAAAAATATTTAAGATTTTATACAACAAAAACATTATAAGCAAGTAAAGCATTGAACAACATTCGATATAATGGAAATATACAGCAAACCAATCGGAAAAAGGCTTATTTTTGCAGAAAATGTGGCAGCAGAAGACTTGGTTTTGTTAAAATTTGTGTTAATACCTATTTTACAAAACCGACACTAAATCTTGTCACCAGCTCTTCAAAACAGTTAAGCCCGCTAAGCTAACAAGCTAATTCTTGAACAATTGTTTCAAACGGGTTGGTTGACTACAAATGACCGCCATGGTATGGTCCTTCACCAATCCTTTATGACACAGTGCCACTCTTTGTTTACATTGATCAGTTATTATGCCATTGTATTTTCATTTATTCTAATGTTCACTGACGATTGGTCTCCTTATGGCGCGATGCTGTTTCTGTTGCTTCTGTTCATTAGCTGAGTCATATGAATGAAACCATGAACCAATCAATCAAACCATATAATCCTTGAACTAAAAGCAGCAACTCTATGAGAAGACATGGGGTCGTAATGATTTCTTGTTGGAAAAGAGAGAGACAAATTGGAAGATTTAACATTTATCGCAAAACGTTTAAATTCAGGTTAAGCGGCGATGTAAAGTGAGTCTGCGCTTCATCAGTTGGCAAATTATTCACTACTGACTGTATTCAAAATAAAAACTATTTTTAAGTAACACAGTTTGTCGGTTATACAAAACGCTTTCTTTCGTTGTGTTGGATAGGACATGAGAAGTCACCGCTTAAGGAAGACTCGAAGCCAATTGGCAAACCGGATCACGTGGCTGATGGTCAAGAAGAGAAGCTGACGATCACAGAAGTCACCAACAAACTACCAGCTATAGCTTGAGTAAAAACACTTCTGCATCAAAGTTTTGCCTTCACGTTTATCATGCTCCAACTGCAGTCCACCTTTTCAGATCAACAATGCCTGAACCACGGGCAACACCAAACAAATGATCCAGTAGAAAAATTTTCAATAATTTAAATCGATGCATTGATTCATGCAGTTGTTCGGTCGAGTGATTTGAAAATTGTTGCACTGTGAAGTTAAAATGACACCCAAAGCCTTTCGAGTCATAGTTATGATATTACTTTATTGTTTTTTTACGATTTCCGTCTGTGCAAAATTTTGTACTGATTCGCGCATGCATGTTGAGCAGTGTAGCGGATAGGCTAGGCAAAATCAACTGTGGACAGGGGCGTAAGGAGGGGGGCAAGGGGGGCACAATTCCACGGGCGCCAAATCACTGAGGGGGCGTCGAAAATCCCAACAATGTCACAAGTACTTCCTGCAATACAGTAAATTTGCTTCCGAAAGGGCTTAGATTCGAACATGGGACGCCAAACTTGCTTCTTGCTCCGGGCGCCATTTAACCTCGTTACACCCCTAGCTGTGGAATTTCCTTTTCCAGTGTTCCACACAGTAGTGCGGACTCTGAAGATCCCTTTTTTTGACTTTATTTAATATTACTGTTGCGCTAGTCTTTCTTGTTGTGGAAGTGGAACTAAAGCTTTAATTGAGGACTGCTAAGAGTTTTTTTACGTTGTCACATTTTCAAAAAATGTTTAATTCATGGATAGGAGATTATTCAATCTCACTGTATGAAAAACATGACAGAACAAACAGCGTCTCAAGCTTTTTATTCGCCTTTATACATCTGCGACAATTTTCTATATTTGCCATAATGAAACGAGTAAAACGTAATTACTTCCGGATGAAAAGCAATTTTTTACTTTTCATAATTCGCTTTCATCTGCGATTGCGCCTGATCTTACGGGACGACTGCAGGGTCCCGACTTCCAATAAAATGCTTCGACTGGCTTCAGCACTGTTTTGTCGGTCAAGCTAAAACTGTCAAAACCTTCTTGCGTCCACTCACCAAGCAATGTGGAAAATTTTCCCAGTGGACCTTTAAACAACTTACCGCATTGTCCATCTTTTAGGTAGCTTGCGTACAGGTCGTTGCCTGCGGAATGAAGTCACCAGTCAAGTCGTACTGGAAAATATAAAGTGCTCCTTAGTTGATGAAAGCGTTGTGCTATTGCCACTTTCTTATGTAAACTATTCACCTCCACTGATACTGCGAGCAGAGCTGTACCCAGGCCCGTAACCAGCTTGGGACACTAGGAGGAGCGAAGAGTTTTCTGAGAAGGGCCCAAATTGTTTGAACTATGTCCAATAATTTTAAACGATGTCCAATACATTTTTCCAGGGGGGGGGAAATTTTTCTAGAGGGGCAAAGCCCTCCCTGGTTACGGGCCTGGTTGCACCAATGTCCCACCGGAGGAGTTGCATTGGAAAAGCACCCCGCATCCCACAAACCAATTGTTCAAATTAAGAAAAAAGTTTGTAGGGTGTTTATTTCAATGTTTCATAAATTCATGCCAGAAATTGACGACCATGCTAATCTTCGCGATATTTCTCGAAATGCGAGATCGTCCTGATTTTTTTGTTAGGAGGTCTGCAACAGTTCAGAGCGACTCTGGTTACAGGCAACATGACCGCAACCACCTGATATTTTCGGAGAGGGCAAAATGATTGCAAACTTGTACTATTTTTTGGTGGGAGGGACAAAATTATGGGGGAGGCAAATGCCCGGTTGCACCACCCGGTTGCGGGCGTGCCGAGAAGCAAATCTCAAATATTATTTCTGCGAAAAGGAAATTGACCTATAAAATAGTAAACTTTTGAATAAGACAAAACTTTGTGGAACTGTAACTTCGCTGGATATGCTTGAAAACACAATTAACTGATCAACAGTAATTCTCAACGGTCATTGTGTATGCTTTCTGTATCGTGCGCTCGACGTAGCATTACGCATGCTGTTGCCGAGTTTCACGTTTCATCTTATTTTCGCCTGCATAGTCGCCTGCCCCCTGGGTATTCCTTTGTTATTGCCAAAGCAGCCTATGCTTTTAGATTTTCGTTGCATTCTCGCGATGAGATTTTTGTTGCTTCATAGAGAACGAGCAATGGGAATGTCGAACAAACAGTGTTTTGTAATCGTTGCTCGACGAGAGCGTAAATGCTTTCATTTCACAATCTGATGCGCTGTTGCAAATTTGGCAAAACGATTAAAAATTTCTTTGCTTTGCCTTCATGGTCTTCCTTTGTTTCCGCCCTCTGGTAAAGCTACGGGCTGCATATTTTAGAAGAAATAAGCGTTTATCTTAATGGTCCCTGTTAAATTGTTCAGATACGTGCTGACCTTGATTTGAAACTTCACTCATAACAATGTTCTAGTACTACAAAGATTCGCAACTTCATGTTATGTACTGGACATTTATGGTATTTTTTCAGTTTCATCAAATGTCACACAAAAGTACGAGTATTGCACAACGTGTATTTACTGTCGTTAAACCATCTCTGTGTCTTACATACAAACATAACGTTTGAAGTTCGATTAGTGATTGTACACGAATGAAATTTTTTTGAAAGTACTTGCAAACTCATGCCTTTTTTCCATGGCCAACATTTTCAATTTCGGGCATTGGAAGTTACGCCTCGGTCATTGTATGACAAACGTTAGTGTGCAATAATGCCGGGATTTCTCGCAAGGAAAACGTTTGTCATTATGTGAAAAAGTTTTCTCTGACAGAACCAAATTAAAGAACGTGTAATGTGAGATTACACATTTGATTCTCTATTACGTTCTGAATTAGAAATTGTATTTATTGTTTGCAGACCTTCACTATTGAACCGATTGTCAGTCATTTTGCAGATGCGGTACATCATGTTTAAGTCGCTCTGCTGTCATTGCTTATTGCGCAAAAACAAGATTGTATTAAATAGAAAACAGATTGTGTTGAAAGCCGATTGAAGTTACTGACAGATCTATATCATACCAAAAAATTTGCTGACAGGTCACTATAGCATACCATGAAAAGGCAGACTTTTGCCAATATACGAATGTGATTGAGTGTTGTAGTGCTACATTTATCGCATTTCTCCCTTGACTTAAGGCAGGTGTGGCCAAACTTCGACCCGAGGGCCGAATTCGCGACCGCCTGGCCACTAGAGGGCCGGATACAGTGCGATTTATCGAGCACCGTTCCAGCCTACATATTATATCGTAAGGTAAACAAAAGCTAAAGCGTCCAAAACTTACAGTGCAGCAAATGAAGTTTATTTACGAAATCTGTCAAAGGCAAAGATACAAACGATACGTTCAGGACCTTAGCACAGTTCCAGCGCTGCGATCAGCAAAGTACAGAACGAGCACGCACACAGTGTCCTTGATGATTTTCAATCACTCATGACTTTATCGCAAGAAGCCATATCCAACCTGGGACTGAAGCAAAAAATTGAAAAAAGCAAAGTTGCAGAGCTGTGATCAGCAACGCATAGAACTAACAACAAGAAACAACGATTAAAAATTAATCAGCGGTATTTTTGCTAACACTAACGGACCCTTTTTATTTTCAAGCTGTTCTCGCCGCTGTTCGTAAGTGATGTCAGCAGTTGCCTGGCAAAACCATTTACCGTAGTACTATTTATGGGTGGCGCTATCCCGCGGTTTTTGACACTTGCACATACTGTTGGTTTTCTTCTGGCAGATTACCGTCGGGACGCAACTCCAGTCTCCTCCAATTTTCTTTTGCGATAATGAGCTGTGCAACTTGGTGTTTTGGCTGAAGTGACGACAGCGGGCTTTGCGAATGCAACAGGTTGTATGACTATTGGTGGTGCAGGTGGTGGGTTCGATAAATGCGAATCAACCATCACAACTGGCGTGCGGTGAACCTACACAGGTACTTGCGTGACCTGAGACCTGGAAATGGCAACCAGAATCAAGGGGTTCGGCTCTATGGGCATGCAGGTGACTGCGTGAGCTTCCGAGGATTGAGTGGCCTTTGCGTTAGCCTTGCTCATTGCTAAGCCAGCAGTGCTCTCTGACAGTGAGACTGCGAAACGTTTTTGTGCAGCAGTGACTGAAACTTGCTGCTTGGGCAGAGGTGTCGGTGAAGATGATGATCGTGGACGTTTCTGACAAAGAACCTGCACGGAGCACAGTCTCATCGTCTGCCTTCTGCCCAGTCCCGTCGCCACGGGGGGGCTTTCGTGGGCTCAGCCCCCCCAAACAAAGCTTCGAGCCCCCCCCAAATTGAAATATGAAACACTACAAATTAGTAGATTTTTGTCAAATTTGAATGTCAAGCCCCCCCTGTACGAACGCAAAGCCTCCCCGCACAAAGGTAAAGCCCCCCTATTGACGACTTTCTGGCGACGGTTCTGCTTCTGCCTACTCGCACTCCATTTGTCAAATATTTTGTACTGAGTTCAGGCAGTTGCAACTTCGTAGAGGAGAAAACTTTTCTACTGTTAAATAAAGTAGAAATAGAAACACCCTGATCTTTTTATACTCCGCAAGAATCTTGTTCCAGCATGAGGCATTGCCGCGCTGAGTCCTGGTGGTGGAAGGGTGCAAATCGCAAAGCTTCAGACATCGCTTCTACGCACCGGTTGCAGTCTGGCCGCTGCGCTGTCCCATCTCGTCTGACAAAACTCCTGTAAACACGTAAAAGTAATAATACACAAGCGATGGTTGTTAAACAAATCATCGTGATCGGCATTAGCGTTAGAGCGTAAGACGTAGATTTCAATACGTTAAGAAATGCTAGGTAACAACACTACGTTGTGTTGAATGCACTAATCGTTTCCGATGAAAAAAGATGCTCTTGCAGCCTGTCCATGATTGGCGTTGCTGACTAGTGCTGCATAAACCGCCCTTTCAAGAGCCTTAGCTTGTGTTGCGGTTCAAACGGCGTATTATCTCTGAACAAAATGCGAGGTGTGTAAGTTAGAAACCAAGCACTATCACAACTCCTGCCTGGTTTGAGAAAGGGTAAATGCTGTGCCTGTCGTATAGAGATGGCACGGGCCGCTAACAGTCCAATCTTCGGGCAGTCCGCTAATGGTTTTGAAACAGTCCGCTAATGGTTTTGAAACAGTCCGCTAACAATTTTTTAACGGTGACGTCATTCCGGCTGCTGCGGTCTGCTCGCCAATCAGGCGAAAATTTTTGTTTTTGCAAAGTTTCAAAATCTAACAAGGAAATGTTTTGCTGCTCTTCTCTTCATTGTACCGTTCTGCTGATGTTATGTTTGACTTGTTTCCACGCAAACCAGTGAACCATGTTATGAATCAATCAAAGCAACAAGCACTTTCATTTACAGTCTGTCGCTGTCGCCGAGGTTTAGGCAGAACCGTCGCCAGAGAGTTCAATACGGGGCCTTTGCGTTTGTGCGGGGTGGCTTGATAATCTACAAATTGACAAAGACTCCACTGATTTATAGTGTGTCATGTTTCAATTTGGGGGGCTTGGATCTTTGTTTGGGGGACTAAGCCCACCAAAGTTCCCCGTGGCGACGGGACTGGGTTTAGGTTTAGGACAGGTGTTATCAAACTCTCTCTGGCCTGGTACCCCTTCAGCATTTCGATAGATGAGCATGTACCCCTAAAATTTCTTATGACAAAAAGGCTGTGGAAAACTAGAATGCATTTACCAATGGGCATATAATGATTTTGAAAATAATATTCACTGATGTATGTATAAATATTTTGAAATTAATAATATGTAAACATATTTTTTCCCTTCTATTGCTAACCTCAGATGTACCCCTTCAGATAGGCAACTGCACACCGACTAGACTAGGGGTACATGTACCCAGTTTGGGAACCCCTAGTTTAGGATTACGTGTTAGGTTTAGGTTAGGGTTTAAGTTCCAGTATGTTACTAGCAAGTGTAGTGCAGCCTAGCACACACTTGTCGTGTGCTGATTTTCAGTGTCGCGTAACAGGCCGCGGACGAATAAGTTTTCAAAAGTGCTCCGGCGGACCTATAGCCATTAAGACTATATGGTTTTATTGTCCAAAGGACAATGAACTGAAAACTTAAGTGTTGTTACTTTGCTTTTGAGGTTGCGGTATATTACGGGCCGGTCCTGACCAGAAAATAAGTTGTGGTTTAGCATAGACGGGCCGAACCAGGCAGTTTCTGGTTAGCTCCAGGCGGGTCGGGCAGCAAAAGTGCTGGCCCGTGCCATCTCTACTGTCATGGTCATTTCAATTTTCCCACAAGCGAACGACTTCACCAGCTTGTTTATTAGTTAAACTGCCGTCACTCTCACACAAAGAGACCAAGTACGTCGCTAGCGTCTGCACACGGTAATATCCGGGTATGGTGTTTGGACCAACTGAAATCTACAATACAATAAACGTATTGCGCACATGAAACTTAGAGTTCATTTTCGAAGCGAACAATAAAAATAAATACAAAATAACCAAACGACTACAACCAGTTTTTGAAACCTCTTTAACAAGTATTGACTGAAATCTGTTCTCGCGTTTGTTTCGTCGTCACTGCTTGACAGTGGCAGCGATTCAGCTTGGGGTGTGTCATGCGGGCCGAGGGTACGCTGATCTGGGCTACAATTCCGCGCACCGTCTAATGGATCATTAAGGGAAAAAGAGTCAGGACCAGAAACAAGTGGGACAATTCGATCCTCAGACGCCACAAAACCCTCGTCGGCTCCCACATCGACAACAGGATCAGGGAAGTCATCGTTGTCAGTAAACTCCAGGACCAGAGGTTCACCTGTCTCTATTTGACTGTATAAATATTGCATCCCAATAAGTTCCCCGGGTATAATAAAGTAACATCGTGGTTTAACTCCATGTGGTAAATCATATGAAAGGCAGAAGTTACAAGTCTGACAGGATCTAAACGCTTTGGATATTTTTGGGTGTAAATACATGCATTGCACACGAAAAATGTATGTTGAAATTCTGAAACATATCATGGTAAACAAAGTCGCTCACCTGTGTACTCGTTAATTTCCTTGTAACCGGAGCAAAGGTCCTTTCCCAACGCCAATTGCGATACATTCTTCAGAGCCTGACGTAGCTGATGGCTATACGAACGAGGGTTAGTTTCATGATTGAGATGTGCCCTGTCTTCATTCCAACGTACCAAACCCTCCAGCAAATATGCTTGAAAGTTCACGTCGTTGGCACTCGTTCCTTCATAAACACGCAAATGTATTCACTAACTTAAGCAACGGACGTAATTGTCAGACATGGGCGTCCGCAGAATTTTTTCCAGGGGGGGGGCGAAGTCGACATTTTGCTTATCCTTTTCAGTTTGTTGGCGATGCAACGCAAATGGACGTAGACCAAAAATGTCCAATGTTACGGCAACAGTTACAGTGTTTTCCCTATAAGCAAATGTTTGTTTTAGTGAGAATGGATATTTTAAGACTGAGTTAGCAGAGTTCTAAATGCATTACATACTGTTATCATGATTAGATATTTAGCAGTGTACTCACCTTGCGTAATATGTCATGTCCAGCATTAAATGACAAAGTTCCATGCAGCTGAAAACAGCCGCAAAAACTTAGATGCAGTCCCAAACAAAACCTAATTTGATTAATCTCAACTGAAAGCCAAGCTGTGAGACTACAGCATAGGCGCCTAGTTTGAACCCGAGCCCGAAATCACAAGCCCGAACCCGGTCCGAGTCCGACATTTATTTTTGAAGCCCGATTTAGGCCCGAAAGCCAAATTTACCGAGACATATGCGCAACTGCGGAATAACAAAAAACGTAGTGTACGGGTATAGCTGCAGGTAGACGGTGTATTACACCCAAAATAGCAAACCCCTTAGCCTGTCGTTCAACAATAATACTGCGGAATGTAATGTTTCTCAAGAAAAAATAAACTATCACGAAACTATCCACGATGGCGCCGCTACAGGCATAAAAGAAACTATCTAGGGTAGTGCTATAGGCATGAAAAGTCGGTTTGTGGGCCATTGTTTTTTAAAACAAGACAAACATCGCGTGAGTGATTGATCTTTTCGACGCACCCACATCGCGTGCTAATTTCCTCATGGTTGTCGCCTTCCCAAAAAGTGTGAGACTAATCCGAGCAGGGAACAAAAGAATGCAACTGTGTTTGCAAGTAGAATTAGCTGAAGAATATCACAATCACTTCGCTCACAGAAGTCACCGCATTGAGCACAACAAATCTACTTCACGAAAGAGAAAAATCGTTACTCTGAATGTTATAAAAAGTTTTGTATGCAGGCACGAAATCGGCCCGAAACGTTTTGACAAACATAAATCTAAGCCCGGCCCGACTTACGATTCTGGGGAAAATAATATCTGTTGAAATCTCCCAAAACGTTTCTCACAATAATGTCAATTTGCAGGCGACTCACAATTATTCGACCATTCATAATTTTTTCAAAACTTTTCGAACACGTTCACAACAAACTAAACTGGAATCGTGAAAAGTTCAAAAAACGCAATTTCCTAAAAGTACAGTATTTATGCGAACTGCAGCCCTGCCAATCTAAACACCCACCTATAGTTCAACATTAAGTTCGTCTGTCACAGTGAAATGAATATTTAGTGAACAAAAAGACATCAACCTACGTTCAGCCGTGGTCGATCGGAGATAATTTTTAATGCGACAATATGCACTAAAGGTACGCTCTAGCCTCTAGTTCACAGGTATAAAGTACAGGGCAATGCGAAATACATGCACAGCAAACACGTTAAACTCACGAGTAAATCAGCTAACTTTCGGTATTCCACAAACAGTTTCAAAATATCGTTTGGAGTGGGACTGTTTAAATCATTGCTTGCCAAAAGTTGTCGGATTTTGCTGTGCAACTGTTCGCTGTTTACATCGTCTTTGTAAGTTATATACAACGGAGGTGGTGCTCCTCCCTGTAATACAACTTAGAACTGATTCAAGCTGCGTTGCAATTTTCAGGTGCTTTATTCCATATCTAACCGGAAACATTTCATTAAGTTCCAGAATGTCTTGTCCGGTACTTGTTAACAAATAACTGCTCAATCAAAAAACGATAAATTAGCAGGAGTGCGGGCGTGCGCCGCATTCCCGGCGTCAAGTGAAATTTGTGACCTCTCTGAAATTTTTCTGACCTATTATTGTTTGTCAATTGTTTTGCTTCTCAGAGTAAAGAAATAAAGTTTGGCAATGATTTTTTGATGTGTGTTGTGTAAATTAAAACATGTCGGATACCCACAATAAGCTATACTACGGGAATAACTATAACCACTGAAAAATATTGGGGTCTGGCATGTGACGTCATCACCTACCCATGACTTCATCGTGACGTCATCAATGACGTCACTTTTCCGGAAGTTTGGTAGGTGGTTTTCTTCACTAGACCCAAATATTGGATTGAGTCTTATGACCTCAATTATTTTTCTGTTTCCAACCCTAACCAAAACCTCACCCGACACGCTTACCTAAACCCTAAGCTCTAATCATCAGTTTTTTCAGCGTATTTGGTATGAGGAACATTACTCCGTGCATGCGCACATGGCGTGAAGTCAGAAATTTCGCTTGACACCGGCGCCTATGGGCTACAGTAAGCGCAGATAAGCTGGAATCACTAGTAGTTTTCTGTGAGCCAAGCCTAACCTACTTCCTAACCATTTTTGTTTAATGAATTACATTGCAAATCGGTACTTTCAAATCTCACGTAATTGCAAAGCTTTCAAAAAAAACAAGCCTCAATATGCAAACCCTTGACTAACATTCAGTAGCAACAAATAAAACGTCTAGGTTTTCTGTAGCCTTTCGAGGAATCAGCCGACTGGGCTCTGCTTTCATCGTTTTGGAAACAACCTCCAACCAGTGTTGCCATTTTAGCTGTTTTGCTGCTAGATATAGCAGGTTTTCTCACTGTTAGTTGGAAATCCTTCAATCTAGCAGCTAGCAGGTTTTCTAGCAGGATTTTGAAAACCGTTTAGCAGGTTACAAATTCCTTATAAAAAAAATTGTATGAAAAGTTTTTGGTGATAATATTTTAACTTTTCCTCCTTGTTCATCAAAAAATACGTTGTCTTCTTGACGACGCTTTGGAATGGGCAACACCAGGGCCAAGTAGAAGCTGCTTCAATCATTTCGAGTTTTTATTGTGAAGCAACCAACATGCTTCAGGCATATAATTGCGTCATAATAACAAGTAGCCTACTGTAACCAGGGATTGTGGAAGCGGAAGCTGGAAGCGGAAGCGGTCCTTTTTCAGTGGAAGCGGAAGCGCGAAAATCCTACCGCTTCCGCTTCCACATAGGTTATTTGACTTGGAGAGTAACTTGGAGAAAAAGATTTGTCCATTTCCCAATGTGGATTTAAGCGGTGAAGTTGCACTATAAGTCTGAATGAACGTGCGATATCGGTCGCGCGGGAGAACGAGATAAAGCATAACTAGCATCCATGGCATTCCTCATAGAAGGCCAAGTCATCGTTCAACTCAAGATTTTATCGGAAGCTGACTTTTCAAACCCAGCTGCTGTCTACTACAATAGTAACAGTTTGAAAGCACAGCAATCTCCCGGATATGTTCCCAACTTGAATCTGAGCTGTTTGTGCGAACTTAGCAGTTGTGCTTTTAACTGCTTTAGCAAACAGATGTTGATCATTAGGGTTAATGTTTGGAGACTGATTGACGCTTTGACTGAAGCTAACTATTCTTTTCAGCAAGGCATATAGTATTCACTTACATTATGCTTTTCACGTCACAAACAATGTTAGGCAAAGCCAAGCGTTTAATTGAGTCATTTTGTGTCAAACCCTCCAACTGATCCAAGTTAACGAAACATTGGATGACAGTGCGGAGTGAAGCCGCTGTAGGAAAGTCTGTGCGAAGAGGGAAGTTATGCGCAAACATTATGTTGAGTTCGTCTTGGCTCCTCAACATGGAACCTCTTGTGATTCTGCTGTAGGATTCACGACAAGCCGAACGAAGCTGGAAGACGACAACGATTAAAGA
>JGI24158J21664_10005801_pt1 | contig 16193 bp, 10 predicted proteins | sample Ectturendosymbi3_FD_21664 | JGI IMG/M metagenome (IMG submission 21664)
CCCTAAACCCTATAAAAGCACTTTTTTCACCATGATTTTGTACAATTCGGAAAACGACAGTTGACTGCGATATATTACTGAAATCGCCCCCCCCCCAAACTTATGGGCTTGATCCGCCCCCTGATAAGATGTTGGCTTGTTCGCAAAATAGACACAAACCCCTTCCAACAAAAACATACACTGCTGCAATTTGTGTTCATGTACGAGGAGCACGGGCGGATGAAGTTACAGTCAATAAAGTTACTTTTTGTGACAAAACCGTGGTCGGAAAAATGGCCTTGTACCGCGAATCTGTTTTCCGAATTTTTCAAAATCATAGTGAATTAACTTACTTTCGTAGGTTTTAGGGGTGGGGTGGGGGTTCGCCCAATCGACCCCCTGGACCGGAGGATGAAACCTGTGCTGATGACGACTTGCTACTCGGTGCTTTGTTCGATTCAGAAACTGACAATTGCCTATACTTTCACCAAAACCGTTGATGAAATGTAACAATTGTCTATTGTCAACAAGGCCACTGACGAAAGGTAATGATATTCTATCGATACTCATACAAGACCAGCAATCTGCTTCGAAATAACAGCTGCGGTTTAACTTCTGCGGGTGGGGGGGGGTTCGAATAAGATAATCCCTAGGTTTGTTGCAACTGCTGAGAAGCATAGGACCCCAGAACATACGGCCCCGCCTCCTCATGTTCGCACAATTCGTCTACTACGCATTCAATCCCAACATGTCGTGCGCATCATGCCACTCTACACTTCAAGCCTCAATCTACGAACTCTTTTTCAGCATCAAACCCTTCCGGAGTCTAAGCAGGAGTACCCGACAAAGCTACTGAGGCAACCGGGCAATTGAGACCCACGAAATTTTCAAGAACATGTTTATTTGTTATGTGCAAGTTACAATCATTTTTCCCTCCCTGGTTAGGGCGCTGGCCGCCAGGCTCACGTGCACATGCCGACCTACTTGTTTCTCGATGACGCGAACTCCTCTTTCATTGGGTTCCAATCGTCCCACTCGTCTCGCTTTGCCTGACTACCCTGCAACAGCAACAAATATTGGCCTTTGTTCTTGTTCACTGATTTATTCGGAATATGGCGGAAGTCCAGCGAAGCAACGAAAAAAAGCAGTGGTCGGTTGATAAAAAAAGAAAGCGCTTCTAACTTCAGTCAACTTTACGCTGAAACGAGCAAAGGGCAGGAACCACGGAGCGCATTTGAAGAAATACCGAGTGGATCTGCCAGGGGGGAAAACAAAGCCCAGACGGGCGCGACCCACAACGTGATGTTTGGTGAAGGGATCAGTGATGGGTCCAAAACAAGCATCAGGCGCAGGCAGACCCGTCACCACGGGGGGGCTTAATCCCCCAGACAAAGCTATAGTTTCAAAACCGCAAACTGAAATGAGAATCACTAGAAGTAGAGTTTTTGTCAAATTTTAAAATGTCATGCCCCCCTCCGCAAACGTAAAACCCCCCTATTGAAGACTTTCTGTGGACGGTTCTGTCTGCCAGAGGGAAAATCATATTAAAAAGTAACATTGTCGTCTGTTGGTGAGTCGGACATGGACACAGTCTTGAAATTCGCGAAAAAAACAGCGTATTCCGAACAAGTGCGCAAGACAAGGGATCTCATGAAGGTCTTGTCCGTTTAAATCAAAGCCCTGGGGTGCGCGGACCACAACGCGATATTTGGTGTAGGGATCAATTATGGGTCCGAAACAAGGAAAGCAAACGGAAACTTNAAGCGCGTNTTTTTTTGTCTTCCACAGACGTATCAGGCGCCAATCGGGCAATTATACGCTCAAGACTGTAGAAGTGGCATNACTCTGCAAAAACANCGCATGGATGACTCTGCAAAAACAGCGCAGGGATGACTCTGCAAAAACAGCGCAGGGATGACTCTGCAAAAACAGCGCAGGGATGACTCTGCAAAAACAGCGCATGGACTACTTCTGGGCGCGTTATGTAACAGGAACGGGCACAGTCGCAGATAAAACGAAGGACAACGAAACGGCTCTGAACGGAAGAATGAACACTTCGCCAAACGCAGAACTAACTCGGCGACAGAAGAAGACATGATAAGAAAAAGAGAACACGTCACAAAGGACCGCGCCGACTGGACAATGCGAGCGCTATCTGGTCGCTGCAACTCTTCTGCAAAGCGTCGAATACCTGATGCGCTTCGTTGCTTACGCTTTCCAGTCGCGTCATCATTGGTCGCCGGTCGACCGTGACCTGAAACGGATTTTGCATTCAAGCGAGCGAACTTGGTCGCTGACAATGTTGGCAGCGCCAGGAACGCCGGAGGGCGTGGAATTGCCCCCCTGCCCTTTGAAAAGGAGGGCAACGGGGGGGCGGAGGTGCCTTTTCAGAACAGCATCATAAGTAATTTCATGGTTTAGGAAGATCGACTAGAAACAAGATTATTGCAGCTATTCGTGCATCCAGAAAATTTAGAATGGTTTCTTAAAAAGTTTTTTTATTTTTGAGGTCAACATGTTGCGGAACAAAACCAAGCATATTGGTAACGATTTTTTTTTTTTTTTTATGTTATCTTTCACTGTGCCCCCCCCTGTCCCACCGCTGTTCTGGCGTCCCTGGACAGCGCCAAGCGTTGTGAACTTTTAGCAAATACCTGACCCCTGGTTTCAGGCTCATGTGTTATTTTATTGCGTAACGTTATGTTCCAAGAACGATTCTGGTCTTTGGCGGCGTCACCCCATGTGGCGAAGCTGCTGCCGTTCTTGTACCAGCTGCTGCCATGTACGCGTTTCTTTACAGGCAGAAATATTCCAAAACAATTGGAACTTTTCTGGCTTAACTCATAAGTCAATCAGCAATAACTGCGGCTTTTTTTCAAGGTCAGCTTTCAACGTTTCTCTGGCAAAACCAAAACTTAATCCAACATCAGAAGACTTTTAAAAAGACGACTTTTTGAAAAAACGATCATAGATTTTGTTCGCCGCTTCATAATCGTTCTTATTCTAAAAAAAATGTCATTGCAAATACACACGACATTTCCACCATGCACGATATCGCTCCAGTTCGCAACCTCGTTTAATTTTCACCTCATTTCCACCATGCAGGGTGGTGCACGGCGTGCCTGCTGAAAAGCGTCCGTCACGCACGATATGTTGGATCACGCGTTCCGCTCCGGAGGGAATCGAGCGCTGCTGCATGACGGGGGCGCTTCTGGGTCGCGGTGACGTAAACGCTGAGCGCGAGACGCGCTTGTCGCTGATCTTGCTGCGCTCCTGGCAAAGAGGGGGAAGGAGGCAGAGTCAGAAGTAGTAGCTGGTTTCAACAACAGCTAGTCGCAAGTCCTGCCCTTCTCCAAATCGATCTTCATGTTTGCGGCGATTGGTGAGGGCAAGCCGTTACGGACATCCACCGAACAGATGCAACTGATTTCGTTTTACACTCACAACACTCTTCATTAATCGTCATGTTCGACCAAGTCTCTCTAGCTTTGGAAGCGGAGGAGTGTTCGTGTAGCAAATGTCATTCAACTTCGTGTAGTAACGATTTGTAGCTTTTCTGACACGAATTTCAATACACTCGTTCAACAATTTATTCGTTTCATCCACAGACAAAAGATTTTATCTCTGTAAGATCAGGCTCGGGATATAAAACCAGTTGCGCTACGCAGTTGAAATCATCANTGTTTCTTCCACTAATTGTTGTAATTGCCACTAATTGCCTTCACAGTCAAGGAGTCCACCTACTGTTACGGGCAACTTATTGTGGGACGTCACTGGCGGGACGCAAAAATAATATTAATTTTATCTTAAAATTTTGCCCTTGTCTTCCTAAGGAAAATATGAAGAGAAAACGAATAGAAGGAACGGGAAAGACTTCTCTCGACTTAATTTCTAAGTGTCTGTTCATCATGGAGCTTCGTTCTGACGCGATGTTGTTTTCTATTCTCGGTCACAAAGACTGCGGTGCGGGCCACATTAAATTTACACGTTGGTCGCAGATCCCCCCCTCTGCTTTACGTTGTTCGCAGTAAAAATTACTTTCAGGTGAACACAAAACCTCCTGCCAGGAAAAAAACTTTTAAACGAGAGACGAAGTCTTAACTGCGCATATTGATAACAAGGATCGAACAAAATGCTGCCGCGGATACTGCGACAAGGCGAAACAAAAGACGAACTTCTCCGGCTTGTTTTGCTCTGTTTGTTTTTCATTTTCCAGAACTTTCACTGACAACAATCACTCGAACAGGCTGCACATTTTTCTGACGGGAAGATAAAGTTTTGAAAAATTTTTTTGCCAGCTGGTTGTCATGATATGTATTCGAGAAAACAGACCGCTTGTACGACCATCCTAAACAAAACATACGAAATGCAAAGGTATGTTAAAACATAGGCACTGCACAACCACTGACAGACAACGGTGCACAACTCACAAGCAAAGACCTCGGTTCCAGGGCAACTGAACAGAAAGACCGGAGCAACGAATCTACAGTCGAGGTGAAGTGTTGCTGGAACGCACGCGCGTCGCAATTATTGTTAGTCGCCGGGCACGCACACGAAGCGTAATTGCACCACATTCGCCGATTGAACAATTTTTTTGTCAACTGGTTTCGCCAGCAAAGGTGTGATTGAGACCAGACGCGCAGCACCAACCTCGCCTTGATCTTCCACGCAGTCTTGACGTGCAGCAACGGCAGCAGCTTTGTCTGTTCGCACTGCTGCGAAGTTGAGGCAGACCATGGTCTGGGCGACGCTCCAAAGCATGTTTCCGGATTGCTGGTAAAAGAAAAAACAATAAAAAATCAATGCGCCCTGAAGCAATAATTTATCGCATCCTTAGCGCAGTTGATTCTAGATCGACAAGATTATTTACTCTCGTCAGAACTATCGCACGCTGACTTCCTATTTTCTGACGAAACAATTGTTAACCGTGCACGACGGTGGACTCGATGCAGCAGTTGTCTTGTCTTTGTGCAAATGTTTGGTCATCATTTCAATGAAACAGTGAAGATGGGTAGTTATCATGAAGATCAGAGAACAGCAATGATTCGAGCGGTTATTTCGCCGACCGCTGTTTGTCTGCATTTTGTCAATCGCGGCCGGTGTTGTTTTTCAAAATTTTGTGCATATGACTCAGGTACTTGGCTGTAGCCTTCTCTACACCGTCACTGATATTGTTATAGGCGCAACAATATCAGCACACGCGCGTGCCAACAATAACAACACACGCGCGTGCCAACAATATCAACACACATGTGTGCCAACAATATCAACACACGCGCGTACCAACAACATCAGCACACGCGTGTGTCAACAACATCAGCACACGCGTGTGACAACAACATCAGCACACGCGCGTTTCAACAAGATCAGCACACGCGCGTTTCAACAATATCAGCACACGCGCGTTTCAACAATATCAGCACACGCACGTTTCAACAATATCAGCACACGCGCGTTTCAACAATATCAGCACACGCACGTGTCAACAATATCAGCACACGCGCGCCAACCGCTTCGGACGGAGACATAGAACACGAGATGAACTTACTGACTTCGAGGTGGAGAACAGACTGGTCACAACCACAGGTGACCCGCCTTTGTCCCGCAGTCTCGACTGCGAATGAAACTTGGCCGAGAATTTCTTGCTCAGCACAAATTCGTTGAACCACCGACAGCTGGAGTCGCTCCATTCGCTCGCTCGCGCTGAGGGTACAATCTGCATGAGATTGGAGAAAGATCAGCAGGTTTGCCTGAAATCACGGAACTGAGCGTCTGCAGCTGCTGCACAGCGCATGTTGCAGGCGCAGCAGGGTGGATGTTCCCGAAACTAACACGCTTGATCAAGAGGATCTTGCAGTTTAAAAGATATTATCACGCTCCACTCACAGCAGAGAATAACACGGCCCGATGAGAAGCGTTTGCCGCTCCTGGTAGCACCGGTGACATGAAACATTATGACGTATGAAACGATAGGAATCGAAGAATTTAGCTCGCTAATCGATTCACGAAGAAAAAAAACGAGTTGTAGTATTCTAGAATCGTGTCCAGCCACCGAAAAATGAAACAGATGAGGTCCTCGGTTGCTAACCAATAAAGCACTTTCCCAATGTCAAGTGAAATCAAAAACGGCTTGAGATGAAAGAAAAGGTGACCTACTCCGTCCAATGCACAGCAGACCGACAGGGGAGGAAGCTCCAGAAACTTGCGCTTGGGTTTCCTCAAACTGCTCGCGTGTAAAACCGAGCTGTTGCCGTAATCAATGTAAAGAACCTGACCGAAAGAAATGCAAAGCGATTATAAAGCATGTTGTTGACGGTAAAATAGAGCACTGCCAAGCGCTCATGTCGTTGACGGTAAAATAGAGCACTGCCAAGCGCGGTTAGCCAATGGCGGTTGGCAACAACAGAATCACAATCAATCAATTCGTTAATTTTCACACCCGCTTTTCCGTTCAGGAGGAGCAAGCCTAGGTTTTTTGAAATACCTCACAGTTTTCATCAAACGTTCATGGTCCTGCTGACTCCACTCCGAGAAAGGATCAAGCAATATCAGAGGTGTAATCACGCCAGCATGTCATTGGTCGATTTCCGTGGACCACTTTCCCGTACGTGGGTGTAGTCAGCAGGACTGGCCTCGCCAATCTTTCCTGGGGCGTTATGATCACATGGCGAAAGCAACGTAGCTGAGATACCTCGATTCGAAGAAATGGCTTCACGTTCAGGTTTTATGAATTGCACAGCTGTTTACTTTGCTGGGAAGTGTCACGCCGTGAAATATTTGCAAAAATTTCATACATGCCGCTTGTTCTTGAAATAGCACTCTTTCTGTTCTTTCCTAAGATTCATTGCTATAGGTGGTGAGCATCGGAAAAAATACCGACAGCATTGCAGTGTTTGAATGACGCTGACCAAAATATCGCAACTTGATCGCCCACACTGCCGACAACTCATAGAGGGTAACAACCGAAAAATTGCAGTGGAACACTTGGATCATTAAAATCCTGCCACTTAGCACATGCCATTCACAGCACCGCATGAACTATGTACAACGCAGTTCTGATACTGGTTGCATTGGCTAAGTAATAACTTGATGAGTTTACGGAGATTTAAGCATTACTTGTTGATCCTGCATCCTATTTCCAGAAAGAGTTTTTCTACGTTATCAACAACAAGCACCAGTTTTTCTTAAGTTGCTGATCAATGCTTCATTATGTTCATTACATGAAACAGTTGAAGGAACAAATACAGTTGTCACCTTGAAGTTCGTCGCATAAATTGACTTAATGTTAAAACTAAGGAACGGTTGGCGAAACGGGATACACGGCACAGTTCGCTAGAAGTCGGCCCAAGACCGGGCTTCATGAACACAGCGCGTCCCGGTTTTGTCAACGCCTTATCGCGCAGTCCAACGTTTAAGATGCTGGAAAGCGCGAGGTATTTGTTGTCCTGCCCGCGACTACGGAAAATGCAAAAGGAGATGACGCAGTGCCATTAAAACATTTGCCATTGTTTCCTTCATAATACTTTCAATTATATGAAAGAAACAGTCTTAAATGGCAAAATTTTTATGAAAAAAATTTTTTTCCACTTGCTGGTCCGATTGTAGTCACGACCAACACAGATTTGTTGATGTTTTCTTTACCAAACCTACAACAGCATGCAGCATCATACGAGAGCTTAAGCGGAACAACGTTCCGAAAGCTGCATGGAGACCGAAACAAAGAATGAGTCACTTGTTGTACGATGATACCAAACCATTTACTTTTCATCAAAATATTTCCTAAGTTTAAAGCTGTAAAGAAGATTGAGATAAAAATCAGGGAAAATCTAACACGCAACAAGACACCAGCGTATGAGGTACGTACCTCGCATCGGCTGTTCTGTAGAACCTTGCACACTTTAACGCGGTACCATCGCGCGTCCATCGAGAAAAGGGCAACGTACACTTTTCCAACGGAGGGCATTCGCGACAGCCTTAAGCGATCGGAGCCCATTCCGGAATAGAAGTCGCTGTTTGCAGAAGAAAGAAATGTTGGAAGTCGTTGTTTTCGCGCGAAGTTCGCCAGCAACGGTCAGGGCGCACTTGAATTCAAGAGCAAGTAAGAGGGACGAGGGCGTGAACAACAGAAAGCACAAATTGCTGATATAGCGAATTCAAGACACAACTTCGCAGTGGTTCAAATAACGAACGTGCAGCGGTTGGCGTAGCAGGGTCGTGAAAATAAATTCGACGCAAGATTTTGTCTTTTTTTATCACCGGAAAGCGCTCTGGTGTGGTGTGCTTGTGAGGAGTAACATGAGACACGTACAAAAAACAAAACTATAAGTATCGACAAGAAAGACAACGGCGGTTAGTAGGAATGCGATCTACGAGCGACTTCCAAAGTCGCGACCATTGCCACAGGGTTGCATTCCACTGCAGCCCAAATCCAGCACGCAAGAAAATTTCGAAAGATTTCTAATAGGCGGCCATCTTCCATTTCATGACAGCACTCAACAAGATACAGCAAAGAGACTGTGCGCGTGCAGACGATGGAAGAAAAAGAAACCGACTGACTTGATGTCGCACTGCAAGTTGTCAATGGCTTCCAGCCACTCGTCAAGCTGCACGCTGAACCTACTCGGCGAACGCACGTCGCTTACGACCACCTCCAGGTACTTCTCGTCGGCGGTCGACGAGATCACGTAAGTCAGTGTGTTTTCTGAGTCGGGCGCTTTCACCGACGACGAAGCGGTGTGTTCTCGTTCGGGTTCAACCTGAGGCGAAGCAAGACTTGCTGTCACAACGTCACAACCAACAGCGTTAACGTCACAACCAACAGCATGTTTTGTATATTACGTCACAACCAACAGCATGTTTTGTATATTATGCGACAACCAACAGGATATTTTACATGTTACGTCACACCCAAACAGCATATTTTTTACGTCACAGCCAATAGCATATTTTGTCAAATTTGTCAAATCTCTACGCATCTTCAGCAGACGGTTGGGCGTCTCGGCTCACCTTCTCTATCACGCAACAGCTTGGCAGTGGTTCGGCAACAGTAGGACTGCCTTTCGAGCACAAGGGCAGCGTACAGTCTGAAACACAACCAGCGAAGTGAACAAAATTATTACTTGCAATTCTTCAGAAATCGCATTTTTTCCTGTCTCATTTAATTGAGAAATTCTACTTTTACCATTCTTGAAAAGCTGGCGCTTATCGAATCAGTAACTTCACAGATGCGTCTCCGATCTTGTATTTTCAAAGGCGTCAAGAGACCACATCTACTGTTTATTATGATGTCCTATTCTCAAGCTATCCTTCATCACAAAAAGTGTCATGTTACCTGTCAGTGATACATCAAAACCAGGCACGCCATCCATTTCTTCAAAGAGTTTACAGCAAGAAGGCGTTGAAGTGGAATTTTACTATTTTCGACAAACACTGTTATAGAACAACACAATAGGCAAACGCAGCAACACAACAATCATCCCGAGATAACTTTCTCACGTTTCAGCGACGCAACGCAAATCGACTTCGTACTGCGTTGAACGCAGGACGATAAACAACATTTGTTCGAAGGGTGGCAGTTAATGCCAGTGTTTTTTCCGTCACCGAGATTTTCTTTGTAGAAAAGAAGTTCTGACTTTTTGAAAAAAATTGCATTATAAAAAGTATGTAAATGATAAACCTATGATTTGAACCAGTGCTTCTTAACCGGGTAAATGGTTCACCCCAGGGTGAATCAAATTTCTGCTAGGGTGAACGAAAGAAAATGGGTGATGAAATTTCTGTTCGTAATTTTTTTGTCTTCTGGAAACGCGCATTTGTGTTTCTTTTTCAACCAACACGTATCAACAATGTTGACTATAATGGCGACCTTCAAGCTTTCTACATTTGCGTGTACTGCAGTCTGGAACTTACTGTGACAAAATGGCCTATCGATGCAAATATCAAGCACGTACGAACAGCAATCATTACACTTACCACAACAGAACAACCGTACTATGACGCAAGTAACTGCGTCTATTATGTAATAAGGATAGATTTTACGGAGACATGCCGCGTTTCATTAAGTCGGGTGAGGAATCTCTGCATGAGCGTCTTGTACTTCTGTTGGAAGGTTATCTGCCAGAATCGCAGTACTTTTAAAGTTTCATTCTGAATTTCGAGTAAAAAACAGACATATGAACCCTCAGAGTAGCCTTATTAGTCGAAGTGCAGGCCTAATTACCAAACAAAGTACAGGAGTAAGCTATTTGCAATATTTATTTGTTACCAGTTTGGTATTGATTTCAACATCTAATCTGAGTTTACATGTCAGATAGTACCTGCAGAATATCTAAGAAATAATACCAAAAACGCTTTGTTTTGATGAAAGTAAATCTACAGATGAAATTATTACGACAGGCCAACTTCATCAGCTTCGCGGTTTGTTTAAGAACGAGGTTTAAAAATGAAGTTCAGCATCGAAAACAAGCTCCCTTCAAAAATGAGAAGACNAAAGTGAGATAATGATTACATGAAGTCATGGGCGTCGGAAAGGGGATTTTGAAATGCTTCATTTTCCATTAAAATTTTTAGCAAAAGAAAGTTGTTTTCTTAGTTTCGAACGGGGATAATGAAATTTCACCATTTTGCTCTCACCCTCCTAGAAGAATCCTTGGCTTCCCCTGAAAAAAATCCATGCGACGCCCATGAATGAAATATGGATTTTTTCTTCCCAAAAGTGAAGAAACGAGCTATGAGCCGTCTGCTCATTGCATGTTTTGCAGTGTCAAATATAGCAACCAGCAGGCCCGTAGCCAGCTTGGGACACCAGGCGGGAAGAAGAGTTTTCTGAGAGGGCCACAAATTTTTTAAACTATGTCCAACACACTTTCCAAGGGAGCGAAAACTTTTTCAAGGGGGCTTCCCTCCCCCTAGTTACGGGCCTGGCAACCAGTGTTTGGTTCCTTCAAAACTGGGGAGTCATTCGCCAAACAAACATGGCATTCATCAGAACAAGACCCCGCAATTTTTCAAGCAGCAGAGTTCCCTCCATTCATCAGTCGTAATGACCCTACTAGGAAAAAAGCCTCTTCACCTTACTTCTTTTCAAATAGCGCATGTGCTGATGAAACGGAAAAAAATATTTTGCGACGCTGTCTATAATCAAACCATGCTTGAAGATCCTAGCCAATTTGGCGCATGGCGGAAAGCATGCTGTGGATAAAGTGGAGCAAATACCGTTGCCTAATGATACACAATGAACATTCGATGTACCATGGTTATTGTCACATCGGCCATGCATTCACAACAGGGTGTATGGGAATGCAGCAATCGATGGCAGTGGTGAACGACACCGAAAACGGTTAAGAAGCACTGATTTAAACGATACCTCTTGTTGTTATCATCAATTGTTTTAGAATAAAAGCTTCACATCATGCTGATGATTTGCAAAAGTAACACAGCTTGCACTGAACCTGAGTTTTCGGCGCAGGCAGACTTTGCTCTCTCCTTACCACTCAACTCCTTGCTGCACATTTCTTGCCATGACGCCGCGGCTAAAAAACAAGTGCAATTCCTTCATTCGCCTCTATGCTTTTCACACAATGTAATCACACGTATCGATTCCTACCTTTGCCAATTTCATCACCACTATCAGCAGCAGAGAGCCTCCTCAATTCTTTTGCAGAGGTATCGGTTACCTGAATATCACGAGGAAATGCTGTGAGCATAGTTAGAACCATCGAGCCCGCATCAGAATCAAGCGCAAAGAAGTGCTTGCACGGTGAAAAAGGTTTTTGTTTGGCATGTTGTGATAAGAAAAGCTTTTTGGTATAAAAAGGTTGAAGAATAGTAAAAAGCTTTTCGGCAAGTCTGCAATTAAACTTCGGGAAAAAGCAGTAAATTCCGAACAACGAAGCTAATTGCTGCTCATGCGGTTGCTCGTGCGGTGCGAGCAAGTGTTGACGGCAGTAAAGACTTTCCTCGACCGAGAACATTGTTTTGAACAGCAAAGATACATCGAACCGAACGCGAGAAACCAAACCTCAGCGCTAAAAAATCGAAATCTGCCGCAATTTTCACTGGAATTTGGCTGCAACACCAGAAACTATAGCAACGCACAAACCTTTTCGGAACTTGAATTGAAGTCAAGACGTCTGCTAATCACTGAAGTATTTTTCTCATTTTCGAAACATGCACTGCCTAAAACAAAAAGATTACAACTGAACAAAAAACTGCGCACTTCGTTAATTTACGTCAAACTCGAAGCGAAAGCGGAGGACTGCAAAACTTTACAAACTCCATTAGTTTCTCAGCGTGTTCTACTCACAGGAAGGCCTCAAACATGTTGATTGTTTTCAACCTGGTGTTTTTCCATTTTCTTTAAAATTCTCAAGAGTCAACGCTATTACTTGGGCAATGGATGAAGGTAGAGAGACTTGAACAAAAATCATTTGGTTGTTTTTGGCTTTGCACTCGTAACAAAACGACCAAGGAACTATTAAATTCAAATGCAAAAGATACACAATGACTGCATTTGCTTTGCAAGCCTATCAAATCTAACACCTTTACCTTCATTACCTACACTAATTGCAGCATTTCTGGAATCTGTCATTGACTTGTTTCAAGTTGTTATCAACGCAATGATGGAAAAAAAGTGTTTTTGCGTCAAGCTTAAACAATAATGTTAAATCTGTGAAATCTCTTTGACTTGCGTTTGTTTCTTTACGATTCTTTATACAGGCGGCAGGAGCCTAACATATAGAAAGATGAAAAGAATGGAAGAATGCTGAGAACCTGCAAATATATGTACATCAGACTCAGTAGCCTACATATTTCTCGAGGGTAATCTTGAAATTTTTTAACAGCAATGTTTTTCAGTACATCTCTAATGCACGTCTTTTTTTTCAATAACTGAAATGTCCTGCATTAATTTACACAGTTTAGCAAAAGGTTAAGTGTGATCGCTTTAGCTGAAGGACGTAGCAGAAACAGAAATTGTGATGAGGAGATGAACGAATATCTGATTGCAATTATAATAAAATCATACACCAATGGACTTTCTTTTCGTGATTCTTAGCCCGCGTCACTGGCGTCTAAGGTTGTATCAAATTAATGGGATAATTTTTCTCAAGACATGGGGCGATTACATCACAAATGTAATCCACTGCGATTATTTGTCACGTGCACGATTACGATTACATTCAAAGTAATCGCGATTACGTTTGTCTTGAAACATCACCAGAAAGAAACCAAACCCATTTGCATGGTTTGACGTACTTTTGTGATGGACTTTGAATCGTCTGCAAACCAGCGAAGCATTGTGTAGCTTCCAATTTGACATGAAATGAACAGTGACGCCAATATAGCTGCGCATCTGTGTATTAGACCAAATGTCAACGGTAATCGAAAGCTCAATATTTTCGTTGAATTTTTTACCAATATGTGGTGGATCCCTGTTAACATGTTAGTTGCATCAGCGTTGTGGAAAGCTGTTTTCGACTCGGGATGATAACCCTTGCATCAACTGCATGTTACATGTCTTTAAGTTTCCTTGCCTCAGGAACAGAAATAACACTGCAGTGTACCGGTCACAAAAGAAAGTATATCGTTGGTGATACGAATCCGACGTGTATCATTTACTGCACACATTTTCGTACCAAAGCTGGGATCAGTGAGCTGGCTCGTGTCAGAAAGCAAATGGCCACATGCCATTGACCTTGCTGCTGCAACACACATGGAATTAATGGAAGATAACCTGTTTATTGTGGCAATTCAAAAGTTAATTTACCTTACTCCTCTGAAAAAAAGTTACTTTATAAAAAACTACTGTACTGATAACATACATAGGCCAATGCAACACTTATACTTGCAGGTCCACTCTGAATATATATAAATAACACCAACACTTCTTTTCGTAATGCACCGCTATCTCTTCTGTTGCCGACGTGCCGCCTTTGTTTTTAAACAAAGCTCTTTTTTTTGTTGCCCAGTGTCAATAGACTCACTACATTACTTCCGGCGACCAACAGGAACGGTCACTGGAACAAAGTGAGATTTCGCCACAGATGCTTTGCTTGCTGCTGGACTATCTGGATTTAACGCGCATGCGCGCGCACATGGCATACCCTGAGACATATAACCACAAGGGATAAAAACCAGCCTCCAAAACCGCGGTTCATTGCGCAGTGACGTAGCGTGAAGATTTGTAAGTTAATCACGAAAATAATCGTCGATTACGATGAAATGGGTAATGAAAGAAATCGGTTACGGTTACATGTCATTTTTGGCCAGTTTAATCGATTGTGATCATTCGAAAAAGTGCAATCGATTACGATCACCCAATGTCTATTGTCTGTTTCCCTCATAATACAAAGCCATCCTTGTCAAAAAATACTCTCAACATCGTGATATCATTTTTCATTGGACGTTATACTGCTTAAACCTTTTTAGTGAAACACAACTCAAAGGCTTTAAAATACAAAAATTTATTTACTACATTTAAAAGTTTTTCATTGCTTTTAACAGTTTTTTTTTAACAGCTTTTAACAGAGCAAATGTTGGTTTTAATGCGCATGCGCAACCTTGCAGGCACACAAATAGTGAAGCGTTTCAAACAGCAAAAGCGCTATGCAATATATTAACACGATAGTAAATTTGGAATGCTGCAAGTGCGTTAGAATGAGATTTCACTGCGCAAATGGTCTGGTGGTATACTGCGCATTTGCACACCTTTGAGGGAACATAGGCTGTGGGTGTGATTCACGCACAGCTCACAAGAATCGAGAAAGTGGCATTTTATGAAAAATATCACGTGCTCATGAATTATTCCGAATATCACTAAATTAATCCTATCGAGAATATTGGCTAAAAACAAGAGAGGTAGAAAACGAATTTCGTACAAATTCTTCCTCCGTAAGCTCATAGAAATATCGTTGGAAACTCATAGAAATATCGTTGGAAACTCATAGAAATATCGTTGGAAATCAATTTCAAGGGATCGAAGGTCTATTGTAGATATCTTCAAACTCTCATCAAGTTCTTCAGTTTTTTCAACAACACGTGACAATTTCTCAAACGCAGCAACGTTTCCTGGCATTACTTTANGGCGCCGGTTTTGCAAATGCGAATAAAATGCTTGCAGATTCGTCACGAGGCTGGATGATATTTGCAACCCTTCCTTGAGACTTTTNAACCAAATCTTGTCACTAACGTAAGATGAGAACTCGTTTGCTTCCAGTTCTGAGAAAACTTTTTTTCATCCTTAATCTCAAAAACGCGGTTAGAACAGTTCCTTTCGGTAACGAGCGTACAGAAGTGTGGAATAGAAGACTTTCATGTGTCAGATTCATGTCTTTGCACAGTTCTTTAAACAGACAGGTGTTAAGGCTTCCAGATTTGATGCAATCGGTAATTTGTATCGTGGAGTCCAGCAAATTTTTCAGAGGAGTGGGTGAAGTTCTGCTGGTAAGTGCACATCTTTGAATGACACAGGTGTTTACCTTTTTGCTTAAGCAGCAAGTTCTTGAACATTCTTCTGAAAACCTGAATGTGATTCCATCGTTGAAGGAGCTCTGTCAGTACAAACCACACAAACATATTTCCACAGCAACTCCGCAGAAACAAAAAAAGCTTTTATATTCTCCGAAACATCTGCACTTGTTGTTTGCAGTTCTTTACAAAACAGGAACNCCTCTTTAATGTCTCCTGAAAGAATATATCTTACGAAAGCAAGCAACTGANCACATCAAGTAACACCTATTGACCCATCCACGAAAAGCATTGGAGTTGGAGATGTTTACATTTCATTTATCACNTGGTCTTCCTCATCTTCCGGCATATCGAAATTCGCCTCTGGATAGACTCACTGGACAGAAAAATTGGTCTTATTTTTCCATCGCTAGCTTATTCAAGAAGTTTTACTATTTTAAACAAACAGGTTTCAACAAGTAATTTTTAACAAACTCGCGTTTCTCCAATCATGCGAGGTTTTTTGCTTGGCAATTTCACGTGCGACGTCATATGTGTTATTGGCGAAAACCTCCGGCAACATTGCTGGCTGCAACTTCACAACAATAACCTGCTGGTATCAAAGACTACAAGTGTTTCAAAACAAGAACGAACAAATGCGTCAACTGACACAAGCAATATACCGCTTGTGTTTTACTTCACCTCGGATATCGACAATAGACGTGCAGGATTGTGGATGATAAAAACTAACAGATTCATGTACAACAGTG
>JGI24158J21664_10005802_pt1 | contig 16192 bp, 11 predicted proteins | sample Ectturendosymbi3_FD_21664 | JGI IMG/M metagenome (IMG submission 21664)
AACATTCTGCAATACACCCGATCTCGACTTGCAATGTTGGTGAATAACTAAGAAAATAAACATCAATATTCTGATTGCTAAGGGGGGGACTTGAGCCTCTTCAGCCCCCCCCCTGGCTGCGCCTTTGACCGCTGAGGATGAAGCAGTTGGCAGACTTGAGGGCTCTGTTCTTGCTGGCGCATAGCCAATGCTCAACTGCTGTATCAAAAAATATGCTTTTTTATTTTGCAGTTATCTCAGTTACTGGAAGTTTTACGTTTACGCTGTATCTTGGTTCAAGCGGCGTTCACAATTTGTTGTTTTTAGTGAAATGTAAAAGACAATAGTGAGTGTATCTTTAAAATGCAACAGCTGCAGTGCGGCTTCAGCCAATCCAGCAGAAATGCTGTTCAAGCTATTCCGAAACATGCCATTATTATCTTTCAAATTTGCAGTATAAGGGAGATAATTAAATTGTGTAAATACGTGGCATGAAGTATTTTCAATGTAGCCTATGGGGCTTTGCTTGTGCAGGCTAATAAGTGAATTGATAGCCATGGTTGTTTCATTGTGTTTGTGCCTGAAGAACTCTGGTGAAAGAGTTAAACGATATTTGGCTTAGGTGAGAACAACATATGATTCAACCTTTAGGTTTCAAATTTTCGGGGAGTGAATAGGAGTCGGAGTGGAAATTTTTAATGAGCCCCGGAGCAGGAGTCACCTATTTTGGAACAGTATCAGGAGTCAAAGAAGTAACTCTCCGATCACATCTGCCTCAAACCCTTTGGTTCAAGACTTGCAATGCTGTGTTTTTACCTGATATTTTGCACGGAATGTCACATTCAACCATGCCGTGGAAAACTAATTTTTAAAACCTGCTGGTTGTTACTTTGGCCACGTATTGCAAAAAACAAAGAGTGAGCTTTGTTACGCTTACGCCTGTCCACGAAATATAAAAATTTTCTTGAGCAGTTAAAATGGAGTGGGTATCAGGTCTTCTCAGCTGGACATTTTTAGGTCCCGTATCGCGAAGATTGAGCATTCGAGCTAGAGTCTTGTTTAAGTTTTAAAATCAAGTTCCAGTGTTGAAGTTTCAACCAAGTCTTGGTCTCATTGTCAAAGGTTAAGGACTCAACTAGGTAACTGCTTAGTTTTAACCAGATTTCACCCATATGCAACTCTCCCCGTTGCCAGTATTTTGTGTGCAAATGCGGCCTTACGCCAACCTTACGGTGGGTTTTCCTTTTCGCAATCGCATAACAGGGTGGCTACTTCAGGAAAAGATGTGTGTTAGACTAGGTGTTATTTTAAGATTAAACTGATTCAGCACTAGTTTTTCACGGTGTGGATGGGGTTTTCTTTAAAATCAAGCAAGAAAGTTGATATATATTATATGAATTGAAATCAATCGCTCCATTGTTGCAGGCGAGGCCGGGCAAGTGTCCCTTAGTCTTACCTACAGTGTTACACTAAAACTGAGAGCGTGCTAAATTTAACTACAAGTGCGGAACTTTCATGGCTTTGCAACATGTCATCGTAATAATGAGATGATTGCCTACCTGATTTTGAACATTTACATCTTTGGACCATCAATCACGTGACCCCTTTCGTCGACGCGCATGTCTGGAAAGGCTATTTTATACAGCCTGTATTTTTTTGAAGGACTGCATTTGTCAATTTTGTCGACTCTGCTGCGTTTTCAAAAGCAAATGACGACTTTTTTTTGGAAAAAAAAATTTGAAATTTTGGTCCTTCCTGCAATACGATTTCAATATCGTTCTTAAATATGTATGTCATTTCATGACGCCAGCATTTGCATCTTCAGAATTTTGCCTGAATAGCTTTGAGGAGTTCACCTTATTTTTTGGTCTGTACTCTATTCCCTCCTCGTTTTAGTTTTTCATGTGCAACGACTCTCACATAATTTCACAGTAACATACATTTTAGCTGATTGTATAGCTAAACCGACGCGCATTATGTGTAAAAATACAATTTCTGTCTTTGAATCAGGCAATTTTTTCTCATGTAAGCAATCCGTTTCACCAATTCTGAACGATGGTACTAGAACTCGTGCAGACACTCTCTTGTCTAGAGCAGCGGTTCCCAAACAATTTTGAGCGCGGCCCGAATCTCGGGTTTGGTGAACATTTCGCGACCCAAGCCTCAAGCAGCGTATGTTAACATGAAAAAATAATATTATCGTATGGATGATTTTTGGCAGTAGGTTATACCAGCAATCTACTCTTTTCTCAAGTGCCTACGCTGCAGACAGACAAGCAGTGGTAGTGTGGTCCACTCACTACGAAACAATGTATTTTATTACAAACATAAACATTATTTCAGTGCGACTGGTGAAATTGAAGCTTCTCCCTCGTGACGACTTCAATGCAGGACTCCATCTTGCTGAGCGCAATGCATATGTTGAGGCCGGGATCAAGGCGATTGCGAGCCTTGGTTTTGATGGTTGTCAGCAGTGCCGAAAATCCTTGCCGGCATAGATACGTGGTCGGAAACGGGAGCAGATTGCCTCGGCCCGACCCACTGTTGGAGCATTCGCGGCTCTTGTTTGGGTCGTGCCCGCACTTTGGGAACCACTGGTCTAGAGTTATACAGCATAACACTCTGAAATCTGTACCATCTTTATACAGCAATCTTAATCTACAACTTCTGTTTGTCTGCGATTCCTTGAGTGCACTTTTCAAACTTGGGTTTGAAGCAACTTATAACTTTAAAATATTTGATGTAAAGAGGAGACGACTTTAAAGCTGTCCTTATATAGTGAATAATAGCGTCATTGTTTGAGGTGGCTAAAGAGTCTTTATATGCGAGATTATACGAAACATACGAAACAAGAGATGCAAGTGTGAAAATTGGTTCAATGGCCTTGATATTCACATACGATGTCTGTTTCCTGTTATTTTTTTGTTCATTTATCAAATAATGTGTGTGAACTATGATTGCTTAACTTTTTCGATAATTCATTGTCCATAAATTTTGCTGATATGGATTGTAAATGACAGAACACCTGTCTGAACTGGGTAATGAAAATAAAAAACGTGCAATAAACGAAAAATGCAACTCATCTAGGGTTAAAAATTATTTTGTCAAGTTTGCGTTTGCATCTGGTTTAATCAACAAGGTTCAAATTATGCTAAGTTTTATGCAATCGGTCTAACTTGATTCTAATGACTAAACCATGTGACCAGTTTTGTGAAAGCTTTGTCAGGAGCTGAGGGTCAAGCTTTTTTTAGCCCGGAGAAAGCTTTTCTGTTTCAAACAACCGTGGAAGTCTGCTATTGAACTAAACCTGTTTTAAATCACGGGAGAAACAAGTGCTACTTTTTTGGATATAATTTTGGCACGAGCAAAATTCTACCTTTGCAGCTAATTTACGAAACAAAAGTCGTGAGAATGACAATACTGCCAGCAATATTGTAAATTACACATCTGGACTCGTCTCGTATTCCTTTGCGCTGCTTATTTCTGTCAAAATCATAACAACACTGCTTTCATTATATTTTTAATGTCTTTAAACATCGACGTTAATGCCGTCACGCTTACGCTGAAAATTGAACAATGCGTTGGAACTAATAGTATGCAGATTTTTCTTGCCTATCATGTTCTGTAAGTTGCAAAGCACAAGATTTTCGGATACTTTCATTCAGTGCGTTTCTGCAACGCAGACTTTGAACCTGAAGCAAAGCATAGACGAAGTTACCATTTCTAAATATTTCGAACCTGATGTTTGTGTTTTCCAATAAAACAAAACTGTTGCGGCCAGTGGCCCAACTATGAACAAAATCACTATTCTTATAGATACCATAAACCACTCAAGAGAGAAAAGTATCCTTGTTTTAAAAACCGCCTTAAATTGAATTTAGTGTGACGTATACATTTCCAAAGTCAGTCCAACATATTTTTATGCATGTTGTGTTTTTCAAACTCCTGGTGGAAGATAACCAAGACAGAAATTGATTTGAACTTCTTTCACTTTGTCAAATATTGATTGTTGACATTGATTTATGTGGAGTTATTGACAAAATCGAATTCCTCCAAATTGTACGAAAACCCGCTAGTTTTCGAGCCGAAGAAACAGTGAAATTTCAAAGACCTTAAACAAAAACATCTAACTTTTTGATATTTTCTTTCACGTCTGCGAATGATAGAAACTTTTGGTGTGATTTTTGAGGTTAGCAGGTCATTTGCTTGAGGCTTTCAATTTTAAAGTACGCAGTTCCTTACGAACAAATCGCCACAAACATTATGATTCATAAGGAATGAACACACTAATCTTTGCCTTTCTAACACTGTCTGATTTTTCTTTTCAAACAACTGTTAATTTTATTTTTTTAAACATTTCTTATAATGTTTATCGTTGTTTCAAAACCATGCCTTGACCCAAGTAAGGCATAAACTTAAGGCTACAAGGTCGCGATTTTTTAATTAACCAGGTTAAAATAAATAATTATTCAAAATTCATCCGAACTACTTTCATTACAGGGATTGTGTTGACCTACCGCTTAGTTGGCTATTGCCCTTCTTTATGGGCTTGCTAAACGTGATGTTATCGTTGGCGTATGTTATGTCATACCATTCTTTTTTAATTAAAAAAAAACATGTACTAAACAATCAAATTGTGAAGATACGGTATTCCTGTATTTTTTTGGTGAAAAACGATTGCCTAACTCTGTGCTCACTCTTACACTTAATAATAAGGGTGAGGGAAACTCGTTTCGAAGTGCATGCGACTGTTGTTACGTTAACAGTTATTTCGCATGGACAATGTCTCCAGTTTCCGCAAAGCCCAGTGTTTCCGTATAGTAACCCATCGCGAGTCACAAATGCAGAGTGTACAGTGGTCCGCTGTGCAGACGCAAGTACCAGCGAAATGTTCATGAAAAAGTGTGAACAGGATACAGTTTAGGTTCTACCTACATATGCTACATAAGAAAAATTTTCGTCTGTGCATTCAGCAAACATCAACGTCGGAGGTACGCCGTATTTGCTGGAACTGATCGATACCGCCGGCCAAGAAGATTACGACAAGCTGCGACCTCTGTCGTACAACAAAGCGAACATTTTTTTAGTGTGCTACTCTGTCGTGGTGCCCTCGTCATTTACCAACGTCAAAGAGACTTGGATACCGGAACTGAGAGAACATGCAGCCGGCGTTCCATTCGTTCTGGTGAGTATAACGCAGTGTGGTATGTAATCACAACCAGTAAACGTCCTTAAGCGAGGCCTACAAGTCATTGAGTCTACTGAAGAAAAAAACAAGACGGGTGCGAAAATCGCTTTTGTTAGGCGTCCAGTTTTCTTGGTTACGATCTGGGTCTGGATCAGTGTGACTGAACATTAGTCAGGAGCAACGGTAGACAAGCACGGGCGCAATTTTAATCAGGACAGATATTATCATTTGTTCTAATGGAGTGTTCTGTTTGAGTTTGTCACAGAGCAAGATTTGTGGAGCGCTTGGCTTAAATATTTATGCGCTTTACCACGTCATGCGAATGGTCGGAATGTTGTTATGGAAACAAAACTTAGCAATGACCCGGTTCTCGTTTTGCTGATAATGGTGTTAGGCAGATGAAGATGGTGTGGCTAACGTGGATGGATACTTGTGTAATGCGCATAAATACGTATCGAATGTAAACTGGTGCCAATGTTTTCCATTTCGGAACTTTTGCTGATGAACGATGAATTTCAAGGATTACATTTAGGCAACCAGGGCGCATGTGTTTTCTCAAGAGGCAGCGAACGTTTGAGCTGTACCAGGGGTTCCCAACCTTTCTCTGACCATGTACCCCTTCAGCATTCCGAGAGGTGAGCATGTACCCCTTCAGCATTCCGAGAGGTGAGCATGTACCCCTTCAGCATTTCAAAAAATAAGCATGTACCTGTACTCCTTCAGCATGTTAACAGATGAAAATGTACCCCAAAAATTGCCTATGACAAAATATATTATCATGTTCATTCATAGACATATTTAACAATAAGCATATAATGATTTTTGGAAATAGTACTCAGTGATTTATGTATAAATATTTGGAAATAAATAACATGTGAATACATTTTTCTCATCTTCTTCTAGCCTTAAATGTACCCCTTTGGATAGGCAAATGTACCCCAGGTTGGGAACTCCTGAGCTATACCAACGCTTTTCAGTGAAATACGGTTACTAAAGTTGTGCATCTCAAACCATGCATAGAGCACCGGTTGAAGCAACTGGGAAAAAATCTTCGCCGCTTCTGGTAGAAATGCCTGTTGTCGAAAGTTTGGACAGAGCGTTAGAAAATGTCTCAGAGGAAAACGTTTTCTGTAATGCAATGCAGTGAGCATCTGAAAACGACGAAAAAAGCCTGTTAAACGTTCTCTTGCATGCCTGTATGTTGTTTTAGGTCAGTTTTTATCTTCATCTAAGTACTCTAGCAATGCGCTTCTCCGTATGCTGTTGCATCAAACTTCCGGTGCGGAGGTAGAGGTTGATTAAGCGATGCTAAAGCCGTTACATATAAAGCAGACCTAATTTATGGAAGCAAAATGTAATGCTGCCCATGCGATACGACAAGTTGCCTAGGGCAGCTTTAACGAATTCAAGGTCGCGTTGCTTTTCGTTGGGATGAACTAGACTGTTCGAGCCAGTCAGATCTCTCAAATGGTTTTGACAATGGATATAGTTGCTTTGGTACAGTTTTATACCACATCGCGCGCTGGGTAGTTTGTGTGGATTGAAAATTTCAATAAAACCAGGAGAGCAAGTTCTGATCGCTGAAGACAATGTCAGTTTTAATTCATCGCACGTGGTCGTAATTCCTCGCTTAAATCTTTTCGCCCAGTTTTGGGATTGTTTGCACTCGTCACCCGTTTCATTGATTGAATAAACGCGAGCACAACCCCGTCGTTAGGCACCGCTGTTGCCATGCCTCCTCGTAGCAACAACGCATTTTATAAATTCTTGCTTGTTTCAGGTCGGAACGCAAATCGACTTGCGCGACGATCCGCGCCACATCCAGGAGCTCCACAAGCGAAAGATGAAGCCCATCACGAAAGAAATGGGACAAAAGCGGGCTGCAAAGCTAGGAGCAGCTTGTTACATGGAATGTTCTGCCGTGACTATGGTCGGCATAAAAGAAGTTTTTGATGAGGCCATTCACACGGTTTTGTCGCCGCCGGAAAAAAGCGAACGGACAGACAAACGACGCTGCTTGATATCTTGAGTGTCGACAGGTCTTTCAGAGCGAATCGCTTCTCTGGTCTGAAATATATGGGATTGTGCCCCTGCAAGCATCCGGAATGGTGCTGCCGCTGAATACAGTAGAGTTTTTAGGTAAAAAAGTTTTAAAACGTCTGCAAAAGCTTGTGATAAAAATTAAAATCGTGTAAATGGATATAGAAAGGGTAATTAGTGTTGCTCAGTTGGCATTTCCATAAGACTTGGTGCATAAATGTTTGGATGGTTTTCGAAAAAACGTAACCGCAGATGTGCTACATATACAAAACGAAGAAACTTTGCTTTGCCTTATATCAAGTTTTTTCGTTTTCAGCCAGGACAGAAAGTAAAAAAATCATTACACCGCTTTTATCCTTGACCTTTTGCATGCTAATGTCGGGTTTGCAGTCGCATGTGTTGAACACGTCCATGCGACTACCGATAATTTCATCCAACATTTTACTTTTATCAAGATCTTTCAGTAATATTTCAGTATTTCACGCATAGTTTCTTTGCTTTCGCAACTGCACTTAAAAGCGTCTTACATTTTTCCCGAATAGCGAATTTGACTACAGTATAGCGCAGTTTCTAATATTATTTTGCTGCAAAGATTAACTGCTGCCTTCAAACTTGCCTTTATTAGTAACGTGGTCTGTCAAGGGTACTGTATAGCGTGCGACTAATCACTTTAAAGTGTTCTGAGGTCTAATTGTTGCTGAACGTTTAACCATGCATGTTCAGATTATGCGATTTCTCAACCCAAGAAGGACCCATTGTATATCAATGTGAACTTGTTAGTTGTTTGAGAAAAAAAAATTCTTGCGTCATGTGGAAAGACCCGTCGTAGTTACGTTTTGTGATGGCAGGGTTTTAAAAATTTATGTTCTTTTTTTTAAGGCAGTAGAACCACTGACGCCACTACTTCATTGTTTTTTGTGCTCTTATTTTTGGTGAATTGCTGCCTTTTGCGAAGAGTGCGGCACCGCGGTGCGGTACGAAAGTAGTCATTTTTTGCTGAACATTGTAAGCCCGGCAGTCGTAACTTGGTAAAAAAAGGTGAAGACAAAGAGATCAACAACTCTTTTTAGCTAACTTGAACAAAATATTGTCTTAGAGAGGTTGCATTGGTTAAACGCTATGATCGAAAAGATATCTATTGACTTTGAGGCTTGCTTTCAGTAGCCTCATGCTGTTGCGTACAAGGGTATTTACTTGTAATTGAAAGGTTATGGTCATCACTCGTTTCTGTTGCCTGTTTTTTATATCAAACGTGTTCAAAAGTTCTATGGGAAAGTTAAAACTTGGGTTATGGATGGCATTTACCGGATTACATGATTCTATCTTTCTGGATGTGTAAAATCATAGGTTCAAGCTGTTGTAAAGTGACTGCTAATTTTTGGTCAGTAATTTAGTCTTAAATGTAGAACTGCTGTTTTCTCTTCATCTGTTGTTCAGTGATCTTGATTTTAAACAACGAAGAAATTGTTACCTCGTGGCGAAAGTTCAGAAACACTTTAATCAGCAAAGTACAGCTCAGATCGAAAGGAGCCACTCCATTTACTTTTGGTTCACTGGTCTGCACGTGCATGAAATATCTATGAAAAGAATTTCTGTACCTAGAAATTGTTAAATGAGAACGATGTGCCGAGTTCCAAAAATTTGAAAACATGCGTTTGGAAGTTTATTTCTGTTTTTGGCAAAATTTCCATTTGCAAAATACTTTCGAACAGGTATTTTTGTGAAGGAGGGTTTGCCAACTGCTGCTGTAAACCGACCACAAACTCACGGCAAGTCACACGTTGCAGCGCACTTTATTGCTCCCACGTGGTGAGCCCTCAAGCGATATCCTTTGCAAGTCAGCAATAGCACTTGAATGTATTTGTGGATTTCCGGGATGAATATCATTAAAGCTATGAACTGATTTTGTTTCATTGGGTCTTTCAATGTAGCTTGTTCTTGCTCATTTATGCTAGCTGTGTGATTTGACCGCTTTCATCAGGACTGACATGGAAATACCGGTTTCAGTCGATATAGCCGGGTGTCCACTGCGAAACAAGCGTGTTCTGTTTCTTTTAAACTGTGAAAAATGGCGGCAAGGCTGAGGTGGTGAGTCGGGCCATTTGGCAAATGTTTGATGAAGACCGATTTTTACTTTGTCACTGCACGCATCAAATGATTTTGTCATTCATATCCGGTAATTTTTCGTTTGAAAATTCGGGCAGTCGGGACGACGATTCAGTTGCTTGGAGGTGGCTGCGTAATACTGTTAGGCTTGAAATCAGTCGACCTCTTCAAAAATACCTTGCTGCACACGTACCTCGACGGCTAACCCCTCTCTCATAGAGAGCAGGAAATGAGTCGCACATCCTTGTGGCGTCCCAGGTAACAATTCGAAATGAATTCCAAAGCCAGTTAATAAACAACGTCTTTGAACAACCACTGCTTTAACGGTTCACCACTTGGTACAAGAAGTTCGCTGCTGTGTTATGTTATCGATATGATCGTGCGTTTGTGATTTTGTTTTTGCCTATGCGAAAATGTATTAATGCTGCTGGTGACTGCATGAGCTCGCTTGACAATGAACGCGCGTCCAGCCTGGTGAAAAGACAGCGCAGCTGGAAGTTCGACATCCGGGCTCCATTCACCAATGCTACCAGATTAGCCAGAGGCCCTCTCCTCTTTCACGGAAGTGTAGATTGCCGATGTGAATGTGTTGCATTTACACTGTGCTGCGGTTGAACATGGCATACAGCAGCTTTCAGGAGTGTTGCCTCCAGGGAGTCGTCAAAGTCTGCTGTGGTGGTCCGATATTTTGCGAACCAAACCGTTTAAATAAACCGTCGAGAAAAAAACAGATTATTTGAAACGCATTTAGGTTTATTCTGAAAGATACCGAGTTTTTGTCAAACTTGCAATTGTTTTTCAGGCAACGCTGTATAGCTGTTCAGTTAGCTACAAACGCCGTAGCCCTTCGCCATAGCCACACCTTGGCGAGCAATGTCAATAATTAAGATGCTGTATCTCATGAGAAGATAACGAGCAGATGAAAACGATCTTACGAGGATCAACAAGTGACCCATAGTCGCTACAAGTTGAAACTGGTGAAATTAAAAGAAGTACGATTTTTGGAAAAGTTCTAATTTGACGCACGTTTAAAAAATTAGATATTCTGAGAGTGTGGAGCGAATGTGGCACAATTTAAGGAAATGCACATTTCCACACCTCAGGCAGTAGCTGTGGCCCTTAAACACCTTGAACATTCCCGACCAGTGATTCCAGGGGCCACAACCAGCTGACATTTGTGGGGGGGTCAAAATGATTGCATCGTGTACCTAACAACTAAGCAAGTTTTTGAAAATTTCAGGGCTTCAACTGCCCGGTTGCCCTCCTGGTTGTGGGCCTGAGTGATTCGCGATTTAAGTGGGTGTGCTTGTGTAATGTTTTCTGAAAAGGCTTGTCTTTCATACGTTTTAGTATTTGTTAAAAATCGGGTGGAAACAGTCGGAAGCTCCCATTGGCGTCATTGCACTGACCAACCGATCTCGAGAAAAGTGCTATAATTGCACTTTTGCATAGGAAAAGCAGCGGAAATACTTCGTCATTGTTTAAAATGACAATGAAAAGCTCCAGGTTTGCTGCAAGCTTACTTTCGAGGAATAAGCCTACAGGACACTTGAGAGGAAAAAATGTGCTAGTGCGAGACCTGTTTTGGGCCCCATAAAAATTATAAATCATAACTGATTAAGAGCTTCATTTGCTTTTCAATGCCATGACAAGAAATTGATGCGCTTTATATGTTATTTCACATAACTATTCATCAATGTCAATATTTAATTTCAAAATGTCTCAGGCTCATCTCAAAGAATGCACAAAATACAGTTGCTTTGCGAATTCACAGCTATACGTCAAATTTAACATTAATACTGGATATAGCAATTCTCATTAGCAAAACAAATATAACAATTCTATAACGCTGATACAGCAAAAGAAGGACATGAATTTAGCAAAAACTCTGTGTTTTTACTTGGCTTAATAATGAACATAAAAGTGTGCAAGTATTTCATACATAATAATGGAAAAAAATTAAAATCAAATTTGCAAAGTGGAATTCTTAGTAAGCCTGGGCCTGCTTATATACTAGACCAGGGGTTCCCAACCTTTCTCTGACCATGTACCCCTTCAGCATTTCAACAAATGGGCATGTACCCCTTCAGCATGTTGACAGATGAAAAAGTACCCCTAAAATTTCCTATGACAAAATATATTAGCATATTCAATCATAGACACATTTAACAATCAGCATATAATGATTTGTGGAAATAATACTCAGTGATATATGTATAAATATATGGAAATAAATAATATGTGAATATATTTTTCTCATCTTCTAGCTTTAAATGTACCCCTTGAGATAGGCAAATGTACCCCTGGGGTACATGTACCCCAGGTTGGTAACCCCTGTACTAGACAATAGTGGCCGTATACCTAAACGTACATGTTACTAACAATTCACGCATATCCAACCGGGCAATAAGAGAGTTTTTCCCAACTTAAACGCTGTGTATTGTAGTATTCTCTTCACCATGGAATTAGAAACTAGCGGTTGCATGCGCTTCTCTGATGTGCTTGTTAAACGTTGCGAATCTGGTGGTATTGTTATTCGAACATATCGAAAGCCTACGCATACAGGTCTCTACAGCAAGCGGTCCAGTTTCGTTCCGTGGCATTATAAAAGAAATTTTGTAAATTCCATTTAGAAAAGAGCCTACGCAATAGCTAGCTCTAACCAAACTGTGCACGAAGATTTCCAACGCATTGAAACCACGGGCGTCGGAAGGATTTTTTCCAGGGAGGGGCCAATGGTGGATTTTCCAGGGGCAGCCAAAAAGATTTGCAAGAGGGCACCAAAAGTGGCAAAATTTCATTTTAACCACTCGAAACTAAGAAAACATCCTTTTTTGCTTAAAATTTGATTGGAAAATGTCAAATTTCAAAATCCAGGGGGCAAGGCCCCTCTTCCCCTCCTTCCGACGACCATGATTAAAATTATGCTTATGTGAAATGGTTAAAAATTTGCTTACCGTAATTGAATAATGGCCTATGTTAGCTTGGTCAGGGTGGCTCACTTGCCCGGTTGGACATGCATTAAGTGTACATTGTGAGTAGCATGTACACTTGTGTATATGGCTACTGGCTCTGTTTCAAAACAGTCCTGTTCATAACAGACAACATTCATAACATACCACGTTCATAACAGACCCGTTCATAATAGACAACGTTCATAAGGGGTCTGTGATAAAAATGGTGCATCATGGACGTGGTCTGTTATGAACTGGTCTGCAGTCATCCAGCCAAGATCATCATAAGATCATTATCAAAAACATTAAGAGGTTCTAACATAATATTCGTGCTTTAAATTAGCGCAACATATTATAATCCCAGGATTTTCACGTTCTTTCTGAAACAATTCTAAGGCTTCACGGAGGTTTTTCCAAATAGAAATTCTCATTCCAAGCAGCTACGTTTGAGAGATCCAAAAACACGTTCGCCGAGTACGGCGTCCGTCCAGAATAAGGCAAAAAAGGAGATGGACTCACGGATTGGTAAAGCAAGCACAGCATCACGTGAACTTTATCCTTCCGTGGTCACAAAACGGTAGTTCGGTAGCTTCTAAACACCGCAAAGTGTCAGTTTTTACTCGGTATTTTTCCGACCCCTCCCTGTGGTCATAAACCTTGGGTAATAACTGAAAGTGTGCTATCTCAAGTGCAAGTGGCAGAGATGCGAGTTTTGCGGAGTTCACGACGTGACACTTCGCGAAAAAAAGTGCTGAGCTATGAAATTCGAAGAGCACTGAATGTCGAGCTACTTCTCTAAATGGAGAGATCCCAGCTATGATGTTTCGACCACGTGACCAGAATGCCCCAAGACGATCGGCGATGCGAGCCCTGCTGGCGACACTAACAGGAGAGTGGCCCAGGGGTCGATCAAGAACCAAATGGTGTGTTTATATCTCCGACCTTGCTTGGTCCAATCTTTGTGTGAAGCCAGCAGAAATATCAGGGATTGCTGAAAAACGTGAGGTATTTCGATTCATCCTACAGGGCTACTGCCCCCTATGACCCAACCAAAGGAAAAGCGGGTTGGAAATGAATACACAGGCTTGTTTGTGTTGTGTTATTGGCATCTTTATTTCAGCAGTTTTGTTACCACTACGAACTTAACTTCAAGCATGTAACAAAACTAAGCAACATGCTGCAAAGTTTTTTGTTTTTGATTGCTTTTTGTGCATTGATTTCCGTTTTCTGAGACGTACAGCACTTTCTTCCTCACCGTACTTTCTTAAAAAGACATACCGAACTTTCTTCCTCCAGTGATGATCTGCACAAAATTTTACTAAAAACTTCAATCCTATATAACGTACACGAACTGTTGAAGATACTTTCTTCTAGCTATATTGTTGAGAAACGCGGTAAAGGGACAGAAACCAAACGTCAGTTGTGGATTGATTTGTTGATGTCAACATTATCAGAATATCACATACCTACATAAAGCGGTCGGAATTTGGATAAAGTTATAATCAACCGGGACATGAGTTAATTGATTACTGCCTCTCGGAGCAAGACTCATTGGACAATTGGTAAGCGACTGTTGCTAAAAGAGACAGAAAAAGAAAAATCTTCACGACTGTTACAACAAGGTCCAAAACATTTTTCTTGTAAGGAATGCATTGTGGGTGAGGTGTTTGCAGTTGAAGCAATAATTAAAAAAAAAGTGTAATGCAATGAAAGAATTATGGGGATAAGGTAAAAACTATTTTCAAAGCTCTTACTGTCAGCAAAAATCTCTCAGCTGTTAAATATGAAGGATTCTGCGTTGGTAGCGGTGCTGAATGTAGTCGGTCGATTACGATTCCACAGAGATCCCAATAGTTGAGGGGTCAAACTAGTTGTTGTCAGTCCCGTCGCCGCGGGGGAGATTTGGTGGGCTCCTCCAAAGAAAGCTCCAATTCCCCCAAATTGAAATATGAAGCTCTACAAATTAGTGGAGGCTTTGTCAAAATTTGGAATGTCAAAACCCCCTGCACAAACATAAAGCCCCCCATTGGAGATATTCTAGCAACGGTTCTGATTGTTGCATGAGTACACGTCAGTTTCCCATGTACGCGACCTGACGTCTTGAGGTTGTCAAGCCAATGCAAGGTGATTTAAAAGGCTCTCACCACTTTGTCTGACAATAATTCCCCAGTAGCACTCTACGTTGGTTACCTCGTTGGATTGTATTCAGGTATATAACAAAATGTCCGATACACTTGAATGTGAAGTCAGAACAACGTAACGTTAAACGGTCCGGTAGAGACCAGTGTTTCTGAATATTTTTATACCAGCGGACCGGTAAATAGCACAGAAAATTTTTACGGACCGGTAACATACAATCGCAATGAGTGCAACAGAATATCGCAATCATTTTGTTAACCAAAGCGGTTGCAGCCTATACTTAACCCAGCGCATTACTTTGGTAACCATGCAAAAATTAAAGCAAATTATCGAATTTATTGTGGGATTTTGTGCTGTTTCATTGATAGTGTGCGAGATAAATATGGCTGCAATGACGTTTCAGAAAGACAAAGTTCTGCGTTGGCATCCAAACGAGTTCTCTGTCTGGTTTTGAGCTAATGCTGAAACAATTTTCTCGCATAGACTTTTGCAAATATCACTAACATTTTGATTGCATAGCGTGACTGAGAGACGGATATTCGTTTTCAAGAGATATCCTGAATTGAGGCAGTCACTCATTTTTATGTCAGAGCAGCAAAGTAGCATCATAGCACATTTCGAGCAGACTTTCTGTTTCACAGATATTAACTTCTCATGTGTTTACATCTTTAGTGAAAGGATTGTTCATCCAAAGGTTTCTATTTCGAGGATTCTCATGTTCAGGAAAATAATAGTCAAAGTTGTTAGCTAACTTCTTCAAATGCTGACTTAGGATGTCTTATAACTTTTTAACATTAACATCAGCACTTGTCAGCAACTGCTTAAATTTGGAAATATCTCTGTATTTCCCTTTTGTGCAAAGCTATCTCAAAGCACCAGCTTCTTTTTGGATATGTCAGTTGTGTTTCTCAGTGCAAAATTATTTATGTAAAACCCCTGCAGAGATCTATTAAGCTTGTTCAAATGGCAACATATATTCCCCCAATTACGCAAGCTTACTTATCCACACTTCATTCAAAAGAAAGTCTGGTAATGGAGAGTTCCTTTTCCTTAAAAACTGTTTTGTTTCTTACTTGACTTCAACTAGACGCGAAAGAACTCGTCTTCTTGACAGTCATTTACTTCCGTATGAAGATGTTCAAACAACGAGACCATATTTTAACACAGTGTGTTGAATGGTCTGGAGTTCAGGACTCGACTTCTTCCCGACCTTCATTAAAAGTTTTCACCACCTTACCTAGCACGTTTTTCTAATTAGTAGGCGGTTTCGTTGCAGCTAAATGCTCCTGATGGATTATGCAAAGAGTAAACAACATTGCTTTGGGTGCTACTCTTTATTTTGGGAACTACACCAAGGCAATAGCCAGTCATGCTTGCAGCTCCATCTATGCACACTCTGACACAGCTTCCCCAGTCTATATCTTACTCAGTAAAGTATTCGTTAAGAAGCCTACATTTCTCTCACCCGGTGGCACATTCCGCAAGTTAATGCAACATAGAAGGTCTTCCTTTTTCTTTTCCCGTATAACGCACGAAAGAAAGAATGGCACAAATACGTCAGTTGACTGGTCGAGTTGAATTGCAAAATGCCTCGGCTTCTTTTACTCTTAAAACTGCACCGCGACATCCATTGCCATAACTTAGTGCTAGTTGCATGCATTGCCAATTAATTTCTATTGAGTAATTGCTCATGTTTGTTGTGTCGGATGACTATTATGGGGCGCCGTTTGTAAAAATATTATATCTGACAGATTTAGCACAAAAACTGCTATCTCTGGCAGAGATA
>JGI24158J21664_10005803_pt1 | contig 16192 bp, 9 predicted proteins | sample Ectturendosymbi3_FD_21664 | JGI IMG/M metagenome (IMG submission 21664)
AATATAGAAAATTTGGTACTTGAAATTTAGTTCTTGATAATAACCATTACCCTAAGCTGTGCAAGAACTCGTCAGACGCCAGCTGTTCCAGCACTCTGAGTATCTGCCTCACAGTTCTGACGTTTGGCGTTTCATTCACAATCCAGCTGGTGCTGTCAGCAGGGAACATCACACCTAGCTGAGGTGTGCCTAAAGCTGCTACCTTCTCTGAAATAATATATGTTGCACGAATCATATTCTTTATATTATGACTATGCCGTAGATTCTCGCAACATACAACAAACTGTATGGCAAAATGTGTTCATCCTAGCACTATAGTTAAAATTAAAACAACAGCTTTTCTGTACATGCCTGGCATGGACTCCATTACTATGAAGTAGGTGGCCTGCAGTAGACTCCATTCCCTTAGTGTACAATTACTATAGCACATAAATGAAATGCCCTCTTTTGCCAAAACGTTCAAGTGAGTCAATTATACCCATCAAGTGTCACAGACTAAAACACGAAGTTACTGGAAACAGCTTGTTATTTCATACATTTAATGGGTTTTCTATGACACAATGAACTTATAATTTATACACTCAATAACAAGGAAGCAAAATTTCATTCCTGTTAAAAATGTCGAAGATACTCTACCCAAATTGTTTGAGATTTTGCTGGAATATTTGACAAATGAAAATGTTTGGGGGTGCACTTACACACAGCTCCTGCACCAATGCAGCAATGTGCAATAATCTGTCATCAAATACGTCATGGGCTAAACAAGGCTATACTTGGTTTGTTCCAATTTTGCTCAACGCTACTGTTCTTCTCAGACATTTCAAACTAAATCAAGTTAATCTACTTACTAGATACGTTTTACAGACTAACTGCAACTATAAGGCTCAACTGGAAAACAAAAAGATCGCTTCAACGTGCCAAACTTCATGATGTTCCGGGCGTTGAACTGTGATAGCACCAGTGCTATTCACACCACTACATCAGGAACTGCTTAGTGGATGCTCTGTCCGTGAGTAAATATGATTGGTTTAAAAGGATGAATTTGTTCTCCTCTAGACGAAAAACCAACGGAATTGGTAAAACACTGGCCAAAAAATCTATTTTTCGTAGATATAACTATCATTTCTGTAAGCTGATCTCTCGCTACAATGATTAACACAAGCATTCTCAATATGGTTGAGACTTACCTTTCAAATGCTGGACATTTTTGAGATACTGGCTTACTCATTCCAAGTTGCTAGCTTAAAGTCATTCCTACGATATGGTACGCGTTCATCTTACTTTTATTACTTCCTTGATTGAAACGTTGGCGGAAAACATTCTCGTATTACCAGCACCAGCACCTTTATCAGAAGCACAGTTGACAGGTCTAGACTGATTATGTCAACCAACTATTGCAGGGGTCGCCAAACCGCGGCTCGTGAGCCGCATTCGGCTGTTCGAACGTTTGCATGCGACGCTTTGGGCTTTCCGAAAAATTATATAGACCTATTTGTTTTTTATTATTTATTCATATTGCAAAGTGCAGAAATATTGTAGAATGGTACTGTGGTAGCTAGCGTGCCGTACAGTATTACTTTTGTAAGACGTTCCAAAGAGAATTACGATGTCACAGAAGCGTAGATTGCAAACAAATTCGTGTTTTTAGATTTTTATGTTGCTGCTCTTTATATTGTAACTTGGGTTTTACGATATGCGGCTCACACATAGAGCACGTTTGGCCACCCCTAAACTATTGCCTTCGTTGATCAGCAAGCGTTTATGACTACATCCCACCAATTTTAGCGTTGATTATTATAGCCTACAGGTAAACATAGCACAATCTGAAACGAATGATGTTGACATAACCAAGCTATACAAGTAGCTCACTGATTCTAGCAGTTGTTCAAAGGAGTTACATGGGCTTGATCTCAGGCTAACATTGCCATAGTGGCCCAGGATCGCTCCTGTGACGAGTGCGCATGTGATACTTAATAGAAAGAGAATTCTAAAAGACAGTTTGGTCAACAAAACGTAGCCAAAGAAAAACTGATCGTCATCTATAGGCCTACCTTTCAGTGAAGTAAAGAAATAAAAATGGTAAGCCGCCCTTGATAAGCCGCACGAATTGATGAAAAAAAACTTTATGAGCCACGGCTTACAATCGAATAAATACGGCAGTCTGTGTAGGATGGTAATGCTTGGTATTCTGCTGGATTGGAAATCTGTCAAGAAAACGCGTAGGCCTAATTATAGTTTACTGTTGAAAAACAAATTAATCCATTAACCACACACCACAGACATAAAACCTATCTGCTTTGTCGCCAAAGATTTTCTGGATACATTCAGATCCAAGGTTTCTGTTTTTTAATGTCAATGATATATCTCCGCGGGCGCGGAGTTGTTTGAGGAATATTGTAATCAAGATCAGCCTCACGAATACTATTGCTATATTTCAATACATCTTAACGGCCATTCTCAAAGTGGTATCAATAAATCTTCAGTTAACGTTCTTACATTTTTTATATGTCGACACATCAATGAAAGTGCTTTTGGACATGGTCTACTTCTGCAAAGCGCATGAGACAAAGAAGAAAACTTAAGGAATGGATTATTATGGAACCTTTTTGCAATATTACAAAATGGGCAATCATAAAAAGGACCTTTGGCCATGGTCCAAAGGTCATTTATGTAAAGTGGTCCAAAGGTCCTTCATCCGGCCATTCTTATGCTGCTGCTACTGAAGCATTGTTACTTGCTTAATTTTGAAAAACTCTGCTGTCATTCCAAACATAAATGTCGCTTCTATTTGCAAACCAAACAACTTACAGAAATCTTCTTTCTATCCTTGTATACCACAAAAAGTTCAGACCCTGAAAAATTTACTTTTACTCCATAAAAATGCATTTTCAACTATAACTGCTTAATGACTGGACCAAGGCCCGCTGCAGTACACATGACAAGGTGACGCCTGCTAAGGATTTTTACGCATGACTAACGAAGTGTTACCATATGTCATTTATCAGGAAGACGCCATGGTCCAAAGGTCCTGCATAGCCATAGGTCCCTGATCTCCCCTACTGCACAAATCATCCTTAGCCTTAGGTCATACTAGTTACCATGCAATTTAATCGCAGGATGTGCAAAAAACCTTGGTAGAAATAAAAAAATCAACCGCGGCCTGAAGAAGCCCAGAAATAGACAAAAAGATTTGCTATCTCTGGAATGCCATTGTGAGTAGCTCGAATCGGTGTTACCCGTATAAACTCAACACCAGAATCAATGAGGACAATATAAGTAACAGACAGCTGCAACAGACATCATTTTCAGCAGCAGTTGGGACCACAAATTTCTCTAACAAAGCGTCAGGACAGTACTTCGTCTGTTCCAGGCGGTGGCATTACGGCATAGTTGAAACTTTCGTTGTTGTAGCGACGGTTGTTTATCGTAGCCAACTGCCATAAACAAAATAACAATATCGATTGACCTAGTAGAGGTTCTTAAACTTTTCCAGTCGCGCCCCCTTTGGCATTGATACTCGCGCCTCACGTAATCTCACAGTCAAACACAGAAAACAGAACCACCTTTTGTTTGACATTACCCTTCTTTTCAACATTAAGTCACTACCATACTCGTACCCACCTTGCGAAACTTTCACGCCCCCCAAGAGTGACGCTTCCCACAGTTTAAAAACTCAGCCCTTATAGAATCTAGAAGAGTTCCAGAGAAACGATTTTTGAAATACTTTTGTGAAAAGTGGTGTACGATAAGACGAAAGATATGAACATCACCAGGAAAAACTTAGATAACAGCAAAATAAGTGATTTTTTAATGTGATTCTCAGGCACAAATAGCAAATCAAAAATGTTAAAGTATTGCACACATTAAAGCGTTTGAAATGCCAATACCACATCATTTAATGCAACAAAACAGTTTTAGCAATTTTGGTCATTCAGTGCCAAAACCTTATTTACCACGACGGAAAAACTTGACTGGGTGATCAACCTTAAGGTGGAATATATCACGCGCCGCGTTCTCGATATCTTCATCGCTTTCAAACGGTTTCTCCTCCAAAAGTTTGTCAGTGAGCGGGTCAACATTTTCCTTTATGACATAGCTTGAACCAGACGTTGACCTGATGCTTTTCTGTTCATATATGTGCAAAATGATATTTTGCTGCATGTAAGTGATTTTTGTCGGGTCGTGCTGAAAATCAATCATGAACTCGAAATTTTCCACTTCCAATTCTTCATCTCTTGGGAAGTAATGCATTGGCACCCAATGACTGGAATCCACCTTGCAGCATTCCTCGTCACACTTCCCAGAAATATTGCCAGCGGGAGCCGGCCCTTGTTTAATGACGTTTCTTAAAAACACGAAAACAACCGCAATTTTGATGTACCTGTGTAGGTAAAAACTAGGGTCAAAACTTCTGAATTTACTGCCTACTGTGTGTTTTGATTGAACATCTTGCCACAATTCCAATTCCGCTTTGAGGTATCTAACTTGTTCTTAACGAGATAAGAAACGTTAGTCATTTGCACGATTGTAACAGTCACGCAACTGCAAATCTTGTGCTTCCTTGGGTTATGTCACAGTAGACATAGCACCATGGTCACTATAGTTCAGTCAAAGTCGAGCGACAAATATTCTTTGAATGCCCTTCTGCATACTCTTCACGCCAACGCCTGTTGTCGAGGATTCAAAAGATTCTTAGGTAGATGAAAGTGCAATTTCACATCCGGCTTTTTCGGGTTTAAATCATAAAGAGCTGATAAAAATAGTTTCATTGGGGTATCCCAACTTACCTACAAATTCTTCTGTGCTCCTCTAGACTTGTTTGTGTTTACCATGGTTTTATATTCTTTTTTGTGCGTAAATGCTGCTCCTGTTTTCAAACATTTGCTTCCTCATTTTGTATTACATTCGTGTGGTTGACTTTTCTTTGTTTATTCTGTGTGTTTGTCTTACTTATGTTGTGTTCGTCTTCTCTATGTTTTTATGGTTTTCTTCTCTTTTCTAACATTGTTGAAATCAGTGAATGGTCGTTTCACGCATTGGCCTCCAATCAGGGACGGATCCAGGAGGGCGATCGCCTCTCCTAAAACCTTCGAAAGTAAGTTTATTCAACATAATTTCTACAATTATGAAAACAACTTTCGCGATAGTATGACACTTGACTACCAAATTTTCTTGAAATCGCNCCCCTAACCTTTCCGTCTGGATCCGCCCTGCCTCCACTGAGATTTCCTAATAAAAAAAACATAAATTACCCTCTTGGTCCAAAACAGTCTTCTTGTGTCGCTCCAACCTGAACCAGGAAGCGTCCTTTCCGGGCGCGTTGACAGTCCGATATACATTGTGGGTTTCAACGTGAACAGACAGGTGGGCTACTCGTATGGGACCAGTTGGAAGGAATCCAGGGTCAACCAGGTATTTATCACCGTTCAGGTGCACCTTCAGCAAATCACATGAAAGCAAAAATTACATCAAAATGTCTTAGTCTGTACTTCGCTAAATATTATCGCAAGATTAACATCACCAACGCTGCGGAGCAAACATGTACAAATCACGAATTACAATTTCGACAAGAACACCTTCAAGCAATACGTTGCTGAAGGTTGTCTTTAAGCTAGCAAGCGATGTTTTTCAATTTCAAATTGGAAAAGGACTGGCGTGTGGATTAGAACTGAGCTCACATATCTCTTCGAAATACTTCACTCGAGTAACAGCGTCAGCCAGCTATTCAAACAACGTGGAGCTATCATTCCTTTGACATATACGCACAGTTGTGCGCGCTGTAAACATTTGTCAAGAAAAGTGAATTTTAAACTTGAGTGACCTGGATTGCGTTCAACTTGAATCTCCAACGCCTCCCATACAACAACGGAGCACCAACAAGCACAAGCAAATGCAGTTGGCGTCGACCAACTGAAACATGGCGTAAGTTGTGGTTTGTTTATCAGTCGCTTACATCGATAGTCTTTGCCTCGCACGAAAGTGGATTTTCTTTTTTGTTTAAAATGTTTTTTATAGCAAGTAACAGTTGCAGCGTCTCGCTGTGTAAAACCATTTTCAGTGACCATACTACCATGTCCGCGACTGGTTCTCTTCTTCTTCAAACCATGAAAGGTTGTTTCGCCCCATGTCAGTAATTGCTTATGTTTGCTTCTTTTTTCAACCTTGACCAGACCAGCAGCATAGTTCAACTCACAACAGTTTCAGTTGGAAAAAAGCTTGTAGGTTTTGTTGGCATGTTATCATTGCAAAGAAATAACTTCGATTTCTTCTTCATTGGAACTAAATATACATCAGCAGGCAGAGTCGAAGATATCTTTTGACTGCGGTGCAGCTGTTCTTTTGTACTCAGGGTGAAAATAGTTTTATTATGTGCTAGGCCTTCAGCTTGCTAAAACTATTTCGATCAAAAAATCAACATAAATTGACTCTGAATGGCATCAAAATTGTTTGGTACCTACAACAAAGAACTAATATCCACCAAACTGTGACAGTCAGGCGCAACGCCACATAAATCACCGGAGAGTGAGGCACCACGAACGAAAAGCAAGCAATGAATAACACCTACATATGATGGTGAGCAATAATGAAACTTGTCTCCACACAAATGAAGTTTTTTTCGTAGGAAATCGAATACATGTAACACTATGCATCTTCAATCCTACAACCTTATTCAAATAGAATCTCCAATTAAAAATTTCCTATTAAAAATTTTCTTGATGGATTCAAACCCATTACTAGGGCCATTTTTTATGATCTGAAAAAACTTTATATAATGACTTTATTTTTCAGAATATATGATTTATATGACCAAAAAGAAAATGATTGAGCTAGAACATACAACTACTGTACAAAGAAGCGTTATCAGCGAACATCGGCATGAGAGATGGTAGCCCCATGGTTTGTTGAAGCCCCACTAACACAAACGGCTCAAAAGATGAGCAAAACATATAATTTGGTTTGAAGCAAGTTGAAAACATGCATGGACTTTGGCTCATTTCTTTGGGGCAGCAAGAACATGCATTTTAAGGCAGTATATTGCATTTCGTTTAAATAACTTTTTCACCTACGTCCATGGGCGTCGGAAGGATTTTTTCCAGGGGAGCGGCACTAGGGGATTCTTTCAAAATTTTTCTAGGGGGGCCAAAAGTGATGAAATATGATTTTTCCGACTCGAAACTAATAAAACAACCTTTCTTTGCTTCAGTTTAAAAAATCCAGTAGGGGCCAAGGGCCTCCCTCCCAATCTAGAGAGGCCAAGGCCCCCTTCCTTTGCTACTGCTTGTAAACGTAGTGTTTCCTAGTGAACTCTGCCAGTAACTAGTAAAACTTGCAAGTACGCCTAATTGGTTTCTAGTAAAAATTCCAACTTTACAATGGAGTGCTGTGCATTTCACGATTAAATATGCAATGGTATCATATCTTAAGTCATACTCCCTGCTAACAGCATGATTACGCAGCTACAAAAGTTACGGATATTTTATTATGTACCTACTCATTATAGCTCAGTTCTTTTTAGAACGCTATGCTGCTACAGACCCGGTTTGATCATTCTGACTCGAAAGTAAGATACTGTGGTAGTTAACATTTTTCTTACTTCTGCAACAGTGGTTCTCAACCATTTGGCTGAGGGGAGACACATCCAGGCCTACGATTTTGTGCCTGGTCCTGGTTTTGCCCAATTTATAGCGTTTTGAAGAAGATAACTTATTTTATGATGAAGNAGATGCAAGGTTTTCATCTCGAAAAACTGTTGAAACATTTTTTTGCCAGGAATTTGTTACCTGCTAAACTTGCCAAACGTTTTTCAAAATGCTGGAAAATCAACTCACTGCTAGATTGAAAATTTTACAGCTAACAGTGAGAAAATCCTTCTATATTTGGCAGCAAATCAGCTAAAATGGCAACTTATCTCCCTTCAAGAACGTCATTTTCCGACACCATTACTTTGTACAGAAAAACAACAGTTTTATTGAAACTGAACAAAGCTATCTTTTCCGGGTTCTTTATTTCAACCGCCAAAATTTAATTTTGATAAGCCCACGTAATGACCAGGCTACAGCTTGTGGCACTTATTGAAAATATCCTACCGAACATTAAAAAAACAGCATGACGAATGCCAAGAAATATTTGTTGCCAATGCCTAGTTTTCAGGTGATGTAATGGTGTGCCATTAGAGTGCTGCTAAGGATCGAACGATAGGAGAAAAAATATTGAGCAAGCTTTGACTATTTACCGCGATTTTATGCTGGGGTTTTCGTATTAGATTTTGAGTGGAGGGGCAATAAAATCTCGAACTACCGGATCAGTGGCATTTTGCTAGTCTGCGGTCGAATGTCATCTCTTTGCGTTGTTCAAAGGATTTTTGACTTGGGTGAGGGAAGTGGCTGTGGCTGTAGAGGAAGGGGGGGATTGGAGGAAAATTGCCCCGAAGTATGTTAAAAAGCCCTGATTTCAAAAGAAACATTGGGGCACTTTAACAAACTGGATTTGACCGATCCTTTTGGGTAAACATTCAATCAATTTGTTCACTCCACAGCCGCATTTCCTATTTATTAAGGTTTGCCTACCAGTCTAAGGCTTCTAAAAACAAAAACTGAACAGTTAGAACTTTCAAAAATTTGTTTACTATAGAAATAATAAAGAAGAGTTGGAACTTCCAAACTACTTTCAAAAATTAATTTTCAATCAAAAAACTGCCGCTCCCCATAAGGTTCCGCCCTGGGCCCGGATACCCCAGGGCCCTTCCCTTGCTACGCCACTGGTCGTACACTTGGTACACCAAGTCCCACTGTGAGAATTTGTTCTATCTTGAATAAAATGCGATCTGATAATAGAAGCAGAATTTGAAAGCCCTTATCTCCAATAAAATTAATAGCTACTGAATTATCCTCGTGTGATTTTACGAGAAAATATAATCGAACGAAGACTTCTTGAAGAAAGTATTGTCTACTTGTCTGCAGAAAAGTACGATTGGCCGAATATGCAAATTTACAAATGCTTAAACTTTGTTTTGTTTCTTAGTAAAATGCATTATTTTAGTTTTTCTTGGTGCCTCAACTCCAGGAATCGAAAATGGCTACATGCTCAGTAAGATATGAACCACATTTATCTAATAAGGCTCGTCCTTCTGAAGCGTCCCGGTTTTCAAGCACAAAAATATGGTATGCCTACCTCTGCACAGTTTCGCAAGTATTAAGTTAGTAATGAGTCGTCATAGGAAGGAGTTGCGCTGGGCCCCAAAAGCGCGAGGGCTAGGCCATGGCCTATGCGTAAATCCGTCACTGTCTCTTGCAGAAATACTTTGAAATCAAAGATTGCAAAATGTGCAAGAGCATTTCCAGCATAAATCTGAGGGTATTTTCGGGGTATAATGATTATTTTACATGCAATAGTTCTCCTCACGGCCACAACCAGCGAATATTTTCCGGGAGTTCAAAATGATTGGGGATGTTTTTTGGAGGGGCGAAATGATTGCAATTTGTTGTGATACCTAACAAGTCAACATGTTTTTGAAAATTTCGGGAGTGAACTGCCCGGTTACCTCCTCCTGGTTGCGGGCATGATTCTGGGCTTTGTTCTTTAGCAACATTTCATTTTTGCCATTATTCATTTGGTCAATTCAAAATCTAAAGTACTCGTCCTTTTTCATCTTGTTCGGAATTTTTGATGATACAGTATTCGGGGTTTTGTGACAAGTTTTTGTCATTTTTGGTCCATCTGCACATGGCAAGAGATTAATCACGTCAGCTTTATTTCCGATTGTTGGTCAGATACAGGGCAAAGAAGACACCTTGATTAGTTGAGAATGTCGAATCATAGCGATGATAGTGGTTCACAAAAGCGCAAAATAGATTTGTCAAAGCAAACGCATTACATGTGGTCCCTACAAGACGATACAAATTTAACCCACTTTTTAATACGCCAGACGAACAACTACGGGTACTTGTGAGAGTGAAAAACTTCAAACATTTTGCCATCGCAGTGACGATCAGTTTGCGTATACTGTGGAAACTCCAGAATCGCTTTTAATCGAGAAAATTTGACTGAAAGCGAAAACGTCTTACAGCACAGTCAGTCATCCATTGCAAGAGTTACACTATAACACTGGCTTTTGGCCACAGGCATTTCCAGTCGCAACTGTTTCAATCACAGTGATTCAGGTTATACCACCAGCACAAGCATGTCGATCTTTCAACATCCTTCCGCAGTTATGCAACGCAACAGCGTTTTGTCAATTAGCAAATATTTAGAATCTCTGTTTGCTATACTGTGACTGTCTCATAGACATGGCTTGGCAAAGCTCCTGTCGTTAAACCTTCTTCTCGTTGGGGAAGGACAAACAAAAATATTAGGCAACAATGGATCAAAAACGAAGAATTCGAAATGTACTGTAAATATGCCGACAAAGGCTTTTTAGATATATCAAAAAAGTAATTGTGAAGCCGAAAAATGTTCACGTTTGAAGCCTCGGTACCAAAACTTTATGTCGCGGTCTCGGGGGTAACGGTTTCGAGTACATCACTGTTTATTTCCTTGCTGAGCTGGAATTTTCACCTTCCTATTTGAAATCTATAAAATTTAGAACAGCTCAAACACCACGCATACAATGTAAACAAACATAATCAACATTTTATCCATTTTATGTGGAAAATTTAAGAAATGCTCTAAGCTGTTGTGTGCATATTTGGCCTATAGCTTGCAATCTGACAATTTTATTCAATCTCTCCTCACTTGCTGACGATTTGAAAGTTATTTTTTCCAACCTTTCAGAGACGTGATTGAAGGCACATATTAAAATCGCCTTATTTTATCGAAGCCATGTTGTAAGCAACTGAAATCCACTAACCGACGTTTTTGGTTTCAAATTTATAACAAAAATTCTGAAACACACTGTGGAATGTGCAAAAGGTTTCAAAACTTTGATATTTTACGCTTACCAATAATATCATGTGGAAGTAATCCACTGTCCATTCCTGATATTCAGGCTCAAACCATTTTGCTTGCGTGGTAGTGACCTTGTAGCCGAGTTGACGTAAAAGCCATTTGAAGAGACCATTTATTTCGTAACAGGTTCCTCCGCTTCCTTTCACAACGATTTTGTCAAAAAGAACTTCAAGATGTAAGTTAGTTATTGGTCCACCAAAGTAGTGCAAGTTGGAATAAGGTACAGCGAGTTTGTGTGAAAATGAGAGAGCTTCCAGGTTCTCCAAAGTTGGTTCGCGGGAACCTTCGTAACCAATGCACTTCAAATAACTTTCCACATCCATGTCACTTCTGACAACTGCAAACTTGAGCAGTTTCAAATCTGATGTGATAACTCTGAAAATAACACATGAATCATGGAAATGTTGGCACTTGTGTTAAACACGTATTCGCTTCGAACTGATGAGTACGCAAAACAACCAAAACACAGCGCATGATGTTATGTTTGAATACGCATGGATGTACTACTTTTTGCTAAAGAACTGGAAAAGTCTCTCATTATATCAGTGTGGCATTTTTCTGTTGTTGTCCAATAAAATTCCATTGCGTTTTTCTCGTCAAAAGAATCTTTTTTTCGGCCTTGCATGAAAAACTGCGAAACTGATTTTGAATAATTATATTGCAAAAGTCAGACACTGTTTCGTCTCGGTGCAAACTGTTGGACTACTAACATAATTTGCAACAGCAACACCGGTATAGCAATTGTTTCGTCTATACATATTTTGTTTCGGAGTTTTGAAGTAATGAGATGCAAAACATTTAGTGACCAACCACATAATGTATTATCATAAGTTTTTCAACGTATTGACCTTCAGTTCTGTTTTATATTTTTTATTTTACAGCAAACGGCGACAGGTCAAAGCCTGGAAACCCATCTGCCGGTACCAACAGCAATACGACAACAGGATGACAGAATGTTAATAAACAAAACGCAAAATGAGTTTGTTAAGAGAAAGTAATTAAAGACGCAAAAGGCCTGGGTTGGTAGACTAAATGACCTCATGGTATTTTACCAATCCTTTGTGACAAAGGAACCAGTAAATGTTGCTTCTGCTTGTGTAAACCTTTTATCTTGAATATGGTATAGGCCTAGTTTCTGCATTATATTGTTCGAAATACTGTATATTCTATTCACTGGGTAAACCATTTTTTTGTCACAAAATACCAATACACTACTACTGCTGTAATATTGACTTTGTTACAGATCCCGGGAGCTAGGGCTTGAACATACAAATGAGAAAAACTGTTCTTTTCGAAGTTTGATTCTTTTCTTGTTTTGCCGTCGACTTCATTCTAAGGAGCTTTCTATTCACACAAATTGAAATTGTCATCTTGACGACTAAGAAAGATTTCTTGTATCGCTCTTTATTGCACTTATTATGAATCATAAAACTGTACTTTTGCTGCAACAAATAAGTCAATGAACATCATAATGCAAACAGCGCAAAGCCTAGTGGTCTCGTGAAATGGTACCACCAGTCAGAATTTCTGTTTTGATCACTTCACAGTTGAAAAATCAAACTGATGCCGGAATAAAAAGCACTACGATTCGAAGACCGACTAACTGCAGAGAGTTCCTTATTCGAAGTCAATGTTCTTAGAAGAGAGCATATGTTGCACAGGAAGCGTTTCTAAGGCTATGCAAACCTGCAATGCACGAAGGCTCACCGGAAATTTTTGCTTCGCAGGTCATTCGTCAAACGCACTGCGGTTTTGTCACTGAGCATTCGCTGTGTTTGCACCAGTTCAAGCCATCAGAAACAACATATCGGTATGAATGCTGCACGGATTGGTTTGCATACTTGTAATACTATTAGGAATAAAATTGTAACAAGGACCAGTAAATTGTTACAAATTGTGACCTTGCGTCACAATGACTTACATATTTTAATCAAATTTCAATGTTGGCTTGATCTTAAGAGGCTGCAACCAATGCACCTATGGCAGTAAAAACTTAAATTAATATTAGAAATCTACAAATCTTTTGCATGTGCTGAATAAATAGTTTCATGCTAATGGGAATTCTCCGTATATTATTTTGTAACGATATGTAAACTGAGTAATTAGTGGCTTTATAAGCAAAAATTGTAGCTAGTAGATAACACCTTGCAACTGTAAGCCAAATGATTCATGAAAGCAAAGAGTCAATATTCTTAAATTGAAAACCTTCAAATTTCGTTTGGGGCCCTATGTCTTTTTATTGAAGAATATTGGGTTGGATTTCTTATCCATGACCAAAGAATAAAGAGCTTGCTTTCCATATTAGGGGTCTTGAAATCTTGTTTGGGGGCCTATACATTTTAATTTGGCTCGTTGTCCTTTGATCATAGCCCATTTTTGTTGTATCATTGTAGCTTAGCTTCTTGTCTTCAGGTTGAAAATCCAAATGTGTTAAAACATATTAATGATCACAATGACATGCATAGCAGACCAAACTGAGTTATATACTAAATAATATGTAATCATTATAATAAAAATACAATCATAAACAAAAGCTCATAAGCCTTTGAAAGCGCGTTAATCAAAAGCGGGGGGCCCTCAAAGCGCGTAAATTCAAAATGGGGGGCCCCATTTTGCACACCCTGCACACTCAGGCCACTACTGTGAACAACCATTATCTCTGTCGTGGAGCAATCTGTGAGACACTTCACGTAGATTGGAAGTGGTACTAGTCTTTCAAAGACTGCTGCATAATCATTTGAGCTTTAGTTGTTGGGTGTGTTTTTGTTCTATGGCAGTGATTCCGTAGTGGCGGCGGAACCTTTTTCAAAGCGGGTGGGCACAAGCGTACGTCAAAAAAACTACGCAAAATATTTTTCAGCGATTTACTTTAACAATGGACCCAATACTAATTGTGTTGATTAAACTTATTTAAGCAAAATTAGAAATTTAAAAGTGGGACCTACGCCAATGCGGCCCCCGGTTCCGCCATCCTTGATTGTTCCCTAACTGGGGTATCTGAGTCCATCACAAGGAGGCAGTAACGCGTTTCGAAATGTCAAAACTATAGTTCCTCTGGTGAAATTAAATAAAACTTACAATAAAGCCTAGTAGAGTGTAGGTTTTTGCATGGAATACTTGGTAATAAATTTCTTCACGCCCAATTTGACATTTTTGTTTGATTTTGTTTTGTCTGACTCCGAAATGTTTAATTGGTAAAAAGTGCGTGTGGGGAGACCGGAAAATCGAATTACGCATGGATTAAATTGCTCTGTTGAACTTTTGCACCGTTAGCGCAGTTAGATCGCATACGTCGCATGATTGGTTTTGAAAACTTTTCAACATGTAGAACGAACGAAACGCTTAAGTCACGTTAAGTCGACCGCTTTTGTTATCAGTAATAGGACTGTAGTGTCTGAACGTACAAAATAATCGCGCATTTCCTGTAAACACACGCGCGACATTAAGCAGCGTTCGCTCAGTAAAAAGTGTCGGGCAACTGGTGAGATGACAACCTTTAGTACACAACCTTTACTAGAACATGCCAAACGTCCTGATGTTCCGAACTTTTAAGTATGATGGCACAAGTGCTATTTGAAACACTACATCAGGAGCTGCTAATTGCATACTATATCCGTGAATAAATGTGTTCGGTTTAATAAGTAATATGTTGCGTTGTCACGATGAAGTTTTATTCCAGGGGGTCGGGAATCTTTTTGGCTAAGGGAGGCATGAAACCTACACATTTTTATTTGTATTTCCGTGAGAGCCATATAATATTTTTCAATACTTAGTGCAACTAACATACTAACTAATGTTTGCATTTTTAGGCAAAACCAACAATTTTAAACAATGGTAAATGTCTGAATTTTCTATCTAATAACATACTTCTTACTGTGAATGCGACTTCTGGTGCTGCATGGTGTTCCTGACGGCTTTGTAGTTTGGTAGGTGGAAAATAACAGAAAAGTTTCATTCGTACGAAACGTGTTAAGAAAATATCAAGCGAGCCAGATGCCGTCACCAAAAGAGCAACATCTGGCTCGCGAGCCATAGGTTCCCGACCCCTGTTATATTCCTTCAGACGATAAAAACATGGATTTAGCAAAACACTAGCATTTGAACTGTTCTTTCTTACCCATGACTATCATTTCTGTTTGCTGGTTTCTCAGAATATTGATCAGCACAAGTTTCTCAATATGCGTAAACCTTACCTTTAAAATGCTGGACATTTTCAAGATACTGGCTTACTTGGAGTTAAGAGCTCAAAGTCATCCTTAGGATATATTACACGATTTTAGACTTTTGAGAAACTGCGCCTTTAACCAGGCCTTTGCTACAAGAACTTGTTCTATTCATACATTGACATTTCGGCTATTTGTACTGGGGCCCATCTATTCAAGTAAATGTAGTGTTCAATAGTGGGCAAAAATATAACATGTTAACATGGACTGAAGGGTTTGTGTATCGCAAAGATTGAGCTTCAAAAATTGATCAAAAAAACAATATAATACTCTTGTTTTCTTTAAACAAGACGATGTCTCGGACACATCTAAAAGTATTTTACTCTTTCCGTGCATGGATCTGTTTAGCTGATTCAAACGTATAAAAACTCATGAAGGGGAAGATGGGGTACAGTCGACATTTTTTTGCATTTTCAACCACTGCTGCTTTATTTCAAGTCCAAACAACCTCAAAATTTGTCACACAACAAACCAACGCCATATACACAATATCACGCCAAAACATGAAAACAACACCCTTCAGAAAAAATTTTGCAATCAATTTAAGAAGGGTACTTTTTCTGTCGAGTGTGCCCCATGCATGGGGCATGAGCATGGGGTACACCTGACCGGTCAATAAAAAGTTGGGTTGCATGCATTACATTATGTTCACGTGATATCCATTGTAAACTAGGCACCTGCTGACTGCTTTTTCACTGCTTTCACATTCTAATTACCCACTATCACTGCATGGCAAAACAAGTTTGTATGATTACCAAACATTCAATGAAACCAATTCAGTATGCTGAAATTCATGCCTTACCATCCAAATATAATGTGCCTCTACACACATAATACACCTAAAAATGCTCATAGATTAGAATTCTGTATTGCATTCCAATATAACCCCTCAAGATTTCCTTTGTTTAGACTGACTTAGTGGCAATGTGTCGACTGTGCCCAATTTTTTATTGTCAGATGAGCCCCATCATATCTAAAAAATAAAATGAAGAAGTACCAACTCAACGTAAACAGAATTTGAAATC
>JGI24158J21664_10005804_pt1 | contig 16190 bp, 11 predicted proteins | sample Ectturendosymbi3_FD_21664 | JGI IMG/M metagenome (IMG submission 21664)
GAGCTCTTGAACAGCTCTCTAGCGCAATCGGTGGAGGAGCTAGGTCGTTGGTAAGGCAACCGAAAACTGCTGTTTTTTAGGCCGAAATCCAAGTACGGATATACCGTAGGCCGGCTCTCTGGTGCATCGGAGTGAAACTGTAGCGAAAGCAAATAGCTGCAAGAACAAATCGGATTGGCAATATTGTTTCATGTTTATATTAATTTTCATGCTTTTATATATACCAATATTTTCAACAGTTTCAAGTTTATGAAACTTGTGTCTTATATCTGCATCACTTTCCTCACACACGTGATTTTAAACTTCATTCTGCTGTCAATTCTGATTGTTTCAAAGGGCGACATCATTCGGCAAAAGGATGCGATATCACTAATCTTTGATGAAATTGCAGTGGACGACGATGACGTGAGAAAGAATTTAATCGGAACAAAACCTGATATGATTGGGCACGCCTTTCGCTACTCGATGAACTCTTAACAAGTGGCGTCAACTTGAAACAAAAATAAAAATCACAAAAAGTTGCATTAACTCGAAACTGTTGAAAATATTAGTATGCTTACAAATACGAAAATTGTCATAAACATGAAAACATTCGAAAATAGCAAAAATATCAAATACTCAAAAAATAATGAAAATATGTTTTTGAAAACATTGCAATAACGCAAAACATCGAAAATCTCGAAAAAATACGAAAAACTTGTTTTTTCAAAAAATATATGGGTCTAGGGGATGAGAAATCCTACCTGTACTGCCTTCCTGCTACAATCGGGAGCGAAACTCCCCCCTGTTACTATTAAAGTGGTATTTTAATTATGCACAGTGGATTAAAATCTCACTTTGAAGATCCACCTTATGATTTTAAGAATTGCTGATGATTCGTTAGAAGAGTGGTGTTAGCTTGTTTGTGTTTGAACAGCTAAAGCAACAACAACATTTGTCAATTTTATGCCTGTTGCATGCCAAAGTTTATGAAGAGTTTGTTTCAAGTTTTCGAACGACATTGGTTAGAAATATGCTTGGCATGCATGCAACAAAAAGGAGAGTCCAACTCTTTAACATATGCGTGTAGGCAATTTCAGCTAAGAATCTGTGGACGATTTTTTGTTGGAGCGTGGTACGAAAATTCATGCCACCTCAACTTGGACTATGTAGCCATCAACGACGGCAAATAAGAGTAAAGCGCTTGTTTATGTCGTAAGTGCTGATAATTTGTAACGGAAATTGTGTACGTTTCAGCGTGTGTTTTTATCTACTTTGCTTCGTCGCTTTCCCTAATTTTTATTTGTTAAAAGTGTTCATACGCAACCGGGGAAAATCGATTCACGCGCATGTCGAGATATTGTGTTTCACCTTTTTGTAATTTGTACCGCAATTTTGTTGCGAGTGGCACATAACTGATTTTGCAACCTGTTTAACATGTGTAGCGAGGCGCTGTAAGTGCTAGTAGAATTGCAAAGTCCGGATGCAAAGTAACAAGCGCTTTTATCTTAAACGCACCAGCGACAGTAGGCAACGTTTGCGCAGAAAACAAGTCTGTGGTGTTTGCTCAACATTGCAGATTTACAGCAATGGCAATTGGGAATTTCAATCGGCGAGTAATACCTTAGGACTAGGTTGTCTAAATGCTCATGCTGAAATAAAAGCATAAACAACACCTCGCTCGTTACGCGAAAGTCATCCAACTTACGCTAGTTGTAACGGGTCAGAATTCAGAACAACGTCGGGTCTATAGCAACCACAGAGGACAAACAGGTTTAAACTTACTGTGATTTGTGGTAAAGTGATAGGAAAGCACGCGAATGAATTAAATCCCAGTTGGCTGTCACAAGAACCAAATAAAAAACGAATTTTAACCTAGCTTTAAACTGTACTTGCGGCACCACACAGCTTTTCCACACAGCTTTTATTTCATTCTCGATGGTTCTTGCTTTTTCTCTTTGTTCGCCATCTTTCGCATCATAACTCTCCTATTATTTCTACCTTCTTTTTATATGCGTCTGCGTGGACCCGGCATCTTTCATTAACTTTTCTTCCAGTGCCCCCTCTAAGGTGCCCAACTGCGCAAATTGCGCAGCACCNCCAGACCATTTGCGCAGTGAATTCTCATTCTCGCGCACTTGCAACATTTCAAATTTAATATCGTATGCNTATCGAATAGCCTTTCACCGCTTGAAAAGCTTCACTGGTTGTGCGTCTGCAATGGTTGTGCAATAAAACAAAAAGTTGCTCAGTGTAAATTTTCTCAGAGGCGCCACTGACTTCTTTCCGGTTGGTTTTTACTCTTCGGCAAGTCGCATCACTCAGCTTCATCGTTAGCTTATTCAGGGATCAAACAAAAAAATCAGAAGTAATGGCAGCATACCTACTGTAAATCCTTATGCATGTTGATATTTCGTGTAGTATCACAGTCTTTAACCAAAACAAAGTATGTGCATTGCATATAGTAAGCTATTGCTAAAATATGAAAGTTAATTCTTTAATCTTAGTAATGTAATGAACGTTTCAGTAGTGGTTTATTTCTCTTCAAAAATGTGTATATAAGGTTTCAAACGTTAATCTGTCGCCACTGGCGCGGACCCTCTTAAAAGTGCGAGACCCTCTTATGGTGCTGACCCATTTTGATAAAATATATCAATTAGGCTTGCCTTGCCTTCATTGATTCATTAGCAACAGGTGTTTATATCAGGACATCCGCCTTTTTTCTGAACAACTTTTTTCAATACAGCCATTGCCAAGTTGTGCAACTACAGTACTTCCGCTAACGTTCCTTTTAATGAACGCCTTCACCACAATCATATCTCAATATGTCATTCGTTCGTGCGTTAGGTTCCAGACTAAGGTTCATCGCCTCTGATTTATCAAAATGAAAGCACCATCTTTTCTACGCTTTTTCGTTGAAAAGACATTTCTGTGACCGCAAATGTTAAGTGTACACAGGGCCGCCGCAAGCCATTCCAGGGCCCGAGGCGAGATCCATTTTTAGCGCCCCCTCATAGCTTGATGACGTCATTCTCTTCAACCAAAATCAACCGTATCACGACCTTTTGCAAGATTAAATTCTCTTCTTTTTGCCAGTGTGTCCTGGGTAAGGTCCATTTCAGCACTCTTTTATGCCAAAATGACGTTTTTCCCTTGTTCATGGGGTAGATAGGACTATTACAGAAGCTGTTACGTTAACACCGAGTTCACGTGGACACTAAGTTCATAAAAACATTATTCACATAAGTATTATCCAGCATAGACCCTAAAATTTAACTTCGCCTTCATGATCTTTTTTGGCAAACTGACTGACAATGTCCTTCATGAGAGGAAGTCTCTGACTCAACAGACAGGTGGCAAGATCCAACAATCCTCTTTGCAACATGGTTGTGTTACTTTGTCAGCTTCAGCTGAGAAAAATTCCTTTCCCTAGTGACTACGGAAATATGATTTAGTGAAGGTATCGACATAAGCCTATACTCTGGCAAAAGCGGCGCAGTCTGCAAAAATCAAGAAATGAAAAGAACAGAAGTGGCAACCTCAAAATTTTGCAGTGAACTTGATAAAGTATGGCCTGAAATGCATGCCTGCTGGCCCTGACAAAACGCCATTGATAGATTTGTAAGTACTCTCGGCAAGATTCATGACAGCACCCATCTCCCCTAAACAAAGATCTTTATTCTACATATATCGTCAGGTGGTATATTGTGCAAAAAAAACTACGTTTGTTTTGCACGAGAAAGTTTGTTAGGTGAATAAAATTTACACATAGCTTATCTATAGTATATATGAAATTGAAATTGATAAGAATAATCCTACATCAAACCTGAAATGGTGCAGTACCTCTTCGTCTCATAAATTGCGAGAATGTATGCTCTATTTACTTTTATCATATTCATTCACTTTTACTTGGTGTATGTTGGTCATTTCCTGAACACTATTGTATTGTTTGGTCGTTTATGGCGCCCCCTTTAGCTCAGCGCCCTAGGCAGCCACCTAGTTCGCCTAATGGTAGCGCCGGCCTGAGTGTGCACTGTTGCACAAACGAGTCAAGCCTTCTACGAAACCCACATTGCTCTCAGCTGGCACTGATTCACTCTACTTGCAGTTCAAGCCCAATCTGAGCTCTAAACTATCCACGCCAAAACATCAAATCCACTATCTCGCTTCAAGAACGTAATTTTCCGATTCCATTACGTCATACAGAGAAGCAACAGTTCTGTCAAAACTGAGAAACTTTACCTTTGAAGAGTTCTTCATTTCACTCACCACAATTTAAGATGATCAGCCCAACAATAATGCTTGTCAGCCAGCGGTCGAATGTCATCTCTGTTCAAAGGACTTTTGATTGGGGTGGGGGGAAATAACTTTGGCTTGGTTGGAATGTGTTGGCGCTGGGGGGCTAACTTCCCCAAGTATGTTGAATAAGCCCTGATTTTAAGACAATCATAGGAGTACTTTAGCACCCTGGATTCGACTCAGACTTTTGAGTAAAGATTATGTCAATTTACTCACTCCGCAACCACATTTCGTAGTTTTTTGTACTATTGCTCTGTAGGGTTTCTAAACACAAAAATTGAAAATGGAAAACTACTATTAAAAATAATTTTTAATCAACACATTTCTTTCCCCAAGAAGGTGTCGCCCGGGGCCCGGAGCTCCCAGGCCTCCCCCTTTGATCGCCAGTGGTTACACGGCTTGTGCAACAACTGCATCATCGAATGATTGTTTCTTTCGTCCGAATCACCATATAACTTGCAAAATTTGTTGAAGAGAAGACAAATACCTATCATCATATGACGTAACAGTCATAAAACCTCTCATAACCATCGCGGTTCCTTTAGTGAGATCTACAACAGCAGCTTCTTCGTTTGTGCTTATCGTTGTACTTATGGTAAATATCATGATATCACGCATGTTTGTGCAATTAGTTAAATCCTGCGGAGTTACTTGATGGCCAGTGTCCACACAAATAGAAACACTACCATCACGATGTTCAGATGCGGTTAATTAGAAGATTCTAGTTTAGAGATGCCACGGTCCAAGACGTTTTGAACTCGGACCTCCTATAACCCGCGATATCCAGCTTATTGATCGCCCGTAGACTGACAACCTGTTCTTCTTTCCAAACCGGACTGTCCATGGCCAGCTAAACAATCACATGGTTTATTTATAAATATGAGACGAAAAACATTTACCTTTTAAAGCAATAGTAGCGCAGTACATGGAACACATCAATTTTGAAGTAACTAGTCTCCACAAAGGCGATGCAGTTGAATCGATCAGCAATTTTGTTTTTGCAAAGCACATACGTGATGATCGAAAAGAATGTTACTAACGCTTAATCTCATCAGAGCCACCCTTTATTTAATATTATTTGATCTGTTCAAAACTAAAATAGGGCTCAAGCGTTTTGCAATTAGACCAGCTGTCCTATGTACACTAACCCATTCACTCAAAGAAAAAGTTGTTTCACTGTTATGCAGAAGAAACTGGAATACCCAGCACACATCCATCCAACCATGACAAACCAGGAAACTCATTTTATTCTTCTCAAATTTACACGCATTTCATCCACCAATTGCTTTTTCTACATATTCCTCACGTAGCCTATGCTGTTAGAAAAAGTATCCTGCAAGTATTTCCTTACATCGCGAAATTCTTGGTAATTTTCTTCTTGTGTCTCAAATTCAGAAATTTTCGAAGCAAGTTTTCTCTTTGTAGTTATATTTTTGAAGTTGGTTTAACAACGGTCGGCATTAAATGAAATATTCGATGAACCTGAAACAAAACTCTTATCATAATCGTGTTGCCCAATCAAATATCTTTGATTAATATTTTGATTAATTTATACGTTTCCTGTCTTTCAGGTATATTCGGACAGATGCCTCACGTGGCCCTCCCCGTTGCGGCCTTTCTTGAAATGCTTACCAAACCTGTCACCACGAGAACAACCACTGCTACCGCTCTGGACGTGTTCGGCGTGGGATGGGTCATAAAACGCCCTTGAGAAGATGACCCACGACCCAACATACTCCAGATGAACACCGAGGGGCTCACTGCAAAAAAGATCTCCATCGCTGAGCAGCTCGCCTATAAGAACAAGGATTTCATCATCGTCCTACAGGAGACCCACTGCACAACTGCAGACAAGCTAGTGGTTCCCGACTTCTCACTAGCTGGGTCAGTGCTGAGCAGGAATCACGGCTTTGCCACGTTTGTCCACGAGCGGTTGGAATTGTCACTGGTCGGCCAGTCTCCAGAACAATCAGAGACTGAGTGGTTGTGCGTAGACGTCGCATGTGTGACCCTCCCAAGAAGAGCCTGATCCGGTTTAACCGCCTCCGCAACGGTGTCGGGCGTTTTCGCTCCTGTCTGTACAAATGGGGTATGGTCTCCTCTGCGGCCTGTGAGTGTGGCGCAGAAGAACAAACCGTCGACCATGCTGTCCTCTGGTGTCCAATCCATCGACTTCCTAATGAATTGCACGGCCTGATGGTTCTGGAAGATGAGAAAATTGAATGGCTGCTCTACCCCTGCCCCGAGATCTAGTTCGGCCAAGCAGTTGTTAGAAGAACTAGCTAAAATAAAGAAGAACGTATATTCGAAAAGTTCAAAGATTTAACCTTGGACACAGAAGGTAACCAAATAAGCATGGCCAATTTATACAGCCACTTTATCCAATTTGGTAGTTTTTCTGTCAGAAGCAACAGCTGCTTTTGTGAAACTGCTTACTAATGGAGTATCTCCAGCCCACGGGATTTTTCCAGGTGCTTCTCCAGATTTTTATGAAACAATAGAACGTCATGAAACGTTGCATAACACGTTTCGTCTGAGAAGCCACTCAGCACCGATATCGTGGTTCGCCACGCTGATGCAAAAAGTCAGCGTCATGTAACAGGAAAAAATCGTGTAGTAGCAGCCAGTTGTGCACGACAGAGTACATTAATTAAGGCTCGCAAATGGGAATAACAAGTTTGCCTGAACATGCAGCAACAATGAAACAATACCAGGTGATTTCAGTTACGTTTCACCCAGATCCTACAGAGTGGTTCTAACCTAAAAACATTTTTGAAAGTTTTTGTCACAATATTAGCGGCTTAAAAAATATTGGTCGCAGCCCACACGTTCAACCTAAGCAGCCCGCTAAATAAGCAGATCATGCGCGGCCCGTGCCATCTCTAATCTATATGTAGATGCCTTGATGCAGGCTACGGTGAAGAACAATGTAGATGTCATATATTAGGTTGAAAATTGTTGGTTTCAGAGCATTCACTTTATCCCGAATCCATTATTCCATGCGCTCTGCAGCGTGTTTGTATTAACCAGGTATGAGATTCAATTAAGTTGGTCCACAATTTTATGTGAAGGGAGGCGAAGAACCCAGGGACATCTAGAAAAAATCAAGGATATCGGGGCTAGATATCTTTGGAAGAACCAACAAAACCTAACTGGTCGATTGTTACCACTTTGCACAAGGAAGTAGTGCTAGTTAACTCGTAAGCCCCAAGCAACAAAAATCTCCAAGTGGTCTACGGTTTTAACAAATTCATACCATTCAGGCTATCCTGGTAAGCCATGCTGCAGAAACTTCCGGGCAGAATCTGGGAACAGCATGGGCGAATGACACGTGGACGCCGTTGTTCACAGTCTTACCGGTAAAGAGAGACTCTTTTATTATTTCCTCGGATTTCTTCCAAAAAGGAAGATTTTCCAGTATCTGTGCACATTATTTTTGCAAGGTGTTTTGAGAGGCCTTGACGTTGTCTGCGCATCTAAATATAGGCTACTCTAAGCTCGCTTTCTAAATATACTCTAAGCTCTAAATATACATCTAAATACACTCTAAGCTCGTTTATTTATGTAATTCAAAACAAATAACCGGAGTAGTCAATGTCAAAATCTTGTTTCCAAGGTTTACAAATACTGTGTTTTAGAATAGTTCTCTGTTGATCAGTTAGGGTTGTGGCATGCATATTCATGACCTGCAAAAATATTGTTCTTATTCATTCATTCCTTGTCCTGAACTTTATCTTTTTTACAGATTTGCCTGAATCTGGCATGGTGTGATATCGAAGTTGTTGAACTGCCTGCAAGTTGCTGATATTAATATGGATACTTACACGTAACAAAATCACTGACACATTAATACTTCGAAGAACATTTATCTTAATTTTCACAACCACGTTCACCGTTTTCGACCATGCTGCCGGTGTTTTATCATTCTTTTTCATTTTCTCGGCAGCCCAACTTTGTGCGTAACAGTCTGTCTTGCCTTGTATCAGAATTCAAACCTGTGGCATGCCAAACGCAATTGATGTGTCTCGCTTTGTGAAGTCAAACGTTATATGTGCGAAGATATCCCGATGTTTTTGGACTAATATCCTAGGAAAACATACGTTTATGTTCCCAATATTGTAAGACAGCTCCAAGTTAACACTTAATGATATCGTCCAGCACATAACATGGCCAAAAGGAATTCGAGTAGAAAAGTTACTCACATATTCGAAGGCCTTGAACTTAGCACATTTGGACAAATGCTAGACTACATGAACCAAAAAATGAGAACCCGCTTCTTACAGTACCTGTCTCAAGGATGTAAGCCACAATCAGTGTCACCAACATGCTAATTGTTCGACGAAGATATACAATTTCGCAAAACCGGCTCCAGCTTTTCATACGAAAAAAATATTGAATTGGGTCTTTGACTGTGAGGTCAGCACTATGCAAAGTCCAGAAAAACAAAAGTAATAGTCTTGTTTTGCAGAAACATATGTTTGGAAACTTCTCGGCCTACTGCCAGTCTTGTAACAGTTTACCACGCGTGGACGAAAATATTTATCAGATTCGTGAAACTTAATACGAACACATCGTTATACGTCGCACCGGAGATGACGGCATGCTGAGCTTTATTTGGTGTTTATCTTAAATATCCTTCTCATTTCATAACCGCTGCAAACAACTGTAGAGCTTGCCAGATGCGAAAAGGTTATGACAACCAGGGCAGAGTTTCATTTTAGTTGGGTTTATACTTTCTCGGTCACGCCCAGATCCTTGCGGATCTGAGCACCTGATCCACCGAGAGAGACCGGTTGCGACCCAGCACTCCCTGCGCAACTGTGTTGATAATTTGGCAGCTCTTTCCCAAGTATACGACTTAGATATAAACTTGGCTTTCTACACACCTTATCCACCAATCAAGGGGAAACGACTCGATAACCTTCCGTTTTTTTCGGTGGCCTGCGCATTTTTGCGTTTTCAATGGTTTCTTTCTCGTGTCTAAAATTCCCAATTTTCACCAAATAAACTCAACTCCGTGACTTCAGTGAGAGACTGCGACGTTATCACAGCTCAATGCTACACCGAAGTCTTTCTCCTTGATCCGAGAATTGCCCTGAAAAGTACCTTCGTATTGAGCAGCAGAAATGATACATTAGCAGAAGACTCATTTCCACAAACGCAATAAGTGCATACACATAAAAAGCTATACAAAACGAACTTGTGTAAAGAGCAAGAGAGACCAAAATTGGCCGCAAAATTGTTTGATCCCACTACGACATTGCTCATGGCAACAACAAAAACAGCCCGGCGTTGGATGTGGGATGATGAAGTGCAAGCAAACAACGAACTGTTAAAAACAGGACAATCACTGTCATTTTCCACAAGTCAAAATTTTAATTTAAGTCGATTCAGCTGCGTTGAGCACCAAATCAAACTGGCTGAGTTAAGGGTACCAGGCACTAAGACGACATAAACATTTTCACGCTATAAACATTTCCACGCTGGAATTCATGTATTTAGAAGATATACTTTTACATTGTCTCTCTTACGCCAGTAACACTTTTACAAATCCTATAAAATTTTCGTCGGCAATCACCAAGTTTTTCACATTTCACCGTTTGTGCCCCAACGTAGTCTCAGCACTCACATCTGGCTCGAACAAGTTGCTTCCATATTTACACAACGATACAGTAAATCTGTAATTACACAAAAACCACAACGTATTGCACCTCAGACAAAACGCGAAGCATTTAGTTGAGTTAATCGGCATTGAACGAGCTGCAACGTGCAAATTGGAACATTCTTGGCAGCGAAATGTGGAGTTGCTCGGGCAAACACTCTCCACATCTTCTTGATGGAAAACAATTCAACAACGCAAAAACAAAGAAAATCGTCGAGACGTCATTTCTACAATATTTGACACAATAGTCGCTTGTCAAGCGAAACAAAGAGTAGAATAAAAGGTCAGTTGGGGAGGTACACACGTGTCCGGTTCATGTGCTCTTCATCCAGTCCTCTCCGTCAAGAATTTCAAACTTCAGCATGAAAGATTTTCAATAAACGAACAAAGCAACAATAAGGAAAAATATGCTTCCCACATTAAAGACAAACTTTGCACCTTGACGTGCCTTTGTGAAAATGTCCATATCAGACACAAAAACGCTATGGGTGGAAAACGCGGATGCAGAATTACCAAATAAAAACCTTCGCTCTACCTGAAAAGCGATTTTCACATCAAAACAGAGAAAATTTCGGTAAGCACGTGTTTCGTCGGTGCCACGATCACCAGCTGGCAAGGCATGCCTGCGTACCCTGCCCCAGTGAGTCCACGGGCTGGGCGCAGTATTTTTTCAAATATATTTCTGAGCTTGTACTCTGCGCTGCACTTCCGATTTTCCTTTACCTCGGGTCACTTTCTGCTGCAGTGAAGTTAGTTCTCCGTTAGGGCAGAGAAATACAAATCGTGGATCTTTACAGAATTCAAAAACGTTTGTTGTTTTTCACACATAATTTTTTTAATATCAGACGTCTTTTCCTCTGCGTCAGTTCATTCCCGATAATCCTTAATTTTATGCAGCTGGATTGCACGTTCGCCCCTTTTCAGTCATTCGTTTGCCACCAAAGCGGTTCTGACACGAATGAAATGCTAAATACGTCACTGCCACGTGTGCTGCGCGATACACCTTGTGCGCAATACTTCCAACTGGCGCAGCAGACAAGTCATTCTTAAATATTAAAACGCCATGATTTGCACTCGAAGCAAAGTTTAAAGGCTAGGTTGACTTCGAAAATATATAAAATTTAACAAACCAGAATAAAAGCACTGGCAAAAGTCTAAACAGCTCTTTTCTTCCAAGCGGTATGCGGTATAGGCAATTGATTTCGGAAAAAACAGGAAGTGTTTAGCTAAAGACGATGCCAATCAGGCACCCAAGATCTTCTTCATCAGCCAGCTCGGAGATGAATAAATGAACAGGACAAGAAGAGCGATGAGCAGGAGGAGAATAAGGATCTTGATGATAAGCCACTTGAACCTGGCGCAGATCAAGTACCTAAGAGACTTGAGTGGATTCATGAACCACACGAAAGAAGTGTCCGGACGGCTGAAAGAAATAACGAAAGGTTAAGTATTCGAAATTAAGCAATAGAGATTTTCCAACTTATATTATTCTTGGCGCATTTTGAGCCATTTTTGCTTTTGCAGCCACGGTCAGAACTTACGTCCCCTTATTCGGACCAAATAAGTTCTTCAGTACCTGTTGTCAGTGGCGTAACTAGAGGTTTGAGCCAGGGGGGGCAAAGCTAAGCCGAAGGAGGCCCACTAACTAAAACTCAGAAAAAAGTTAAGAAATGATAGTGAATCTCTGGATGTCGTGGATGTCTATAGCTAAAAAAACGAAAACATCCCGAAAAACGCAAAAAAATAACAACCTAAAGAACACTAAATATCAAATAGTCAACTAAAGGGGCCCCAGTTTTTACATTTAGCTTGCCAATGGGGCGGTTTGCCCCCGGTCAGTTACGCCACTGCCTATTGTGTTAGTTACACAAGAAACCTAGTTAGTAAACGACAGTCAGGGACTAAAGCTTTTCAAACTCAAGAGTTTTGCTCTGCGGTGTGAATGGAAATATCTACTAAAGCTCTTCTGTGACTCTGCTGCGCAAATATGCAACAATCTATTCAGTTAAACGATTCGGAATGTATCAGACCTTGATTCCAAACTTGTCATAGCATAGAACAAAGTTTTGAAGAGACCAGCAAGTCCTATACTGACGGAGGTTGAACGACGATGCGATGCAACGCTTTTGACTAAAATGATACTAGGCAGTTTTAAGGATGGAATGCTCCTCAAAGATTGTGGTAAGGTAATCTTAATTTTTCAGTATAATTTTCACGACGTTGATCATATAGGAAACACGTCGTAACGATGTACACGACACGTCACAGTAACAACTATTTGACGAAGCTGTGCGGATGTGCTTCGCTATTGAAGCAGTTATGAGACGCGATACCCACAAGATCTCATGTACTGTAAAAGAAACTTTATTACTGCTCGAGCATGTAATGTAGCCAAGGATATACCTTGACTGACAAGTAGCAAACAACTCGAAAAACAACCGCAGGCTTTGATTTATCCCAACTGACCCGGTATCTATCTATGCGCAGCAGGCTGAATAACAACAGTTACGGGTATAGTAGCTGGAGCGAAAAGAACAGTACCTCACCAGGACAAGAATGATCGATCAAGCAGAGGTGCAAATGCAATGGGAAGAGCATCATGTCACATGGCAACAGCGCGAAGCCAGCAATGTAGCACGTAGCACGTCAGCGATATCACGTTTTTTGAAATCGTTTTGGTGTGATATTATTCCATAAACCGCACACCGCTTCAAGACAAATGGGATATGAACCTAGCGCATGCCCTTGCTTCATTCAAGAGAGCAAATTCTAAACAAACTTTCAAAAGCAACACATCTCTGATAAGCCTTGTAAAAAATACTTCATTGCACATCACTCCACCAAAGCTCGGCTTATTTACAAAAGCACCTGTGTCCTCTGAATCGTCAAAATCATGCTATTCGGAAATAAAACATACTTGGGTTTTTCCAAGGGATCAGGTTCATCCCTTCCGTATCCCGCAGGGTTCTTTTCCGCTTCTTCAGCAGTCATTAAGGTAAGTTCAGCTTCCAGTTTGCCCTGCAACAAATATAAAAACCAAAACAATCTGTACGAACTTCTTTTTGTGTCAAAATACTCATGAATATGATGAAATTTGTAATAGTGATCCCAATCTAAATTTCTGCTAACTTGCTTAGGAATGAAGATGTCCCTAAATTCTCAACATGATGAAGGGGGGCATTTCACTCATCGATACATGATAAGTGACACAAAATTCAAACAACAGGAGCAAGACATTTGACGAGCGTACTTGGGAAGTTGCAGCTGGGCAGTAATTGAAGGAATGTACAGTCCCTAGTCGATGAATGCAAAGGCTAATATCCCAGGCTGGTGAACCTCGTTCACCATTTGTCTTCAAGTATTGTCACATATACACTCCTGCATTGCATTCCTACTTGTTGTGGCCTTCGTGTTAATGTCAAACGTGCTTCCCATGGGATTCGAAGTTGCAGTTTGCTCAAGTGATCTGAGGTTGGCATATTGCGGCCCACGAAATCCGAATTTATTGTGCTTCGCAGGGGATCCGAGATTTTCCACGACCTTGTTACATTCCACTCGGGCAGCTTACTCGACACGAGTTTTAGTTCCCTACGACGCGAAAATCTGAACACCTGTTGCTTTGTATACTGAATTGTTTCAATTGTTTACGATCGTACGAGCACAAAAAGACTGTAAAAAATTTAAACGGACAGACAAATTCCCCTTGACTGAAAAGAAAGAAGTTTATGAAATGATGTCAGATTTAGTCCCAAACCAGCTACAAAAGTAAATACAGTAAACTGCACTTGACAAGAAAAGTAAACTTCCGTCGCAGCAATGCTATATATACGAAATTGTTATGACATCACAAGATGCAAGCCTGTGCAATTGCTCAAGGACGCAATGTTTTCAAATCTCATTTATTCAGGCCAAAAATACTCATTTGTTTTCACGTTAGCACAAGGCGTTAGCTCAAAATTGGCCTATTTTGCAATACGACAGTGTTCAAAACCGTGCGGGTGTGTAAAATTTTACAGAGCTGGAGTGGGTCGAGTAGTCCAAAAGACACATTTTATGTCATCGAATGGGTTTCTCACCGTGATTTCCAGCTCATCTTGCTCGTTCTTCGCCGTGAACGGCCACCAGCCTTTGATCCTCCTCAACTTGAAGAGCGAAACCACCGGAACGTCACAGTTTTCTTCCTCTTTTGACGCCAACATCAAGGAGCATTTGTTCGCGGTTTTTGCTCCACGCGGTAAACGAGTCAAGTCGAGCGTCAGAGACCCTTCGAGAAAAAGCCGCAACATTTCCAGCACAAGCCTTGTTCATGCCTGGCTTGCTGTCACAAAACAACAAGGCGCGTTTAATTGAAGTGAGACCTCCTATTTGTGATAAATTAAGAGTTGTGAGGGTATTATATGGATGAGTACTGATAGTTCGGGAAACCAAACTAACAGGCTTCAAACCCAACTGCTGTTGGGCAAAATGTCAATGACAACAACGTGCTTTCAGTTCATCATTCACGATAGTCGCATTGTTGGAAACATCAGCTAAAAGTTAAAAAGGACAAAATCCTGGTAAAAATAGATTGCTGCTATTTCAAAGTACGGGATTCTCACCAAGAAAGTCATCCGCAGAGAAGTGATCAGCATCTCGCACTTGAAGATTGAGCCTTGGGGGCATTTTGAACTCAGTCTTGTCCCAAGAAAAAATCGATTCCTACTCAGAAACGAAATATAAATTAACACATCGTCATAGCCTGTCCCGCCGAGAGCGGTGGTGGCAGCGACGCTGTTCGCAGTCAATAATACAGCTTTAAGAAGATTTGTTTTTTTGCTTACTTTGGTTTGAAAATATGCTTTTCGCGCATTTCAGAGTTTCAAGTGAATGGATATGCAAAAATGAGGGAATTTCATCAACAGCTATCCCTTTAACGCTCACCTGTTCTCTTTCGCGTCATCTTTGCATGGCATCAAATTATAAGTGATAAGGCGACTGTTGTTGATGATGATTGTATTTAACTACAACTGGTTTCACTAAAACTGATTTTTTTTCATATTTAGATTTACTATTTATTCCATGCCTTTCCTTTCTTTAACACGTTTCAGGTAAAACCGTTACATGCACATTGCGCACGGATTGGCTTAAACACATTTTATCTTATTTAATTCGTTATCTTTACAGTGTATGTAAGATGACGACGATGGAAATACATTGCACGTCGTAGCTAGTCTCGACGTCGAATGGCAATTTTCTACCGCCCGGTGAGGCTGTCGACACAAAGAAGGAAGATGCTGCTGAGAAAGCTGCACAAGAAAAGGAAGGTGGATTGATGATAAACGACTGAGTTAAAAATGCAGCATATACCGATTAAAAGTGAAATACGCTGATGCGCGAAAGTTTATTGATCGTTTGTTTACAAAGAGGATTCGACGTTTGCATCTGCATACTTATGGCTCACCTTCTTTGTCACCACAATCTTCTCTTCAGCGGTGAGGTAATCAAAGGGGAATATGAAACGCCAGTTGAAGTTGCCCTCGCCCGTTAGCGACCTGTAGTGGATGTCTGTTTCTTGTTTGTCGTCGCCTAGCAACCACCTACCAAGAAAAGAGATCTCGTAACCAATCATTCTCGTAAGAGTAATTTGCGTAGCGCACACTTGCTTTGTTCAAGAAAGCATCTAATCTCCTTCCAGGCAATATTAAGTTACATTTTATTTCGTGACAGTAAACCATCAAGGACTGAAAAGTTGAAGTTTTTAAGTCTTAAATAAGCTTAAATTGGACAATGCTCGCTCATTTGTTGACCCACCCAGAAATTTTGAAAAACAGTTTGAAAGAAATCATCCCTCCCCGAAAATATCAGCTGGTTGTGGCTCTGTCTGTGAGTTTCTTGAATAGTTAATATTCTTTTTTTTCAATGCTTACATTTAGCAACAACGAAATTGAAAAGACATCGGCGATTGCGTATCGTACGGATTTAACTTCACAACGGATAGCGGTAGTACAAAAACCTCAATGTTTGTTGTTTGGAAAACTTGCAAATATTGGCATTAGTCAGTAAAACTGGAAGAATACCTCAACACTGATCACCCAAGAAAAGCTTCCGACAGCCGCGATACATTTTCGAAAAGGGTCGATTTGAAAAAGGTTCAAAATTGGAAAATATTACCCTGATAAGCAATCGCCGATAATGAAATCTAATCCGATGCGTTAGCAGATTGACGGAGACATCACTCTGCATGCTATTTCGGAAACACTGATAAAATTTT
>JGI24158J21664_10005806_pt1 | contig 16186 bp, 9 predicted proteins | sample Ectturendosymbi3_FD_21664 | JGI IMG/M metagenome (IMG submission 21664)
TTTGTTGTTGTTTTGTTTTGTTTTTCATGTACCTAATACTTATTGAAATCAATAATGATTATATACTGCTAATAATACTGTAACCTGTTCACATCCTCATCATCCTTTACTCTTCAACTTCATGCGGTGGCGCCATGCATCTGGTTGGGAACAACTCATCCATGCAACCCACCCAACTATGGTCTGTGGGTAAATCTACATTTCTTCATGATGTATATTTATAAACATTGTTTTCTGCCCATGCTACTTGTTTTTGCTATGGAATGTTGTTCTAAAATTCCTTGCCCTCTGGATCATAACCATTATTGCTGCTTGCTTCCTTTACCTATATGCTTCTTGTTAAGAACTGTCATAAAGTGATTGTGGTAGGCCTGGGCAATTGTAGCCATGGCATTCAAGACAGTGTGTTGGCTGTGTGTATTTTTCCTCATGAGGCAACAGCACTGCTGGAGCTCATTTACCTTTAGATAAACAAAATTGTTTGAAATGGTCATGACAAGTTCAAAACGTATGACCTTCTTACTTGATAACGATATCTCTGATGGCTTAGTCTAATAGACAAGTGTTGTCATGGTTTTCGTACTGGCAAGCTACGTCAGTGGCTTCTTGTCAGATTGTCTGTTTGCGTAAACTGAAGACTAACCCTAACCATTGTCTTCTTGTGCATATCATACCTGTCACGTGACCACTGACCACTTCAGCCAATCATGCTTGAATATAGGCAAAATAGCCACAGCTTTTGCCTCACGAGGCAAAATAGTCATTACCAAATATTTTCGCTAGTGTGCAGCTGAGTGCGCAGTTTTGGATTTGGATTGGATATCGGAGTTGATAATTTTAGTTTTTCGGATACGGATTAGATATGGAGTTTATGAGAAAATTTTGGATCCAACCCAATTGCAAAATTTCCATATTTGTACACCACTGACACCTAGGTGAAACACGCTGGCAGCACGTGACCCACAAATGGTATGCCACGAGAGGAAGTTTGGGAACAATTGTTGGGTGGTTTCTTTTTGTTTAGGTTGCAAAGATGTGAGATTTGCTATGTTTTTCTCATGTTTTGCACATACTGGCTTATCTAGTCTACAGTACCGTAGTCTAGTGTAGAAGTGCGGTTGTCGGGTATATTTTTTGATTTTCAAACGTTAATGATGAAAAATAAAGATTTTCTGGTTACAATAGTGTTGAAAATCTCGAGTAGCAAACTGGGGAAAAAATCAGAGAAATGGACATTATCACACATGCATGCAGTGTAGGCCTATACATTAACTATAAACGTATTTATGACTTGTGTTTGTTTTATCTGCTTTGACAAGGAAATGTTCAATTGCTAATAGTAATACTAAATTTTGTATACTTACTAAAGAAGCTAATTGTGTAGTACTGCTGTCTGCTGCCGTTACACCATGGGCATAGCGAAGGGGGCCTTTAGGCCATCATGGTCACCATAATTATATCTAACCTTATATTTTGCAAAAAGGTCTTACTAAAGTTGAGTGAACATGGTTATGTCATCATCGAAACACAAAAAATAGTGTTTGGCTACTTATCTTTCAATTTGGCTCGTTTCACAACAATGTTTGGCTACTTCAGGTGACAAAAATCTGGCAACTCTGGTCGCTATGTGCGAAACTATGATGGGTCACGAACCACAGTGTAGTACAGTACCCCTAGCCCATATAAATAATGTTATTAAAAGAAAATAACCACAAAAATCGACTAAGTCTAAGTTGATATTCCGTGAATTCGTACAGTCTCTATAGTCCTTTGCGAAGTCTGAAACAAGTAAGAAAATACTGAGACGACATTGACACCACAACCAAGTTACACAGACTACTTCTTGGCAACAACTTGTGGACTCCGTTCCGTTACTAAATTAAGTGGTGAGTTCATGATTTTATTGAAACATACAATCAGCACAATGCAGTGCATAATTGCGTTAAGTTTATCCTACCGCACAAATTGGGTGACAAGCAAAAACCTGGAAATGACTCCACTTTGTTTAGCAATAGTGTTCATTTGTAGCACGAGATGAGCAAGCACAATTGAATGCCATTCGGTTACCCCTATTCTGTTTGTGCTTGGAAGGTCAGATTAAATGTAGCACTTCTGACTTTTTTCTCATCTTTACTCTCACTCTTTCTGCTTTGATCGGTCTGGGCTTTTGTAGCTGAGTTCCGAAAAACGTGATGTGCAAGCTTTTGGCACAAATGTCTGGGTTCTGAACACTGTTGGCGTGAATTTCTGGGTTGTGCATCCTTTTGGCTCAAATTTCTGGTTTGCGCACATTTTTTAAGATGTAGTTGAGAATAATCTCGTGATGCATCTTATGACATTGCATTAGTTGTTAATATTCGTCAAGATGACATATTCCAATCAATCTGCAATTTTTTCGTGACTCCAATTTCTTTCAACTCTTCTCATCCGGCTGCTTTCGGTGATTTTTGGAAAAAAAACGCCTAAACGCACGTGGCTTTGCGTGGGAATTTCTCCGCTCCTGTACGGGTTACGGACCTGGTCTAAGCGTCAAAAGACGCAGCAACTCTTCTAGTCTGCACTCGAAAAAAAATTTTTTGCTCGGGGTTGCGGGTTTTTTGTCAGTGACGTCATAAGTAGAGGACTTTTAGGCCACCTTGGCCCACTTTGCCTGGCCCTGGGCGCCAACCGTTAGGTGGTAGTATTTCGTCAAAGTTTTTACTGGAAACTAGGTTAAAATCTGAGTCTTTTGATACTTTGGATAACCTGCTGGGGTTTCGGGTTCAAAAGTTGTGATGTTAGTTAGTAAAAATATTTGACTAATTAGTTAATTAATTAATTTGTCTATTTTAGATCATAACTTTTAAACCAGAAACGCTAGAAAGTCGATCAAAGGCTCAAAAGACTCGAACTCGAGCCTAGTTTCCTATGAAAACTTCAGCGAAACACTTTGGCCTAGCGTTTGGGCCCTAGGTCAGGCAACATGAGCCAAAATGACCCCAAAACTACTTCACTTATGACGTCAATCACAAAAAATCCGCACCCCCCAACCAAAAAATTTTTTTTCTAGTCCAATCTACTAGACTAGCCGATCCGTTTGCGCTCTTGAACAGCTCTCTAGCGCAATCGGCGGAGTAGCTAGGGCGTTGGTAAGGCAACCGAAAACTACTGTTTTTCAGGCCGAAATCGAAGTACGAATATATCGTACGCCAGCTCTCAATGTGTTAAGAGACTAGTGTTGTAATAGTTTTACGCTAAAACTTTCACTTGTCTCCCGTATCATGCAATACCACAACTTGCATTTGCAATACAATCGTCTTCACAAAAAAAGCATTATCACAACGATATACTCAAAACATTTTTCAACTTTGTTTAGTAACATCTTGTTTCTAACTTAGCAGTAATATTTACAATTTAAACACAATTCCATGTACACACACATACCTTTTACATTTTTACTATTTACTTAAAATTTTGTGACATAATTCACTTAATTAACATGAGTCGCGTAATTGTTTGTTCGGTGTCCATGTTGCAATGTAACAGCATCACAACACCACAGTGTACAGGATGGAAGTACACAGAACATTAGCTGTGGTTCGTGTAGAAGACCTTTGATGGCAGGCAGTGAGAACACAATCTTATTCCACTTTTATTCATTTTTTCTCTGTCTCATCATCTTCATTCAATTGCAGTCGATTTCAGCATTCGTTTCTGTCAATCAAAACTTTTTAGCACTCTTTTGTTGAAAGATATATATTCATAGTAAGCTATCTGTTGAGTTAAACTGTCCTTTGTTGATTTCTTTTAGGTTCAGATTTAAGTTTTGTCAATTGATTGCTTTGTTCTGTATGCTAGGAATTCACTCTACAGTTGCTTTTTGTGTTTCTAGCTTTGAATTTAGCTTGTGATAAAAAGCAAGTGGCTATAGGACTGTGGCACGTAACATGTTTCGAATAAAATGCTAAGTTTATTACCTTAACAGCATCATCATGGTAGTCTAGTGCAGCAGGCCTTCTTAAACTATGGGCCGTGACCCCAAATGGGATCACAAACTTTCAGGCAGTGGCTACAGAACGGCCGTGGATCTTTAAATTTGAAACCTTATTTGACCACCTTTTGTAATATGACAGTAATGCATGACGAGAGTGCAGTAGGCTTGGTAGAAACATAGTAAACACAAAAGGTAAACCAAACCCTAACTGTAGCCCAAATGCTAACCCCTAAACCGAAAGATTAAAAAGTTTTGAAAAAAGTAAAGAAAAACTGGTCGGAGTATACTTGTCTTGACCCATAGTTTGTCTCTTGAGTACACTGCAGTATTGCCACTTCTGATGTTTTAACAACATCAGATCTGAGGTTTTAAGGAGCATTTTTGGTTTCTGATGCTTTGATCACAAATCTGATGCTGACTAGGCTGTTGCTTTGTTTACCACATCTCCTTTCATTTTAAGATGAAAATAAATTAGACAATTCCTCCCATTACGCGTGGACATGCTTGGTGAAAAGACCTTCTCTGCATTGGGAACAACATTTTTTCGTCACATGAACCTACTTCTCTATTTGATGGCAACATTTTACTATGTTTAGGTTTAGGGGGCTAGATTTAGCTTTAGGGGTAAGGTTTACGTTTAATACATCTCTAACAAGTGTACTGCAGTCTGCTGTACATTTGTTGTGCGTTACTGACATGTTACAAGCGGCGGATGAATAACCTTGCAAAAATAAAGGTCGTCTGCTGGATCTATAGCCACTCCCATAAAAGATTCCAGTGGTATTTTGTAATTGCCAAGTCTAAACAGACTTGGTGTGGCATCTATAGTCCTGCATGGGTTCTGGGAACCCGCAGAGTTACGATAATAAACAAACAAATACACATAACACAACCAAAACCAAACACAAAATTCACATAGAATATGCATGAGAAACATGGTGACAAAAACAGTATATAAAGGGCAAAGAATAAAACGCATAAAAAATGTTTATAACATAATTGTTTTATAGTATATACACAATAGACATCAACGTAACACAGATGAAGGTGGGTAAGCAATGGGTGAAGAGTTGAGACATGTACAGATAAGTAGGTGGTGCAAGCACATAAGTGAAGGAAGTCCACAACAATCAGGGTCATGAGGAAGAGAGCAATGTATTAGAACACAACATTTCATTACAAAAACAAGTAGCAAGGGCAGAAAACAATGTTTATGCATATAAATCGTGAAGGAGTGTCACAATTACCCAACACCCACAGACCGTGATGCAGTGAGTTCCATGTATGAAAGTATGTCCTGCCAGATGCATGTTGTCACCAAATGTTGTTGAAGAGACAAGGGCATAGACAGATAACAATGAGTGTAGCAGCAAACGTTAATCCAAGAAGTGTTGAGTACATGAAAAACAAAATGTATAGTAAATGGAAAGGGATATTTAGTTCTAGAAATGGCAAAGTTTCATTCATAATGTCATGGCTTAAGTGCTCTAGCCACCTATTTCACAACTATAACGAGCATCATGTCTTTGACACCATGCTTTACATGATTTTGGTTTTAGGAATTAAACTGAAGTCAGTGTCTGTGAGATCCTGAAGGTGAACCTTACTTTGTTTGCCGTGAAATCCTTGTATTACAGCAAGGGTGCTCCTCAAAAGAGCAAATCTGGGCTTTGTCCTTATGTAAGCCATGACAGATGCATATGGCTCCCTGCGTTTTTCAGCTATTTTTTCAGCCAATCTTTTATTGACTCTGGTGCATTCTGGTGCCATCCCAACACTAGTTGTAAAGACAAGGGGACGAGTGAAGACTTCTCAATGTTAATCATTCTTTGGTTGTACTTATCCTTCTTCTCTTTTTCATGTTGTTGGTATAACCCGCAGAGTTATGCGTGTGGGTGCAGAAACCCACAGTGCGTTCAGAGCGGGCGTAAGATAAAAAATTCTTCATACAGGTCACTGAATATTGACTCAATGCATGTGAAAATGATATGAGCAAAAAATCATATATTAGCCATTGCTACAGAGAGCTTGTGGTACAAAGGTGTAGAGCAGCTATGCCAAATTTAGTAATAGTTTAAAGCAAGTGAGAGCTTATGAATAATATGAATACTAACTTCAATGGCAATGGATGTATGGTACTTTTTAACACTTTCAAAGTGTGGTGCCTTTGGCAAATTTAGTGCTATTGCTAATAGCACAGGCTTTTGTGCGGTAAACAAATGACTGCCTGCGAAATAATTAGGGTACATGCTGTGGTGGTTGACTGTTTTAATGATCTAGGTTTGTGTAGAATTTGGATGTTGCATGGTTCGTCATCGCAGTGGAGTAATGGTTTCATCATTGTTTGTAATGAGTCATACATTGTATTAATGTCATCTTCATAATTACTCTTTGCTCTTATGCTTGTGTCATATGTATATTTTATTGCTTATTTGTAATATGTTCCTAACTTACCACAATCTACCCTTTCGTTTGAAACTTGTGTAATTATTCCATTTATGGCCTACATACTAAAGGAAAAAGGGCACTATAATGTCTTTCAACTATCGCTTGAGCAATGGTAAAATACCAGTTATTGGCAATGAAAAATGAAAAACATTGGCACTGCCCCAAATAAGCCTTATTGGTCGAGCTCTACCAGTAGCACCATCTAAATAGCTAGTTGTCCTAGGCCACTAGCCACATTTGATTGGGTTTTCAGACACCTGTAGAAAATATGGTCTCTCTTCCACAACAGACCACTTTTGCCAGTTTAGATGCACCACTGCCCCCATCTCAGTTGGGCTATTATGCCATTGCTGGAAACCCACAAAGTAACAAACACTGTCATCAGCATTGATGCTTCCCATGACCTGACCATGCATATCCTAGCTAGGTGATGTCAGGCTCAATGATGCAAAGCAAAACTATCAATACATTCTAATAATGTTTCATGACTATCACATGGCTCAGATTTTCATATATCATCAAACTATGAAAAAGGAATTCCACAAAAATGGATTTTTATCTGCAGTTGCATCAAACATGTTAGGACTGGTTTCTATTTGGTGTAACTCAAGCTTCAGCCGATGTCTACTTACCACCTCTCCAGAAAACAATCATGACTCTCAAGTTGAAAACCACTGGTATAGATGGTCTGTTGAGGTTGAACTATGATCAGTAGCTCTTTTTGGTTTATTTGTCAGGAAATGATTGCCATGGCAGTTGCTGAAATCATTAAAAGCAGCCACCAAACTGTTGGAATTTATCTTAACACCTTCACTGCCAGTAGTTTTTGGGTGAAAACCAGTGTTGCCAACCTTGCGGTTTTCCCGCAAATTTGGACTTGTTTTTTTGTGGATTTGCGTTTTTTTGAAGACTTGCGGGCTGCTTGCTTTTGGGCTTGTTTTGATTAAAATATGCGTGTTTTTTGCAGATTTCCGTATTGCGGATTGCTTTTTTATCAAATTTCATGGCCATTTTGCTCTTTCAATTTACTGCAAAACGAAATTTGGGCGTGTTTTTGTGTAAATGTGCTCATTTTGGGCTTGCTTTTCGGGATTGCCTCCTTGTTTTTGTATTGAACTAACCAGCTGTTTTTATGTTTTTTTGAATTTTCTTACCAAACGCACGTTGGGCTTGTTTTTCCATTAAATTACCCATTTTGGGCTTGTTTTTGAAATTTTCTTGCTTGTTTTTACAAAATAACCTGGCATCACTGGTGACAACCCAGTTTCTAGGATGTCTTAGCAACTGCATAACTCGCTAGGTCATTGTGGTAAAGAGCTGTTCAAACCCTCAAAAGACTTGGCAAGTCTTCGAGTCTGCAACGAAAAAAATGTTTCAGGTATTGAGTTTCAGATTTTTTGTGAGTGACATCTAAGTGTGGTAGTTTTAGGCCTTTTTCACCCACTTTATCTGGCCCCAGGCCTAAACTGCTAGATGGTAGTATTTTGCTCAAGTTTGTCTTGGAAACTAGGTTAAAATCCGAGTCTTGAGACTTTGGATGACTTGCTAGGATTTTGGGTTCAAAAGTTATGACCTAAAATCAACAAAATAATTAATTAATCCCCTCATTAGACAACTAATTGTTGTTTTTAGACCATAACATTTGAACCCAGATCCCTGGAAAGTCGATCAAAGGCTCAAAAGACTAGGATTCTAGACTAGTTTCCAATTAAAACTTGAGCGAAATACTTCCGTCTAGCAGTTGGGCCCTGGTCAGGTACTAGCAACCAAAAATGGCCAAAAACCTACCTTGCTTATGATGTCAATCACAAAAAACTGAAACCCCAAACTAAAAAATTTTTTTTTTCATTGCAGACTCAAAGACTTGCTGAGTCTTTTGAGGGTTTGAACAGCTCTCTAGCGTAATTGTCCGGTGGAGATATTCCTGTGCAAAGACATGTGCAAACTGCTGGATTTTAGCCTACTGGAACAGAAAGTGTTAAGAGAAAAACCACATTTATGGCATTGCTTATGTAAAACGTGACATTTTGTTGAATGATGGTTAAGTACTATCCATATATCCCAAAATATTTGCATCTGGAAAACTGTTTTTTATGTATGCACCTGTCATGTCTGGATTTTAGACACAATAAAGATACCTGATTCATTATGTATTGTATCTTTGAATGTTGGACTTTTACTCTGTGCCTCATTACACAATAAACCTGTTCTTATTTTAGAGTGCTCAATGCTTATCAGCAGACCTTGATTCAGTGTTGGTTGCACGCTGATTCAGATACATAATGTAACTGTGGTAATGAGTAATTTGATCTTGATTAATCTGATTTATGTGAATTGCAAGTGTGACTGGTTGCAACAAAGAGATGAGGTTGAATTGTTTGAGTATTCAAAACGAAATGCTTATCAAGAACCTGTCACATGCACCAAGACCTTAATTCATTACTTGCATCTTCACAAGGAACATTAATAACTGACCCAATCCTGTCATGTATGAAATGACTGCATAAACAAAAATTGGGAAAAGGAAAGGCACTGATCAATAGTGGTCAAGCAAAAGCAATGTTACACACAAATAGTTAACAGTACAACAGAACTGGTAGACATCAGAATGATGTGAAAAAGTAGGACTGAATGCAAGCATTCAGATCTATGCAGTTTATTATACATGAATTGTAAAAATTGATTAAAGTAACAGCAAACCTAGAAATAAAAAATGGGTACTTACCAATTGCTTGAAGTTCTTCAAAGTTTGACCACGCCTTTGTGTAGGGCAGGGGTGGGGAACCTGTTTACTATCACAGGCCACACAAATGATGGATTATTATCTCTGGCGGGTCGCAAAAACAATTGATTTAATCAAAAAATTAAACCTTTATGTGACTATGAGGGATAAGGGATTCTCTTGACATGCTATCTAAGTATCTGCTTGTCATGGAGCTTCGTTTTGACCTGATTTTGTACATTAAATTTCTGATGCGGCCATATCAAATGATCACGCAGGCCGCAAGTTCCCCACCCCTGGTGTGGGGTCTTCATTATGCACAATTGGTAACAAAAACAGATTGATGCTAAAATACATTAATCAAGGTATGAATTGATTGTTACCATTAATGGCACTGTGTAGACAGGTTTGTAAATTGATAATTATTCTCAGCAATTCCAAATTTAAAATTTAATGGTAGTTTCTGAGTCATGCTGTGCATTTTCAGTTGTGATACTAAAGAACAACAATTTAATAAAACATTTTAACTTATGAAATGTTGATGCAGGGTGTTGGACAGCTGTGCTATTGAGTGTTTACTAGCTCCTACTTTGTGTTATCATCAAGACACACCACGTAGATAATGGCAAAGTTCCATCCTCCTGAAATTCAGGACAATCCAAATGGTTGGGGGCCAGTTGGTATACCTGCAAAGTTCAAAGACATGCCTTATCAACCTTTTAGCAAAGGAGATAGGCTTGGAAAGGTGGGTTCACGCTCATAGGTTTTCTTCAGCCTGTAGTTAATTTTGTTTAAAAATGTGTTAATTACTGTTTGTGATACGTGTCTGGAGCTTGGTTTCATAGATTTTGTTCAGTTGAGAATTTTTAATAGTTGACAACAGTTTTTTGGATGTATGTTTAACTTCATTACAAACAACTCAGGAAAATTGTTTGCATTGTGTCATTTAAGTACGTCATTAAAATAATTTTTTAATTTAGGTATCTGACTGGAACGGAATAACATACCAGGATCGGAGATATATGAATAAATACAATTCGCAATTTGGAGCTGGAAATCAATATGCATATTATCACGATGAAGATGAGAGCAGTTTTCGTTTAGTTGACAACACCAAGGTTGGTTCTGGCCCTGCACGTTACGTCTTAGTCATTTATTAAGATTTTGAAATTGTCCAAAAGTAGATTGGAAAATATTTTCATAGTCTATCTATGCAGTTTAAAAATCTTTAAAGGACTGACGTTATTAAGGATATTTTGTTGGCTTGTACTGAACAGGTTGAAGGCAATACCGTTTGTTTAGCTTCGTTCATTAGCACAAACAATCTTCGTTTTTCTCAGATCCAGAAGCCTGCATATCAGCGAAATCGATTTCGCTTTAATCAACAAAAGCAAAGACAATTGCAGCAGCGACAGCAGCGTGAAGGTGGCGGCGGCGGTTCTAATCAGAAACCTCTTACCAAGCTTGAAAAGCATAAGGAGCGTGAACGTCAACGTTTGCAGCGAAACATGCAACGTCAGTACGGGCAGAGTCGTTTGCGCTGGAAGGAAAGACAGAATCAAACCCAACAGAAGAGGAGAGATGCGTCGGTTACTGTTGCTGAAACTTGGGAGGTAAGCATATATGTCCCCTAAACGTTGCGAATGGAATAGAAACGTTTATTTCAGCCAACAGGGCTTCTTTCGACAAACCAACCTCGGTTAACGGAATCTTTCGGTCAAGCTTAATTATCAGCGCTCCGTGAATTTTTTTGTACTCGTATCAGGTTTTGGAGGAAATGGACTTCAATCGATTGGGAAAACTGAACCTTCCCGACATTGACGAGCCAGAAGACTTGTACACTTGCGGTGAACTCCTGTTTTATGATAAAACTTACGATCGGGTTTCAGTCAAGGCAGAAAAGCCGCTCAAAAGAATCAACAAGGAATTTCATAAGGTGAGATTTGGCAGCAGAGTCATGCAGTGCGAACAGACGTAGTCACGTACATACACATTACTTGATAACTGTCGCATTTAAATGGAGTTGTTTACATGTCCTATGACTTATGAGCAGTGATGACTGCCAATTTGAAACATCACCTCGAATTGTTGTAATATGAGTAAATCTTAGCAATGTGAACAGTTGCACCCGAATCAACATCATAAAGTTATTGTATTGTTATCAGCCATTGCTCCATGACATTTACCAGCAAAACATCGGTTGATTGTGCGAATTTCGGGAGTTTTCAAGGCTCATTTGGACGCTCTTAACCAAAACAAAGACCAGATTGTCAAGACTTCTAATTGATGCGCAACCAAAACGTGATGCAGCCCTACTGCAATTCTCTGTGTACAAGTTTAAAAAGCTTTGCCAGTCCTGCGTTCGATGAACTTGGAAAGCAACCACATTTGTCATTTTTCCGCACTCTCTAGGTCACTACAACTGATGATCCAGTGATCAGGCATCTGGCGAAAGGTTCTGGAAACGTTTACGCAACGGATGCAATTTTGGCAACGCTTATGTGCTGCACCAGGTCACAATACTCATGGGACATCATTGCCCAGCGTGTTGGCAGGAACAAGCTCTTTTTCGATAAGAGGGATGATTCCAACTTTGACTTGCTGACTGTCAGTGAAACGGCCACTGAACCACCGCAGGTATTTATTCGACGTCGTTGCTGTTTCAAATGTTTGAGTTGCATCGTTGTTTACTTGTACCGAGTACTCCAGCTAGAACAGTGTTTTTAAATTCCGGTCGTGGACGGTTGCATATTTAGGACGCTGTTAGAAAAAGTGTGGCAAAGTTACTTGACTGGTTCGGAAAAAGGTGTTATGATAGAGAGCTCGGCCTTGTTGGCAGAGTTTCAAACACATTTTTGGGTCGCAAATTTATTTTCTCATACAGTTTTGATGAACATTAGAAAAAGTGTTGAAACGAATGTAAAACAAAAGGTTTGCATTTTTTATTCCTGGGATCCGAAGTGCAGGGAGGCAGAAGCTCCTCATCCGTGCACAGTCGCATGCAATTTTGGAGAGCTGCGAAATGCAACCTAAATCGCAAGAAGTTAATGCCAAGTGTCGACTTTTACTTAATGCTTTATACGGCTACTCTCTGAGTGTATCGTCAAGCTGACTTCAGTTTTACTTTTGATGCTACCTGTCAAGGATGAAGGTTTGAATGCACCACTCAATTTGGCCATGGAAGCAACTTACATCAATCACAACTTTTCACAACAAGTGTTGAAACCTGGTGAAGCGTACAAGTTCAAGCGCCCTAACCCGTTTGTGCAAGGTATAACAAAGTGGTTGTTTCCAAATCTCTGTGACTATTGTGCAATTGTCGTTGTTTCATAAGAATACTGTTCCCGTTGTTTGGCAAACTAAAAAACCTTTAAAGTTTTTTTTCATACCATTGGCCGCCAGCCGCTGTCACAGCTTTTTTGCTTCTTTAGTTAAGTTTAATTTGTTCTTTTGTCAGTTGCATATATTGTTTGTTCGTGAAAGTTATGATTTTAATAATAAGGCGAATGCGAAAGAGTTAAGTTAATGCGCTTTCAGTAAGTAAAAGATTCGTAGAAAACGGATGCTGGTGCTTTGTGAGCCGCATGCGACTCGTTGAATTGTTGCGGTCGGTTTTTGCAGTAGCTAAAATCCTATGTTTTTTACTAATTTCTTGGAGTTCGGATTGGTAATTTCTTGGAGTTCGGATTAATTGTACAGTATTCATAACTTCATTTGGCCATTCCGTTCTGGTAATGAGCGTGTAGTGATATAGTCGTGGGGTTAAGATTAAAATGCACGCATACTTGAAGCTTTTTTCTTTTGATTTTTGTAAAATACTTGTCAGAACATTTGGATGGCTCAGCTGTGGTCAGTGGTATCATTATCAGGGGTGGCCAAACTGCGGCTCTTTGAGCTTTCCGAAAAATTGTATATTTGTTCTTTACTTTCTATTTCGAAGTGTAAAAATATTGTAAAATGGTACTGTAGTAGCTAGCGTGCCGTACTGTATTACTTTTGCAGGTCGTTGCAAAAAGAATTATGATGTCACAGACGCGTAGATTGCAAATAAATTCGTGTTTTAGATTTTTATGTTGCCGTTCTTTATAACTTCGGTTTTACGATATACGGCTCATACATAGAGCAGGTTTGGCCACCCCTGATATATATGATGTTTCATATGTACCTTTACATACAACTGATTAGAAGAACCGCAGGATGTTCGAGTGATGTCAGACGAGTCTTAGAAGAGAATATTTCTTTTTATTACTCACGTTTCAATTTGTTGTCGGATGCTCTCCGCGAACTAAACAACTGAAGCTTTGCTTCTGCATCTCGGAAAGAAACTAACTTTATGTTTCATGGTATTAACATTTGGAACTGTTGGCTCTCTGCGTTATGATTTCCGATTATTGCTTGACGTAGACTTTAAGTAAGTCGTCATAGGAATTACATCAGATCCACCAAAGTTTTTCGGGTGTGCATATAGTTTTTTCTTTGCCTTAGTATTTTATGGGCACCAGCACCATATTTATAATTATGAAAATTGTTCGGTGTTTTTTCACAGTGTTGTGTAACTACGTTTCTAGTAATCAAATTTAATTGCTTTTACCATTCACCAAACCAGGTAGGATTTTTTGTAAGATAGTCACGATGCGTTTCTTAATAGATGGTAGGGCGATTGTCCCCAACGGCTGAATTGGGTAAATCTTGTTGTTTGCCTCTACAATTCATGTTAAAGTAACATTAAGTGGAGTAGACCCAACTTTTTTGTCAAAAAAGAGAAAAGACGTTACTCAACCAGAAGGTCTGATTCGACTGTGAAAGGAGACTCATGTGGTGTTTATGTTATCTCGCCGCAAGGTAACAGGTACAGGCAAATCCCTCTTTTAGTTACTCCTTGTAAAGCTTTTTGGTTCTACTTTTGCAGAAAAGTAAATGGTGATGATTTTTTAATTAAGAAACCATGAACTGACCGCTGTCCATATCTTTCAGTGGTAGTACGGAATCCAGTCAAAATATAGAGGTTATATTTGCATCATAATCGTTAAAATCCCAGAAAAAGTCGCTTTGGTCGTTGTTTTCATCGTGCCAAACAACTTCAAAAGATTGACCGTTGGATCAAATATTCAGTAAATATGCCACAAATTGGTACAAAGCTTAATCATAATCATTGGTTTTTGATGGAAATTCTTCGAACATTTCCAACAACTTTACAATTTCACTTTATTGATTGAAGAAAGAACAATAATAATTAAAAGATCTAGTTTCACTGCAAGGTTTTGAAGAATCAGCCGATTGGGCTCGGCTTTCATGACTTTGCAATGATTCAGACTTCCACATATTTGTTCTCAAGTGACTAGTCTCCACAAAGGCGTCCAAGTCAAATCAATCAGCAATTTTTTTGAATAGAAAATGAATTTCACGTAATACTATTAAAAAAACAAAAAGTTGATGATGTGGTTAGTTGTTGGATTAAGCCGTGTGGAAGCGGTAGCCCAAACAAATTAGTGCGTGATTTTCAGCCCCAAATGTATCGGCAAGCTGCACAAAACTTCATTTACTGTGGAATAAGTTTTTCCAACCACTACATCAGATTTTTATTAAGGTTTTTGTGACAAACAATTTTTATGAAGCTTGAGCGGCTAATTAATTTATGCAGAGAGCGTCTGAGTTTACCTGCAAATAATTTAAGTAACGTTATTGCTTTTATATGTCCTGTCCTTTAAAACTCAATAGCGCTAGTCTCTTTTTAACACCGCCCCACAAAATCTTCTAATTATTTTATTGCTGTATCATTTCATGACCATGGATCCTTTGAAAACCTGAGGGTGCTGCTCGTGCTTGCAGTTGTCCGTCGACGCTGCTCAGCGTATTCCTGTTTGTTGCTGCGTGTGGCTCAGCATCACAAAGGGCGGCGTACCAATGTGGCTGGGTATCGAACAGATTTAAGTCGACTTGAAGTTGCGTTGCGTTGTTGATGTCTGCCCATCTTGCTAATCCTAGATTCAGCACTGATAATTAATTCGGCCTTGCAGTTTAGTGTGCTTGAACCCAAAACGCAGCACAAATTTTGCCTGAAAACAAAATTGGCTTAAACCAAAACATCTTTATTTCGGAGAAACAAGGGTTCTCCGCTAACGTATGAAAGGGCTTTTATTTTGTTTTTACTTGATGAATTCGGTTAAAACCGACGAAAATATTTGGTTTGCTCATTAAAACAACTTTCAGATTGCTTTCAAACTCTTGTTGCTCTTAGATAATTCCAAGGGCAACATTGCTTCTGTGGGATATCGATATCGTAAGTGGAACTTGGGCAACAATATCGAACTCATTGCGAGAACGGAGCACGATGCTGTGATTCACTCATCCAGCGGTGAAACCAGCTTCATCAACGTTAAGGTGATTAATTTGTGATTTTCATTGGGTCGTCTCAATTTAACTTTGTTTAGCATTTTATAGTCAGAGGTGTTGTGCTGTTAGCTCTGGGCACATGAAAAGTTATATTTCAACAAAACCTTGTCTGAAAGAGTCAACTGTTGGAAATCGGTGCTTGAGTTTTGTGGGATCTCTACGAGCCCATCATTTGCTCGGCGCACCAGGATTTTCTTCCAGCTCGAGTTATTTTGGTCAGGGTGTGCTGGCAACTTTTATTAGACTATACGCCTGTACGTTTGTTGAAACATACGCCCAGTAAAACTTGATAGTCTTGCATGCAGCGGCATGGTCATATTTCTTCCCGCGCAAATGCATCAATGTATGTGACATCACAATGCATTTGGCTGCTGAAGGTTTGTGGTACAGGCATTCAGCATTGACTTCCTCTTTGTAGCATGGTGACGTAGGAAGGGTTCCACGGACTTGGATTAAGAAATTTAGTTAATAAACTCTGTGTGCTACTTTAGTCAGCCTCTTAAAAAAGCATTTCATCTGGGTACATCGTGTAACTCATTTCCACGTAAGTAACTAATTACTAGGGCAAGTTTTTGTTGCAGTAACAAAGCGAGAAAGTTGCATTTATTTTCAGCGAAAGTTGCATTTATGCGCTGTAAGTTGCATTTATG
>JGI24158J21664_10005807_pt1 | contig 16184 bp, 7 predicted proteins | sample Ectturendosymbi3_FD_21664 | JGI IMG/M metagenome (IMG submission 21664)
GGGACCCGATTTCTCTGATTCTAGGGACCCGATTTTCTCTGATTCTAGGGACCCGATGATAATTTTCTCTGATTCTAGGGACCCGATTTTCAATTCTGGGGACCGAATCGGGTCCCTAAAACACCTTAAAAAAACCTGCTTATAGAAGCTTGACAAAGACTTTTATGCCTAATCATGAAAGCACAATTTAGTTAACACGTTTTCCTCGTTGCATTTATTTAACGGAGCTGTTTAACATTAACCCTATTAACTTTGTTTTTGATAATGTTGATCTCCCTGCCGGATTTCTGTTTAATGATGAGTGAATGCAGTTATAGCTGGTGCGCTGCTTCAGTGTTTGGCTCCCCTCTCTGTGTTGACTGTATTTATCAACTTACACCCACTCTGTAGGCTAATGCGCTATATAACTAACAATTTTTGTGTTCTTTTGTTATTAGATTGCCCTTGTGATATGGACCATGAGTCTGACTCAAATATATGTATATAATAATAATAATAATAGTTAGTGCAGCTCACAGATGGTGAAACTTACAGTTTCGATGATAGAATTACATGCTACAATTCTACACTGGAATTGTGTGTGACAAAACCTCTGCGTGAGAGGAAGTGAACTTTGTGAAAAGTCCCAAGCGATCCAGGGAAGGGTTAAGGCCACTGAGTGATCCACTCAACGGTGGACCCAGTTGTGGATCTAGAAATTTGGGAGCCCGAGACAAAGACTTTGAGGGAGGTTCAAGAAGTAGGTTGTGGAAAGAAAGATTTTGAGGGAGACCCTAGAAGTACGAAGTAGGCATTCAGACTACTTGAAAAATCACAGAAAAAATGAAACTCACATACGTTGCATGATATCCACATTGCATATTCAACTCTTTTAAGCTACCCATACATATAGCAATAATAACCTGTATTTGGAAGTGCTGACAATCACAGAAGACTACTTCCAAGCGAGGTAGATTTTTTGTCCATCAACAATGTTATTTACCTTCCCGCTTCAAATTGGTATTGGTATACATTGCCTTAACAAATCCCTCCATTTGTGATACAAACAGGCAAAAGCATATTTTTGTCGTACACACTGGAAATTTCTGTGTGCTCAAATAGCCCGTTGTGTTCTTTTCAGTGTAAGTGACCATGTACGGATCATAGCTCGACTTGTACTCTGGGTATATCTTCCTTTGTTTGAACTATCAATATTCAACTTTACTAAACTGTGCACATTGCAAAAAAGAAAAAAACAAAACAAACAAACAAAAAGCACACAGACACAAATAAACAAAAGCAAAGGTGTTCAAGACTTTGGTATTTTGCTAATTGATCATAATCCACAAAAACTGTAACGAAGATTTTAACCATGACAATTACTGAATGTGTACATAACTTACTATGAACAGACAACGCAATGATATGATTATTATTAGGACTCAAAACATACAATAGTAGCACAACTAAATATTAGAACAAAAATTGAACACAAACACCAACTGGCAATACCTTTATAAACTAAAAACATCATATATTAAAGAATGCATGAAAATGAGGCACTAAGCGTAGGTGTAGGAGCAGGCAAATTTTTGCGGGTGCGAAGGATTTTTGCCCAAATTTCCCCAAACTTGCCCGAAAGGTCTTTGTGCAACTTTCGCCTACAAATTTTCTCCCACAATGATCATGAAGATCTTTTCTTGATGGGATATCCAAAAATGAGGTCTTCATGTGTTTTTCTGCAAACGTTAGGCGTCATTTTTTAAAGCCAAGCAACATTGGGCGCATTTTGCCCGGATTTTCAGGGTTTTGCCCAGATTTTCAGAGATTTTGCCCAGGTTTTCAGGGATTTTGCCCGGATTATTGACTAATCAAAACTTTTGGGGGTGCGCTTGCACCCCCACCTCTTACACCACTGGCATTAAGTATTTGGTAAATGTTGCATTTCAAAGAACTTTCTGATGCTAATCTTATGAAATAAGCACAACCGTATCCAGATGTTGTAGTTTTATAAACGCGTGTCAGAAAATGAATCCATGACTTTAAGCATTTGCACAGTTAATGTTACTTCCACTGTCTTCTTTTTCATTAATTTTTAGGAATAGTAGGACATTATTTATTATGTTCTAGCATCATTTCAGCTGCGATTGTGCTAGTTTAATGATGATGCTTTGCCAAATCCTCACAGTCAGCCTTATCTACTTTTATCCTTTCATGCTTGCCCAAATATATATCTGTGTGTGATACCTCTGATTTTTACTTTAGTTTTCTTTGGCTCTTCTTTCTTCATTCGTTTCGGTGCCCACCTTGGATAAATAGCTTGCNCTGTTTTCTTTTTGTAATATGACTTGTGCGGTGCCGACATTTTTTTATCAAAGACGTGTAAAAGTCAAACATACTTCACTATNTATGCAGTGCGTCACAGAGATATACACAAAAGCTCTGTTCCANGCCAAGTAGCATTGCTGGGATATTTTCCCGCATGCTCAACTTTTTCGCGTGCTTATTCAGTCAAGTTGCTTACATGAGTGCTGAGGCAGAAAAGGAGTTTTCGTTTAGCATATCTCTTTGATGACTGATATTTAAAAGCTACAGAATTTATGGACATGAGCCCTAGCAGAGGTAATCACAGAAGAGCTGCATGAAATACATGGGAAAAGTATTCAGCTGCAAACGCAGAACCACATTAATTTACAACTTGCTGGAAACTTTCACTCCATTTCATAATCGACAACAACATATGTTGGCCGATCGACACCAAAGTGACATTTTCATGGTCTACCATGGACCGTGTGATCAGGGCCGTCGCCAGCGGAGGGGCCAGTGTTGCCCCGTCCCCCCATTTGAAATCTGTGCCCCCCATTTCATGTTTGGCCCCCTGGTTGCTGCATACATCCAATACAGTATTTTAAAAATGTGCCCCCCTCTTCTGGTTTTTGGCCACTCCTGGTTTTTGCCCCCCTCCTGCTAAATCCTGGCGACGGGCCTGCGTGTGATACGTACTCACTGGTCTACGCAGTTCCAAATTATTTGGCAACACGTAACTACAAAGAGGACTGCACGTCTGTCAACGACACAATGATCTTTGAAATGAAATTTCCCAGCAAGAGTCAGTTAAATATAACCATTTCTTATTATCCGACTTTGTTTCGAAAAATACATTTATTAACTAAAATAAATCACGAATTGGCAGCATTGACGAAATAGCACAACGTCTGGAACAGAAAGAAATCTCGAGTTGCGTGCTCGGCTCAGAATCGTGTTGCTTCGGTCACAGAATGTCTTTGCCCTTCTGAACAACGACTAGTTTGGAAAGCCTGTTGTGGGACGCATTGGCAAGATACCGGCAACTGTATCTGGAATGTTGACCTTCGCCCTTTTTTCCTGGATGAGGAGCCGCGTCGCCAGAGTCTGAATGAATGCAACACCGGTGCGTTGGTGTAGTTTTCCAATCTTTGACACGTGCCCGGTTTTACGCAATGCTCATCGCAAATGACTACGGCCAGGATTGCCGGATCAACGTTTCGACAGTGAAAGAATGCATAAGTCCAGGGAGCCAGTCCATTGTCGTTGCGCTTGAGTGTGGAATGCAGGCGACATCTGTTGTTTCGTAAAAAGCTGGAAAAAATTTATATTTGTGATGAGGTGACCCTGGAGAGATTATGGGAGCTAGTTTTGTGCAAATTGTATATGGCTATAGAGTTACCTATATTTTCTTTTTATTTCGTTTCAAAAGACCGCAGCAGAATTTAATTCAAGTTCTTTTGTAGAAGCTCTCATGTTCTATGAGAAAATCTTCGCAAAACATCAGGTTGATAGATATTGCACTGGACATATTAAAGCCACTTGTTTGACCAACATGATCTTGTTTCAATTTTTGTTTTTACGTGTTTGCATATTTTTGGTATTTTTAACTTCGAAAAAGCAATTCCATTTTTAATACGGCAGTGAACATGAACCTTACCACTGGCCGGTATGACCAATTTGGTTTAAGTTGTATTGTCACCATAGCCGAAAGCTATATGTACTTTTCAAACTCCCAACACTCCGTTTTAGTAAAGAGTTGAAATTGTGTATTCAGTATATCTCGATTTACAGTTTGATTTAAAATCTACTGCTTTAGAAGCAACCATCACATTTTCAACGTAATTTGAGATGAATTCATCATTTGTTCTGCAACAGAAAGAATGTCAGATGTTTTCCGTTGTTTTAAGCCTAGTGAGGAATATGTTGGAAGAAACTTATCAGGTTGCAAGACTTACGATTTTATTCCTTGAACATGATGAATAATATTTTAGTGTTTGTAAAGTTCCTTCATATTTATATTTTTCAATAATTTTAAAATCTTTCTAAGCCTTATCTTACCTAGCAGTTTGATTGGAGATGTTCTGCCACACCCACGTCTTTGGCCTGAGTTGACGCTGCGCCGAAGACTTGCCCATTGCCATGACTACGATCAGAATGAAAAATAACTGCAAAGAAAAATGCGCTGTAAAAAATTACCAGGACAAAATCAAAAAGATTAGTGATAAAAAGATTGCTGTATGAAGATCGATTTTGTAATATTTTCTTTGTATCTGTTGCTAAGCTTCAAAACAGTTTGTTGCTTATGCTTGTTTTGCAATGGCGAAAACAAACTTTATTTATGAAGGTGACGAGGGAAGTTATTTAAAAATTTTACTAGGCTGAAAACATGCAGACAAACAATTTTCAATCCAGATTGAAGTTGACGGTGGCTCAATTTAATATCCTGATAGCATTTGGAATTAGTCTATTCCGCTTTTTCCCCTTTTACTAACATTATAAAAAATGAAAAGGTACTGATTACCATTCGATCTTATTTACCGGGCTGAATAATTTTTGACTCTGCTTGCACATGACGTTCCAAATATAAGATTAACGTTACATCGAAAATATTAGCATTTCTTAATGAAGCGACCACATTATTCCCAAAGTCTTCTTAAAATTTAGAGTCTTTTTCAAACTTTTTAGTGTAGGCAAAAGTAAACAAGAAAGCAAATGTTAGCACACAGATCATTTCCAAAGTAAACATTTGGATAAACTTTTCACTTTACTCGCTTTTTCCATATCTAAACATTTGTCAAGCGTGATCTGCCTAACAACAACGCTTCCCAATCGCACAATGTAATATTCGAATTTTTCAAATACACTAACACTATACTCTTATTCACTACACATTGATGTGTGAGACAGCTTATAACCAATAGCGTGCATTTACGCTGTTACTAAGCAGACGTCAACATACCGCCTTTGACAGCATCTTTTCAATTCCACTTCAACAATCGGTGTAAAGATAACAGCAACAATGTAAATTATGATTGTTTCCAAAACCTGCTTGCGATTCGAGGATTCAAATGGAAGGATTTGATGTTCGCAGATTTGATCCATGGTTTATATTGCCCCAAGAAAGGATGCGAGAACAAAATACAGGTTTGTGGAAAATATGCTAAAATGTTACCAGGTACTACACGTTTCGTGAAAAGTGCAAAAAAATGGTCAATTGTGAGTTTTAACAAACGACGAGCGAACTCTTATGAGGAACTAGTCTTACTGATTGTGCAGCAAATTATTGCCGCATTATTCAGGACTGACGTAAAATTTCTCGAAGTAGATTGAGCGTAACGCATTCGAAAAACCCCATTCATTCGTCACGGGTAGTACTGTAACACACCTATAGCTTGATGTCTTAAAAAAGCATATACACGTTTGATCTCTTAGGGCGAAATGTGGTGGAGTTTTGCTTTACAGCAGCAATTTATTAAAAAAACATCTCTTTTGGCTGCACGTTACAAAATATTTGATCATTTGATTATTGTGCAAAGAAAAGATGGAATAAAAAACCAGTGGAAGACATGAAAAAAGCATTGGAATAAATGAACAGTTTTCACAGTGATGAGAACTTCGTTGAATTTCTGCAAAAAGCAATAAATCTGTTAGGGGAAATGAAAATTGAGGTTTTCTTTGGCTACCGCATGAAACAGATCGCATTTCTACAAATACATTTGTTGACTGTTTATTACTACGTCAAACCCGTTTGTTTTGTTCCACGAGTGTGGTCCATTAATGTACATTGTTACGCAGTGGTAATGAAACAGTTGCAAAGAATAAATGCAAAACTGTCTGTGGCAAGTAACAAATTTTTCGCCAGATTCCGCACAAACGTATTTTCGTTAAAACTGTTTTTTCATTCACAAATGAAGACACTGCACCACAAAAATATTTTGGATTTGTAGTTTAAAATCTTGTAAGTATCGTCGACATCTTAAGTCGTTTAGACATTAAAATCAGAATGACTTCACACAATACTGTACGTGCGCATGATGACTTTATTAAACAAACTTTCTTATTCAACTGCTTGCAATACATCAAACAACAGGAAACTGAAGAATTTCTAAACATAAATTGTTTTGGACTATATGACGGGTGAAAAATAACTTTTCACGAAGAAAAGGAAAAGAAATACTCAGAAGAGTAAGGCTTGAAAAAGAAGGTCACTCACTGCAATTCATGTCATTAAAACGGTTGAAATACAATTGCGACTTCTTGGTATTTGTTGCAGTGTTGCTTTGAACTGACAAAGACTCTTTCAATAGTGAAGGTCGAAGAAAAGTTCAGATAAAACTATGCGTAAAAACTTTAAGTACCAATGATCTAAGATGATAGGTGTTTGCAATCACAGCAAAAACCACGTTCATGGTACAAACCAGACACTGTACACAATGTTTGTCTGCGTGTTATTACTGTTTGGGATAAATTTGAGAAAGCGCTGATACCAATGTGAAGATAGTGAAATAGCATTTTGCCAGAAATACTGAAATCCGTAGGAAGAACATAATAAGATTTTTTAGTTGCTAATTTAACCGGCTTGATACTGAAAGATTCAGTATTTCAAAGAACTTTCGCACCAGACATGATCTGATTAATTTCTTTCTTCACAAATCCGTTCCAATGCATGAATATGTCTGAAAAGCATTGGGGATGTCCCCAGAGGGGACTACCTATTTCCGATCCCATCAAAGGTGCCATGGGTTCGTGATCATCGAAGTCGTGCGTTTCTCGAGAAACAAGCTGAGCAGTCAGCTACGTAAATTACTTGATGCGTTGCTTTCTGGCATTTCATCTCAACCAGCGCCCGATTTTGGGGGGGGCAGGGTCCCCCACCAAAAGGGGGCCCCAACCATGTTCATATGTTTGACCATATGTGCGACATGTGCGTGCCAGTTAATCCTTTTTATTGAGGAAAGTTTGTTTGTATGCGTAATTAATCATATCGGTCAGGCAGACAGTAGTACTTCACTTAAATATTATTTGATATTGTGACCAAACAAACACTTATTGGTTTCCTGACAGTCGGTCAGGTATCTGAATCTAGTGAATGCAAGGCCAAGCCACGTAGAACGCATAAGCTTACGTCTCTACTCGTTTCTGGTCGATTTTGCGTCTGCCTTACTCAGTTTTGCAAAGGTCGCATATGAGTAGCATTGCTAAGTAGGGCTACCATGCGTCCTCTTTTTGAATTACATGTCCACGCTTTTCATGATAAATGAAATAATATTCTCCAAGGACATTAAAAAATGTCCTCCCTTTTGCATTTATTATTTGACATAGTTATAACCAGTGGCGTAACCAGTGGCTTGAGCCAGGATGGAAACTTAGCTAAAAGGGGCCCACTGGCCAGCACTCAGAAAAAAACATGAGAAATGAAGGTAAATCTGGACAGGGGCGCACGCAGGGGGATGGGCTGAGGGGGCTAGAACTCCCCCGTTAACGGAAATTGCCTAAACACAAATTTGTTGCTGACATTTGAATGGCTGCTGAACACATGCCCCAAGCGCGGCCTACAGCAGTGGATACGCATTACTCGTTGAAACGATGAAGAAGAATTAGAAGTTACTTCTTAACGAGCACAGTCATTCCACTAGTAAGCCATACTGCTATATTGTTGGGATTATCCAGGATGCTTTGAAATTGTTGTGCCATTCTTCCGTGTACGCTGGTGTGATGTATCAGCCATGTGATTCAATGTGTTTATGTGTTTGCTGGATTAAAACGTCAAAGTATGCCTTTTGTTTGAACTCAGCTGTGATCAGATTTTGCTTTCTCCATATGTTGTTTTATAAAACCGTGGGATACGTCTCCTGTCTGGATGGCATAAAAAACAATGGTGTGAAGAAGTGGCCGGATTTCAACAAATTTTTTTTGAATGAGTTAAGTTTGTTCATAGACATATGGGGAAATTTTCGACAGGTGTGGTAGAGAAAAATTGTTTGTCTTAATAAAAGTCTTCTCCTCTGTGATTTCATTAGATTTTGCTTTTAATTTTTCCTGAATCTGTTTTTACCTATTTTTGCTGAGAGTTCTGGTTAGTTTTCATAAAATGTCCCACGAACTTTCCCAAAATTCTGCCAAAATATTAACGCGTTTTTCGGTTAGTTTGACTCGGTTTGATCTAAACTCTGCTAGTAGTTTCGTTACATTTCCTTTAGATCTTTCTTTTTTTTCTTGAAAATAAATGACCAAATGACGTGTTTACCTTGTTGTTACTGTGCAGACCTACTTTTCGGACAGCAGCTACACTAAACATCCCTTTTCGACCTCTGTGCAGTTTCGTCGATTGCCTCACGTTTTAGGAGTCACTTTTTAGTAGAAGCAACTTCTGTCTTAAAACGCAGGAAAGGAAAGGTTTGCAAGAGCAAGCGATGCACACAAAGAAAAACTGATTGCAAATAATGATAAAGTGGAGAAATTTGAAACTGTTACTGAAAACGTGTTTCTATTCGAATATGATGAAGGACTAACGTATATTACGTGAAATATATTTCCTATTAAAATTTTGCGGTTAATTCCTTGCTTGTTTCACCTGTGGAGTGAAGTTACCTGAAAACGTGTTTATTTGGTTGTACTAGATTACGGAGACCGAATCAACGTGACCTTCTTTTCCATAAAGATTCGTCATGTGGCTCTTGCAGAAACAATTTTCATTAATCAAACTTAAAGCTTTTCATTGTTATAAAACAAAAAACGCTTTTAAGTCGGGACAATATTTCGTTTTCAAAGTCTACAATTACTTACACAGAAATAAGTTCATTGTAAGTGTTTTACACGTAAACCTCAGGAGTACGCAATTGTCAATTGAATTACCGGTAGCGAAATTTTTGAGACATGTAGGACGAGAATCAATGTTTTGTTAGCAGTACAAAGAAAACTATTCAAAAATTTTAACAGAAAAGCAGTATAGGTAGAAACAGAATATGAGAGAGGAAGTCGTAAGCAATATGTATTTGTGGTGAGCTGAGCCAGGTTAAGAAGTTTTCTGGTGGATGTATTTCACTCTACTGTATAATTAATTAATCTTTCGTGTTTGGTAATGCTTAACTAGCCCAGAGGCGCAGCGAGAATGAACCCCCCCCGAAAAAACTTCTTAACATTTTTCGCTGGTGTTTTATATCAATCTCAACTATTCGAAAACAAACGGAAGAAACAGTCGGACTCATGTAGTGTCGTGTTCCCTCACTGACCAAGGTTTAACGTGACTTTTTGCGATTGGATGCGAAAATATACGACTAAAGCATGCAACTGTGTTACAAAAGTTGCCAATTAATGCGGACAACACAAGCTGAGGTGTAGCCTGAATGAAATGCAAGGGCGCAGGTTTCTTGCAAAGTAGTACAAATTCAGATGAGACATTTTTGAGAGGATTATTTGCATGAAGTATTGCCGAACCAAATAGAAACATACTTGATTAACACATGATCAATCCGAAGCACACCACGCAATGGAGTGTTATGCAACAACGCAATGTTTCTCGCAGCACGGTTGGCATTGTGGCTAGTGGGTATGCGAAGCCAGGTAGAAGGGACTCAATTTTGAAATGTATACAGCAAGTCACTGTCAGCGCAGCACACAAACTTTGGTAATACCACATTTAGTACAGTTTCGGAGAGCAAATATAAAAAATCATTAGCAGGCAAACCATTACTAGTCACCAAACAGCCATGGTGATTTTGTGTGAAGTCTGGTGTTGACTCTTCTTCGTTAGTCTTGAGAGCAGAATATGACAGGTGTATATTTACGTGGTGCAGTGAGCCAGTATAGGGCCTCCAAGAGAATTTTTTTAGGCGGAACAAAACCTATTTGGGCCCTCTAAGATTTACAAAATTATTTTGAAATAATTAAAATTTAGGCTAATTAATGTGCATCATACTTCAACAAGAAGTGCTCGTTTATTGATCATATGCAACATTACGTTAAAACATAACGGTACTCAAGAAATGTGACCACATTACCATTGTTTAAACATGACTTTTAAGTGTTCATAGTAAAATCTAATCAAGGAAAAAATGAGAAAAACAATCATTTAACTATTATATAAGCGATTTTCTGGTACAGTATCCTCATTCGCAAAATTTCTAATAACACTATCAAAATCAACTTGTCTGCCAATGCTAGACTCAATGTTTAATCTTGCTAGGTCAACAAGTCGAGTTTGAGACATAGCAGACCGCAAATAATTTTTACAAGTTTAAGCTTGCTGAAAATTCTTTCAGCAGATGCTGCTGTAGCTGGAATTGTCAAGAATATTCTCAAGCTAATACAAACATTTGGAAATAATTCACACGGGCCGCATGGCGGCGACCACTGCTTTAAAGCATAGTCGAAATACTGTAAGTGGTTAGTTTCTCCTGTATGTTTCGAAATCTTCAGATTTCTGGGTATGTCCGCTAATCCTAAACTCACATTCGATTCAGCTTGCGGCGCAAGTTTACAAATCAGCAAAATGCACAGCACACCTTCGCGGTGAACTATAAGCACTTGCGTCCTGTACTGCAGGTACTTGTTCATTTTAAACTTTTCAGTTATTATCTTACACATATGCCCAACATTCAAGGGCTACTGCTGTTAGATTAGATTGTAATATGAACTGGCATGTTTCCAATCAAATTTCATTTGAAGTATCTCTTAGTTTAAAACTCTTGGTTTGTTAGAGAGAGTTTTGTTAAAGATTCGTTGGACATTGTTTAAAAATGGAAGACGTAAAGGAATATTCAGTTAAATGGACACACTGGGACAGTAATCGTGAATGTCTTAAATTCGACAAAGTGGGCAAACCTTCCAAGTTCAACAATAATTACTGCTAATAATTACCAGTACATCGTATCAGGAAAATGCACTGCCAGCAATTCGCATTAAAATGCATTACAATTCTTACCAAATCTTTTAGGCCAAACCAGTTTTATCAAAGGGCGGGATTAATTTCGCTACATTATTCCGAGTGTGTTAGTAAGAAACATTCAATCGTTCCTTCAGCAGGCCCGTAAATAGAGGGGTATCAGGGGGCGAAGGCCCCCCAAGAAAAATTGTTGTCCTCCTGGAAAAATATGCTGAACAAATTCAAAAGTATTGGACATAGTTAAAAGAAAATTGTGCCCCTCGCAGAAATCTCAAAAAACTAGCTGAATATTCCTTTACGTCTTTCATTTTCAAACATTTTCCAACGAATCGTTAACAAAAACTCTCTCTAATAAACCAAGAGTTTTAAACTAAGAGATACTTCAAATGAAATTTGATTGGAAACATGCCAGTTCACAACAAAATCGAATCTAACAGCAGCAGCCATAGAATGTTGGGCGTATGTGTAAGATAGTAACTGAAAAGTTTAAAATGAACAAGTACCTGCAGTGCAGGACGCAAGTGCTTATAGTGCACTGCGAAGGTGTGCTGTGCATCTTGCTGATTGTTAAGCTTGCGTCGCAAGCTGAATCGAATGTGAGTTTAGGATTAGCGGACATACCCAGAAATCTGAAGATTTCCCCTTGGTGTCTCAAGCTGGTTACGTGCCTGTCCTTCTGTCTCAGGCCCCTCTGCAGCTGTCGGGCCCCGGAACAATGTACCTGCTGGACCCCCATCTCATAGCCCCCGAGCCAGTAACCCAATCTCTGAGCTGCGAGTTAAACCTTGTAGAGACACTCCAGTTGCGTCTTTTGCTCAAACATTCACACACTGTTGCACTTATTTGCAACGTTGCCAGGCACAACAGCAACAAATGAACGTTCATTTTCAACGCTTCAACGGTTGCTAGCCTATCTACGCAGCACTATGGCGCAAAACCAGGCCCGTAACTAGTTAGACAAATTTTCGGCCCCCCTGTAAAAATGTGTTGGACATACTTAAAAACTAAAAACTATAGGACACAGGCCCGTAACGAAGGGCAAAGGGGGCGGAGCCTCCCCTGCAAACCTTTTCGCCCCCCCCTGGAAAAATCTGTTGGGCATAATTGAAAACTATTGGACATAATTTGAAAAATTTGGGCCCTTCTCAGAAAACTCTTTGCCACCCCTGGTGTCCCAACCTAGTTACGCGCCTGATTGGACATAGCTTAAAAATTTGGGCCCCTCAGAAAACTCTTCGCACAACCTGGTGTTCCAAGCTGGTCACGGGTCTGGGCAAAACCGTCTGATGGATTGGCTTTTTTGAAGAATAAACGTAATGTGACATTGATCCTGAGATGATTATCGACGATTTGTTCAAAAACAAATGCAGACTGAGTTTTATCTTTTAATTGTACTCGCAGGTATTTTGTAAAGTTATAATTCGGCTATTGGCATCCGCTGATTTGTTCCTATGAATCCACTTCCATACTTTTAGTTGGTTTTGACTTATTCAATAGGCATAATCAGTGATATTCTCGAGGACAACATTACACTCTCTTCGGTTCCGCTACTCTTAATGTTCATTGAAAACTGTGTGGTTAGCAACTTCTTGATAATGATCACTGCGACAGCAAACGTTTCCTTGTCTTTGTTAAAATTTATCGATGCTCACTGGTAGAAGATATTTGACGTCATATCCTGTTATAATAGACCAGAAATTGACCAGTGACATCAAAATGATCTTTGTGCAAAACAGCTAAAGTATGAAATCTGACGACGTCAGTGACTGGCCCCTCCCGAAAAAAATTCCTGGTTGCGCCCCTGCTACTAGCCATTAACTATTTTAGTCATATTCTGAATTGATTCCCTGTGTTGTCACACCCTCCAAGGACAGAAACTGAGCAAGGAAAAATTGCTGATTCTTTGGAAGTTTACGAAAAACTGCGAGTGAAACGTATCCTGAAAACACACCAATCCACTTCTGGTTGTCTGGGGTCCTGCTTTAGGTACAACGGTTGCAGAAAACTTGCTTGAAATCAGATATATATGGAATTCAAGGTAACCGTCCTTCTGCTCCGTTTTGCGGCAAAACATTCTGGAAGAATTTATAGAAGAGTGAATTTTGAAACATTGCTGAGTACCACAAGAAAACAGCTGATTACAGAGCCTAATGACGTTCGGCTTCTTTCACATTTGGACGAATTACAGTTAAATAAAAATATTGAAATCTATAAAAATTACTCAAAAAATGCAACGTTGTTCAACAAGTATTTACAATTTAATCTTGCAGAAAAAATAACATAACGAGTTACTGAAAACATTACTTATGAGCCCAAAGTGACCAAGTCCATGTTTACCTGCGTTCACCAAAAATAAGTCTGTGCGTAAAGTTTTTAAAAATCCCGCTGTGAGATATTTTAGCACACGAAAAGCAGAACTGCTAAAGGCTCCACAACAAAACCTAACGTTACAGCATTTGAAGAAACCGGCATAACGACGTTTGGGAAATCATCGAAGCGTTAGGTGTTTGTCGAAAGCAAAGTTGGCTTTGTTTCTTTCTTACCAAAAGAACAGCTTTGAAGTGAGAAAAAACAGCGCAACGGAATTCACGAAGAGATGAGGTGTGTTGTCAGTCACGGTTCGTTGAGCAGCAAAGGTTGCACTCAGTCAAAATGTACGTTTAGGCCTACGTCACAGCTGATACATTAAGCTGTGCTCCGGGATGACAACAAAGCATAGGGGAATCAAGTAACAGTTTACTTGAAGATTTGGTTTGCGGCATTGACTCATTCATAATATTGCAACAGCAAATTAATTTCATTAGACCTGATCTCAGGATTGTGGAAACCATTCCAATGATCTGAGCCGTCCTGTACATGACTGCTGCATGTATGTCAAATGAGGCATGCGCGGTGCTGCTTAATACGAGAGTTATTGCTGCGAAATTGCGACTTGCGACGCATTTGCGGGTACATGTGCTCGGTGGACTCTTGTACATCGGGCAAATGCAGTGCTGCTGAAGAACTCTCTCAGAGGAGCGTCGCACTTCTATAAATTTGGAAATTGAACGCATTTACGACTAGTCTCTTGGCAGGATGATGAACCTGACCAAGAAGTCAGAAAGAGTTTTCTCTAAATGATGTGTCATCAAGGTTTCAAAAGACAGTTGTTACTGTGGATTGTACGTTCCTACTAATTTTTAACCCTTGAATGAAGCGACATTAGAGGGCTTCATCCGGAAACTGCCTTGGGTTCAGCTGCGTAACAAGATGCTGCTGCGGCTGTCATGGTCTACAAGTTGCTCAGAAAAATGATGCTACACAGAAAATTAGATTGGGAAAGTTTTACATTCACTTCTTTTCCAGTTTCCGCATGAAACTCTGATCAAGTTGAAAAGGGTTGCAGCAGCTTGTACAAGAAAAGGAATTCCCTCAACATAAGAAGGAACTCTTGCGCAACTTGTTGAGCAAGCCGTGCGTGGAAACTAAAATGTATACATAAAATGGCGCAGTTTTGCGAAGAACAAAAAGTCAACGACACTTTCAGTCAAATAGTTATTATTGATGAACGTGATTGAAAGGGTTCTGCGCTATTGTTTGGTGGTGAAAGTAAATGGCTTTACAGAACCTATAATTTAAAAAATCCTTGATAGCCATGACAAACGTAGAGTGGACGCAATATTTCGCGTATTCGTTTTTAAATTTGGTTCTGACCTTGCAACTGGGACAACATCCTCTCTTAATTTTGGGTGCCAACGAAAGACATGCTATTGTCCAAATTGTACAGCAACGTCTGCTAAGAAACAAGAAAAACAAGTAGGCTCATTTTCAGAGCTTTTTCATGCAATAAAAGCAATGCTGAACGCAAGATATAAATCCAGGCACAAGCGCTGTGTTTCTGTCAGGCACTAAGCGCAACGAAGTGAGACCGTTACGGTTGATATCCTCCAAAAAATTCTACTTGAATGCAGTAAGCCCCTGAGCCACTTCCTTGATCGAAGCTATGGGTTGAAATACTTTGAACGACCTGGTTCTTCGTTTGGGTGTGTTGATACTGAACTCCATTAGAATGTAGTGCTAAAAAAGAAGTGTGGAAACGCACCCAAAAAGTAGCCGTTTGCAGCAGCGCTTCACACTCATTTTTATATCAGTGTTTAATGGAGCGTTCAATTTCATTCCACCATAAACGAAAACATGAAAAAAGTGTGAGAACGAAGTTCCCACGCGTTTCCGCCCCACTGCGCCACTGCTGAGCTCCCATTTCTGCTTCTGTGCGGTACTGACATCAGTGGATTTTCCAAACACCCACACTCTGCTCATCCTGTGAACATGACGATCCGCATGTTGAGCCATGGTTAACGACAACCAGTGGTTTGATAATTATCAAACGCTTGCAGTAACTTCCGATCAACTTGAGAATATTGTAGAAATTAACAAGATTTTGTGATGGTGCTGTTATATTCACAACTGAGAACTAAGCGTTTTAATCCAAGAGAAATATCGGTGAATCTGGTAAGACGAAAGTTTCTTTTAATTGTTTGATAAGATGACTGGGTGTTTAATGGGTTTTCGAGATTCTTACTTGCGTGATTTGCACCCGAAAAGTTTTTAAGCATGACGGATTGTTTTCTTTATTCTTTACTAAGTGGTAAGCATTTCCCGACCAATTTTATCCAAAATGCAAAAAGTATACGGAAAAATTACTTTTGAATGTTTTACAGAATGGCTTTGACGTTTTTCTCAATTTACAATGAGAAAAGCACAATGACGACTCCTGAGTTTATCCTGAAAACCATAAGTAGCTTGATCCTATCCAACCAACTGGAAGTTACTCTTTGTTTGAAAGTAACGTTTACAAATCCTATATGCAGTACTGTACATCAAATGGTGTCGGTTAAGACCAGTACCGGTCATTTTGGGAGGTGTCGGTTGCCAGACATTCATTCTGATATCTATAATACTTTTATAAAACTTCGTTACCAACTGACTTTCCTGATAAACATGAATTTAAAAAAGGATGTTTTATTAATTTTCC
>JGI24158J21664_10005808_pt1 | contig 16183 bp, 7 predicted proteins | sample Ectturendosymbi3_FD_21664 | JGI IMG/M metagenome (IMG submission 21664)
TTTGCATGCAAAATAGGTTGTTTCAAGTCTTTCACAGTCAAATGTGCGCATAAATGCAACTTACAGCGCATAAATGCAACTTTCGCTGAAAATAATGCAACTTTCTCGCTTTGTTACTGCAACGAAAACTTGCCCTAGTAATGACCAACGAATTACATGAACAGTGTTCCGTTGGAAGTGAGTAAAACTGATAAGATCGCTGCTTGATCAATCCCTTTCTTACTGAACTGCTGAGGCTTCAATACCATCCCACGCGATTGGTTGGCAAGGTCAGTTGATTACTGCCTGGCTGAATGTACGCGTTCAAGCGGAACCGATCCTTGCAAATTCCTACACTGGGTGGCGCCGTAGCTGGGTAATATTTGTGGGGGGGCCTGTCACAGGATCGCTTGTTGACTCGGCTGAACTGGAGTCAGTTTTGCGAGAAACATGTCGCCATGCATTTACGGTGGAAATCATAACATTCCGTCAAAAGTTGTGATGGCATCTGTCCGTTAGACACTCATGAGGAGCTGCACTTTCGTGTTGATGTGTCGTGTTCGGACTAATTTTGATGAACATCAGGTTGAAATTCAATGTTTGTGCAAATTGCTTGATCGGGCGCCGTAAATTTTTAGAATTATCAAAATGTCATCAAGGTGTTGAGATCGGAAAAGCCCGAGCTGCAAGTGCGCAAAGCTTCACACCGTGGCAGCAAGCAACAATAGATATCACACGCCATGATCATCACTCTATTATCGCTTGTTCGCGCCACGTATACGTGGCAGTGGCGTAGCTAAAGGGGAGCGACCCGCCCCTGCCGGCACTTTGGGCTGTGCTGCTGTAGGCTGTAAACCTGCAAAGGCTGTAGATAATAATATAATCTAGCTCAGTATACTTCAACAGTCGTTCCGTGGAACCCTATTGTTCCGCAAAACATGTATTGGGGTTACGTGAGTGTTCCTCGTTCGTTTTGAGGGAAATGATTTCTTGATACACGAAAAGCGTAAGTGATAAATAGCCTTATTAGTGAAAGTCACGGCCATGTTATCGAAACGTTTGCAATATGTCGTTTTCATTGGCCGTGATTTTCATTATAAAATGATTTCTTGCTTCACCATGTTGATGCGTCATTATGAAAAATTTGAGATCACCGTGCTGCAATCAGATTGTGAGTAGGCCAGTTAGTTGTGCAGGAGGTTGAGTGCAGTTAATAGCCAAAAAGAAATGTTGATAATTGTTGCATCGCTTGTTGTGCAATTTAGAAGAACGTTATTGTTGCATCACGGTTATACGATGTTGCCGATGTACAACAGTTCACATTAGAGAAAAAAGGCTCCCTTAAACTTTTGCAGTTTATTCAAAAGTATAACCTTGGGAACTCTGTTCCAAATATAGTAATAATGCTATGAATTTTCCCCACAATTGCTGTTAGTGTTGCTACCCGTGAGAGGAGTTTTTCTAAATTAAACTGATCAAGAATTACTTAAGGTCTAGTATGAGCACCTTGCTGTTGAGAAATCTTGCCCCACTATCTATATAGAGCAACAATTGACAGATATAATATAATTTTTGACATTGCCACTGAAGAATTTGCCAACAAAAAAGCAAGAAAAGTTACTGTGTAGAAAATGTAGTTTTCATTTTAGAAGCAAAGATAGCCCTAATTTTTTAACACTTTTACTATTTTTCCCAATTTGTCATTTTTGCTTTTTGTTTAACTGTTACAATGTTAGAGTTTTTTGTGTTTATTTAAAACATACCATGTTTGAACATGTGAGATTACTGTAATATAATGGTGCACAAACTAGTCAATATGTATACAAAGCTTTAAGAGGGAGTCACTGTGCAATATCTATTTTTATGGGCTTCAAAGGCGCCAAATTCAGGGCCGCCCCGGGCAGACCACACTCTAGCTACGCCACATATATACGGGTGTTATTCTTCGCGCACATCCCGTTCGTGGTGAATCGCGCATTCAACGCAACGCCAACGGAGAGGTTGCAACAAAGGGAACGTAACAAACTTCACTTCTAAGAAATTTGAACTCCATCTCCACAAAGCCTCGATGATGAACTGCTCTTGCTTGTCAATTTCTTTTATTTCAAAAATTCGCCACAAACCCATAAGTTTGAAAACCGGAGCGGAAATGTTTTTGTATCTTCTCAAAGCTCAGAACTACCTGATAGCTTAAGGGGCAGTTAGGATCGAAACGCTGGAGGTTGGTTTTGTAAACACAGCACTGGCGAATTGTTTTAATTCAAATTGACAGGCAATTTGTGTAGGGTGGACAGCATAAAAGAAATTTATGCCGTGCCTAATTTTTCAAGAGGACCTGACGTACATTTCCATGTGGCAAAGCAATGTTGTGGAGTTTCCTGAATTAAGGAAATAAAGAAATAAAAACAAACAGTGCTTAGTTGCAAATAAATATACTGATTTTTTAAAAGCGGGGAGACGTTGACGTTGATGTCAATATTAAATTTGCTGAAATGCAAGAATGACACTTTAATTTGTGTTTCAAGTCTCAGACGATGCAGGTGCACTTTGCAGTGGCGTATCTATGCAAAGTGGTGCCCATGGCAAAATTTAAATCTGTGCCCTTTCTAATACTTTAAATATTAAATGTAGGCACAATTTTTACCAAAGATAAACCATAAAGAAAATAAATTTTTTAAACTGAAAATACTTTTGATTGAAACTTTTCAGCAAATAAAATATAAATTATCCATGACGACTACAACATATTGCAATACTCATTGTTATTATGATAAACATCAATAACATTCAAATAATAACGTTATCGTAGTCCATAGGTTTACATATCGTTGCCTGACAAAATTGTATATCTTACAAAAAATCAAACAAAATATTGCATCTGAAAACGACAGTTTCTTTTGAAACAAAAAATATTCGATCTGAATTGTGCTGTAAACTACTTAATGCAAGTCATGTATCACTTCGTTCTGTTCAAACAACACGATTCCATCGAGACATAAACATATCCACCGTTTCCGGTGAAATTACACAAAATGCTAATTGAAACAAAACAACACTTTCCGTGCCTTTACCGATGCAAAGTCGTCTTATGATTTCATCAAAGTACAGCAAGCGTTTGTTGTTTCCTCCCTTTCTATTCTCATCAAAGCTATATCACATAATCTTCTTTGATTTATTGTTAATCAGTGAGGCCCGGAGGTATGAAAGGACCAGTTTACTGAAAGATCGTTCGCTGCTTGCAGTAAATACTGTATAACTGCTATCATTAGCGTTATTTGCAAAGCAATTCTAAGAATGTCAGGAGGACTTCAGGACGCGATAATTTTAAGTTACACAAATTGAAACCAGCATTTTGCAACCTAGACTCTTCGCGTATAATTGCTTGCCATCTACATCTGAACTGACACAGCTCCTAAATTGTCACACGTAGATTTTAGTTTCTCACAGTCAGGACCTTTTCACAAGGCATTGGACATCGAACAGAAAGCCATATTTGGACAGAAAAAGTTAGCTCTGAACAAGACTAACAAATCTCTTGCACGAGTTAACATTTTTGATCAACTAGTACGACAACGATACTAACTGATAATTTTTCGCGGACTAACTAATGTTCTCTACCTTAGTCTCCGGACTGGAGCATTGTATTCAGCCTATTTATCGGACACTAGTGGCCATAAGCGTACGGGAAGGCATTATACTGGGGAGGCGGAAAAAAATTGCCCTGAAAATAACAATTTGCCCTAAAAATAAACAGTTTGCCCTGAAAATAACTTTAGTTTAATCCGAATGGGGCCTGAAACCTTATGCAACTCTGTTCAATACAGTTGAATTCGTTTGTAACGGCTTCGCCTGGAGTGTCAAATGGCCCATAACGTTACATTTTGTTTGGTCGCGATGGCATCTTTTACATGCATTTCAATTCGCTTATAATACCAAATTGTCAATAACGTTCTTTATGCAATTCCCTAGAGGTGCCATTATAGGCAAATTCTGTGGTTAACTTGCTTGTTACTTCTTGTAAAACGTCTTCAATTAAAATTTGATTTGTGTTAGCAGCAGGGCTGGCTGAGAGCTTGACCCAGGTGGTCTTTCGCCAACCCTTTGTGATTTAAAATGTTAGAACACGATTTCTAAGCTGCGAAACATGAAATTTCATATGCTTTTATATTTTCATCACCATACAATTAACTAATGATCTTTGATGTTATTGTATTTCCTCTTGCTGCATTCGCGTTATTTCGTGATTTGAGTCACAAAAATGCATGATTAAGCCATTACACCATTGTTAACTCAAGGGGTTGAAGCTCCTTGCGTGTTGTGTTCTCCCAGACAAGAAACTTTGCGGCAGGGGTCACCAACGTGGTGCCCGCGGGTACCAGGTCGCCCGCGGGCCTGTTCTATAAATAACATTAGCATGATCAATGTCTTCACCAATACTAAAATAATGGAAGGTAAATTGAGCAAAATTTTTATTTCAGAAGTGTGTAATACACATTTGTATCAAACTAGTAACCCTCCGCATTAATCGGTACAAAAGAAGTAGTTCGCAGTTTCAAAAAGGTTGGTGACCCTTGCTTTACGGTAATTGCTTTACTGATGCAAACAGGTACACGACTTCGATGACGCAACGCAATGTTTTAAAAGCGACGGTTCCGGATCGTATGTTCCGACTCCCTAAACCTGCCTGTGTATCGCTGCTGTGCGCTTGAGCAAGGCACTTAAAGACGCGCACTCAAAGGAGTCAAGCAATCTGCTCGTCCGTGCTGCCCGCTTCTAAAACTCCTGTTAATCAAAAAATCTATCATCATAACATCCTGCAACACCTCTACCCAGCGCAAACTCGAACACGAACAAAGAAAGAGATACCGAATTCATATATCAAATTGTTGAACTACCAACATCCTATTGTTCGATTTTTACAGAAAATGAGGGCTTGTTCCAGATCAAAGTCACCACAACTAATCACGACTTTGGTCCCGATCACAAACTACATTAGCCCAAATTCCACAGATCACCCCCAAGTGAAGAAACACTGTATTGATAATTTTTTCACCGATCACGATTTTTGAGCAACTTGCGCTTGCCCTGAAAAAACAGAGTTGCCCTAAAATGTTTCACTTTATTGAATGTACTTTTGACATTCAGAATTTTTAACAACTTGCGCTTGTCCTGAAAAACAGTGTGCCCTGAAAATTTTCACTGCATTTAATATTCTTTTTACATTCAGGATTTTTGAGCAACTTGCGATTGCCCTGAAAACAGACTTTGCCCTGAAAATTTTCAAGCCCGGGGGGGCGGCCGCCCCACCCGACCCCCCCCCCGCCTCGTACGCCTATGCTAGTGGCAATCGAAGGAGTTTCATAAAGGCAGAGTGGGCTGCAGTAATTTAAGTAATTTGTAAATCTGTACGGCGTCAACAGCAGTTATTTGCGCAACAATCAGATTCTCATAGCCGCGCACTTAAACTCGTCTCAGCCAGATTCTGACTAATATCTTCTTGCCTGAAATGCAGCAGTACAGATTGACTTATCCTTTCTTATAACGTAAGAAGGACGAGGTCTCGTAGATATGACAAGCGAGCGTTCTTGTTCTGTCACAATGTCTGACCTTCGTGCTATAGCGTGTCACAATACCACAAGTTTTGTCATAATGCTTAGTGGTGCTGGCGTAACACGCCCGACGTCATGCCTTAGGTAAGGGTGCGGTGTTGATGCAGCTTTGCAGTTTATGAATGCTTGGGGAAGGGGCATAATGAGGGGGGGCAAGAGGTGCACAATTCCCCGGGCCCCCAACCACCATGGGCGCGCCGACTCACTGCGTGGGGCGCCGAAAAGGCCCAAGAATGTCACCAGTACTTTCTTCAATACAGCACATCTGCTTCGGAAAGTACTCAGGTTCGAACATGGGGGGGCCAAACTTACTTATTGTCCCGGGCGCCATCTAACCTTGTTACGTCCCTGTCATGGGGCGCAAAATATGGGTTCAAGAAACTGTACCTAAAGATTTTAATTTTTTCCGAGCAATTTTTGCGCCCCCGTCAAAGTGGGACTCATGGCACGTGCCATGCCTGCCATACCCTAGATACGCCACTGGCACTTTGCAAGCCCGAAAAATAATGTCAGAAATCGGGGAAGTGAAAAACTTTTACTGCTAAAGACTTTTCCCGTCACAAATCCTTCACTTCACTTATAGTTAGAGACAGTTTCTGTGAAATTCTCAACAGACATTTTTCTACTCTTATTATTAATGTACATGTTTTGTTTAAAGGTAGAGATGCCATGCTTCGTTTTTTAACGTACCAGGTGTAGAGATTCAAGCAAGCGCTTGCAGCAGTTTGTTTCTATAAGTTTACTTTAACGCAAATGCTCGCGTGATGTTGCAGTTGCTGTTGGCTTCGCTTGTACTCTCGTGCAAGTTAACCTGGGGTGTAGCCGAGCGTGGAGCGGCACCCAAGCATGACGTGGCAATCGATCCACCAACAACATCCGGTGGAGCTCATAATAAGTGTTTTAATGCGGATGTCATTGGGGTAATTATTGCTGGACGATGCGTAGCGTTTTTGCCTTGTGAATTCAGGAATATTAGCGAATGCTTTGTGTTGCTTAAGATTCTACAAGCACCATTGCATAAAAATACACCTATGGCAAAAATAGACCTATCCCCGTTGTTTCACAGTGCAAGTGCCTGACTGAAATATGAAGTAGTGCAATACAAAGACGTTGCAATAAAGAAAGGATGAGTGAAACGCAGCAGTATTATATGAACTAAAGAACACTCGAATCGGGAAGGTAAGGATTCTGTCCTATCTTTCCAAGGTTATGCAACATAGTAGAAGGACCCTAAACGACTGTGTAGCTGTAGATTTCCTTCATACTTTCGTTTTTTAGCTTGACTAATGTTATTTGTTTCAATTTTTACGTGATTTGTCTCGAATTTCAATAAGTATCTCGAATTTCAAAAAGTACATTTTCACCGAGTGTTTCCGATTTTTCACTTTTTTTCAGCAACTGTTTTTATTACCAGTAAGGAAAGTAGCGCTGTAAAGATTTACCCCCACTGATATAGGGGCAGTCCCGTCACCACGGGGTTTTGATGGGCTTAGTCCCGGGCCCCAAAACAAAGCTCCTAGCCCCCAAATTGACATAAAGAACACTATAAATCAGTAGAGTTATGTCAATTTTTAGAATGTCAAGCTCCCCTGCACAAACGCATAGCCTCCCTACTAAAGACTTTCTGGCGACGGTCCTGCGTAGGGGCGTGAAGTGTTAGGAAGCCACGTGCATCAGCAGGATACATTTGCACAGTGTGTTGCAGTGTTACATTTCTTCATGGAATAATGGAGTGTTTTTTAGGTGGCTGAAGTCGAATTGCAATGAGTAAACTTTTTCATGTATTTGTTCAGAAGTATACTTTATGTACCTTGTTTCAGTGTACATACCTCTTGAGCATCAACTGCGTTTACCAACTAACTCCTACCATGCCTCTGCTCAAGAAAACTTTCACACTCCATACGAGTCGGGAAATGAAGGGTGTAATCCAACCCTAAGTTTGATTACATTTTCCTGGGCTTGCGACATCTGTTATTTCCGGACCAACTTTTTGACTTCCCGATTTCCATTTTTACTCACTTTCAGAATAAAATCGTTTCTGCTCAGCTAAATACACATAGCATGCAAATTTTACACACCGTACCCCAAATAACTGCTTTTTCAGAGGGCAATTTTATTTGTGCGTGGAAAACGTCATGAGCGTTTCAAATTCAATTTTTCTTTATAGCAAGTCATGATGTAGGTCTGCTCTTCACGAAATCGATTTCTAATGTCGTATCTGCCACAAAACGTTTTGCACTTAAAATCAAATAGAAATTTTAAGGTAGCAGGGTGCAAAAAATTTGCTACACATTAGGAAACCCAGGGTCGTGAATGTTCCAATTTTCTATGTGTAGCCTTTCAGGGACATTTTCGTAAAATAAGTCGGGCACTATTACATTTGTCTCTGAAAATCAGGCAAGGTCATGGATTCAAGTAACTTAACTCCACAGGTGGAACAAGCAAGGAATCAAACAGAAATTTTTGATAGGAAATCGATTTCACGTAACATTATTGTCAGTCCTTACATCTTATTTAAATAGAATCTCGTGGAAAAGTCCTTGAAACGCAGATTTCTAACATTTCTTTAAGTGTATGAAATCAATAAGCCCCTGGGTAGTGCGCCACCCAGTTACTCTGTGCAGGGTTAATTATTTTCCTGCTCTGTACTTTCCGCTATCTGTGGCAATTGTTGAGTGATCGTACCTTAACTTATATTGTACTCTTATCGCGGCATTGACATCAAAGTCAGTTGATGCGGACCAGAGGTTCCCAACCATTCTCTGACCCAGTCCCGTAGCCAGGTTTCGATTTTTGGTGGGGGACAATACATTTTTGGGGGCAAAATTTTTGGTTTTGCTATATGTTTAAAACAAATTTTTCTGGGCGCAACAAAATTTTGGGGGCACAAAAGAAATTTGGGAGGGCACTACCCCCGAATTCCCTCCCGCGGCTTCGGGCCTGCTCTGAACATGTACCCCTTCAGAATTTTGACAGATGAGCACGTACCCCTAAAATTTCTTAGGACAAAAAGGCCGAGTAAACGAACAAAAATCCACTGAATTTGTAATAGAAGTTTTAGATTTTTGGAGCTATAAAAATAGACGCCATTTATGTTTCAAAGTTAATTTGTTGCGACTGTACCATAAATGTACCCCTGTAGATAGGCAAAGTACCCCTTGGGGTACATCTACCCTAGGTTGGGAAGCCCTGATGTAGGCTATGCTATAAAAAGGAAATTTCTTTCACCGTTATCATGACATCTTCATTCTCTTCTATACACATGACTGTTGCAAATGACTCTTTTTTTCTACGTGACCCTGAAACATCATCATTGCAAAAGGTAGATGTGGCATTATGGGGAAAAAAAGAATTAAAATTGTTTTACATTTCAATTTATGAACTAAATTCAAGACTAACGGCGTAACATACACGAGTGGTTCACTAGCTTTTAAACAAAACAATGCAAAAACTGAGTGCGAAACTATCAAAGAGGCCTCTCTGAAGAAAAGGGTGGCCAAGCCATCGCCTTGTTCGCCTTCCCGAATATCCACCCTTGGTTGCAGTGCAGGAAAAAAACTTCCAGAAGTAGAATCAGTCGCAAGAACGGAGTTTTTTGATGCGTCGAAAGGGCGAGGTTTGTCAAGACAAAGCTACGACCTAAATTTACGTTGTTAACAAAAGTCGACATTGCAAGAACAGCAGCGAGACGTGGATTGTCTGCGCCTGAAGCTTCTGCGATTGCTTCTCATCGCTCCATTCAAACACCTCGCGCATGGTCGGTGGAAGCTCTGACAGCATCGCTCAACGTTGGTTCAGAAGGCGATGTTCACTGGCTGGTACTTCAACAGGGAAATTTACAAGTGCCAAAAATGCCAGTCAGTTTTACCGAAGGATTATTTCACTGGGTGGCAGTTTAACTCTGATGGCATCATAGCAGTGGTGGTGGCGTCACAATACACCTAAGCGGTTGCTTGGATTGCATGGGCTCTGTACCGAAACACAGCATTTTGTGAGTGGTTGTGGAGCGCTTGCTGGGCGCTTTCTTACGAAACAAAGCGGTTTAGACAAGGGGAAGGAAAACAGTGTTTATTCTGCGTTCATTGGCTTTAGTTGAAGTGCTACAAGGAAAAGTCAACATAGATCAAGCTTGTAACAGGAAGCGGTGTATTCCGTGGCGTGAAGCAATAAAAATGACATCATAAACCAAATAAAAATGACATAATAAACCAGCACGTGCAGCAGTTACGACGGTCAGTTGAAAAACAGGTAGAAGCAAATACATTTTTCAGGAAACTTTACGGTCGAAGCGCTTTTGAGCGTACCATATACTGCATCATCAACACGTTGTTTGCTTTGCAATGTGATCTTCACAAAGAACACACAGGTAGTTGTAACAGCAACATGCTCAAGCACAAAAACAGTTAATACTGATGACTTGTGTATAATGGCAATGGAAGTAGAAAGATGGTTTGGAGTACCCTGAAAATAAGGAAACTGGGCAAGATCACATTTTACTGCGACTGTGTCAACATAAGGCTTGCATGACACAACTGAAAAGCACCGCAAATGATTTCGTATAGATGGCAAGTTCAATTAAAAAATAGAAAATTATTGTACTTCTGGTCGAGAGTGACGGTCAACTAACATTTAATTCAGACACACCGTCTTTCGTGTGAAGTTCAATGTTACACAGATGTATCAACTGTTTAAGCAACATACGAAAGTGTTCTGAACAACCCAGAATGAAAAGCACTTGTGCTTTAACGACTTCCCCCTCAACTTCAAAACAGTAATTTCGCGCACAGTTCCTTGTACCAACGCTTTAATCCATTTCTCTACAAGAGAAAAAGTTTGAAGTGAGAAGCACAACATTCGTAATACCGACCTTCATTCTTACGACCTCGCCTGCAAGTTATACCAAAAGGCTTTACTGCGTTTTCTTCTAAATTTGCATCAGACCATATAAAGTGAGTAAACGTCAGGTATCTTGCAACTTATCTAACAGGGTTACCTAGACATTGTTTAGGGGAAATAAAAAATATAACCTAAGCCTCCACCCAGCAGCCGTCCAAGATACAACAGCGCTATAATTGTTTTGCACAGGTTCGTTGCAAGGTGGAACATTATTGCAGATGACCCTCTGAAGCATCAAAATTAGAGCGAGATTTCGAATTGGATTTAATTAAATAATCAGTCTAAGACTAAGCTACAATTAAGTCATTAACTACACATTTGAAAGAAAAGTACAGTATTTAAGAACTAAGGAAATTTAATACAAAACAAGATTATGTGTCTAAAAATGCATCGAGCTGCAATTCACGGCAACAACAACTGTACACTTAAACTGAACCTTATCACAAGAAAAAATACACGCAACATGCTGGGCAAAGTAAATCCAAAAAAGTTTGTAAAACTGAAAGTCATGGTGCATAAAAATCATTTTATAACAGTTTGCATCTCTAAATCAGTAAAAAAGAGTTGATATTGAGCAAAGCAAGATCAAAAAGTAACACAATGATTCAGGTGATTTTTGCACTGTGGAGACAAAGCTGAATGTGCAGCTCAGTTTCACAAAAACGAGGGAAGTTGTTTCTTCAAAAGTTATAATAAATACAGAGTACAAAATCATATTTCGTAGTAAATTTGTGCCTGGGGATGATTTCGCAACGTTTCCTAAACGTTCACGCGCGCTATCAATTACATCTATGAAATAGAAAGTCAGTACAATGCAACTTTCATTTAAATGTTTTTATCTCTGGTGGAATTACAGTAAGCCTTGAATGTTTGGCACAACATGAAAAGTTAAGCAAAAAACATTACTTGCACTTCACTTATCAACAAATGATACGGCAGGTTTGAGCAATATGATAACACAGTTTAAAATTTATGGACGCATATCTGATCTACAACTCATGCCAAAAATCACCAAGATTGGAAAGCCGTACTTTGCTGTTTTTTCTTTATACCTTCTGCAATGACTATTCACACACATCAGTGCAAGCCGTCAAAACAATTATGTTTATCTGGACATGTTTAGCACACGCTTCATCATTCACATTTCTCTTAAAATTTTACTTTATTCCCAGATGAAAGTCTTTCAGATGTTGGAACAGAGCCAGTGCAAAGTTGTAGAACTCATACTCTATATCCATCCTGTTCCTAAGTACAGAATATGCTTTAGGACTCAAGGATGTTTTACCCAGTGTTTTTGTATTCTGTCTGGCAGCTTCAATTTCTTTCCACAGTGCTGCAGCACCAGTAAAAAAGCGAGGAAATAACTTTTCAAAGACATTAAGCGTTCCTTCAAAATCTTCTAAAATTCCAACAGCCATGTAATGGTCAAGCAAATTGACTTTTGCACGACTAAGAGCTTCTCTGCTTGGCCTTTTGCAGATCAACTCATGGCCACAAAAATAGGGAACAATGTACCACAGCTTTATGCCAGAGCATTCAGAGTGATTACGCAGAATGCATTCATTCACACTTCGACTTCTATCACCAGGAAGCCATTGTTTAGCCTGTCTTGGCCCAGCTTGTCTGCTGTCACCAAACCTGCGGAAGTAGTAATTCGACAAGAACCGCTCTATTGGATCTCTGATCATGTTGATGTACACAGGGGTTTGGGCTCCAAACTTGGAGAAGTCGATGAAATGAATGTGTCTTGAGTAAATAACAGGTGACATTAAACTGTCAATCAACTTAACTTCAGCTTGCAAATCCAAAATGCTAGGACGAGTTACATTGAAGACAGATGATGTGTAAAGCAAGAACTTGTTTTTATCAGAAAGTTCCCTGATAATGGCTAGCATGGAGCGACTACCACATTTGCCAACTCTGTTGTAAATAATCTTTGTAAGAAAAGTTTCAGAATTGTCCTCAGTAACCTCAGAAGAGAGTTGACTACCTGATCGTACATGTCCAGTGAGTCCATAGCTGTCACGTGTCTTTCCGACTTCATAAACACTTTTTTGAGTTGAATAAGCCTGGCTGTGATTAAGAGCCTTCCACAAAAGACCTATAAAAGATATTGATACAAAACTGCAAAACACCAAGTATTTTGCGCTCATACGCATTGTCCCCTACTTCTATATTATGAAGTTATATAAAAACATAAATGCTTGTATTTCTAAATTAACATCTCTTAAAAACATGAAGCGAATTCCTAATATCTGTAAAAAATTAAAGTACAAGCATGTGACTATGCAGTAGGTATTAGGTTAATGTACGACGAATCAAAATCTGTAAGCAATGTGCAACTTATGCCAACTGCCTCAACAGCGAAGATTCTGGCAGCAACAGATCGGCTGGAGCTATTGTGCTGCCAGTGGAACATTCGGTCTCGTGGCATGATGACGCAATTTGAATAAAAAGGTCAGTTCAATTTGTCATGCAATCAGCGTGCTGCTCGTAGCTTGGCGGTTATGCTTCACATCTGGTATACCATTGCTTCTCAGTTTGACTCTCACCTTGGCGACTTCCCTTTTCTTTTTCTTGCTCTTTTCAAAACTTTCTAAAGTTTACGCTTGCGTTTAGGGTTAGCGTTAGAGTTGGCCTTAGTGTCATCTTTAGGGTTAGGGTTGGCCTTAGTGTTATCTTTAGGGTACGCTTTAGGTTTAGCGTTAGGGCTACAACTAGGGTTAAGGCTAGAGTTAGGCTTAGGGTTTATCTTTTATGTTTATTTCGCTTCTGCCAAGCCTGTTGCTGCCGGCAAAATAGACACTGCCATCAATTTTAGTTAAGCATATAACAAGTTGTGAAAGGAGTTTTTATAGTGAAGCAGTGAAGTAGATAAAATGGTGCTCACTTAGTTGATATTATGTGGAACATGCGTTGACTTTTATCGATGTGGAGTCAAACAGGAGTCGGATTGCTTGCACAATAGTAGTGGCGGAGTCAGACTGGATGCGGATTCAAAATTTACCAAACAGGATCGGATGTGGAGTAAAAAAAAACAGAGTCCGCACACCTCTGATAGTCATGACCATGAGTGTGACGGAAGGTTTCTTTGAGAGTGACTGATAGAGTTTGCATGGCTTGCAAAGCGAGATTCTTCTGGTGCTTGTACCAGGCCTATCCCTTCTGCAAATTGTGCAAAGGGAAAATTGCAAATGACAAAGTAGCTATTACACTGCATATGAAATGCGGTGGATCACAAAAGAAATGAAAATGCATTTGATTTGCAGTTTTTGCAAGGTTGAATTAATTTTCCAGGGTCTAATAAATATCGTAGAACTAACCACAACTTGCTGTTTGCCAAATTAATTAAGCGCGATATACAGTTGAGTAGGTGTACCTATGTGCATAGTAAGATTGTTAGTGTTGTTGAGTTGGTATAGGCAATAGACCAGGAAAGTAAAATGGGGTACAAATTACTCATCCCCTTTTACCGTAACCAACGGGGTAAGGCAAGGGGTAATCCTGAGCCCATACTTATTTGCTGTAGTGTTTACCTTGGGTGCCCTGTAAAAGGCGGAGCTCCGCAAAGAGTGGAGGTTTGATGACGTAACCGGAGTCGCTAAAACCGATATTTTGCATTGAGCAATGAGAACTAAACAGCCGTACAAATAATTTTACTGAAAAATATGATATTACACTACGGTAAAATAAGTCTATTCTGAAGTTTGATAATTTTTGGTAATTTGAGTTTCACAGTGGTTTTGGGTCAAAAAAATAAGTTTCAATAGTTGTGAATGTATAAAATTTTTAAACATCGCAAAAATCCGTTATCCATGCATTAGATGTTTGGGGGAAGAGCATAGTTATTTGCAATAATAAAACATTTTTCCTTTGCTTTTTTTCTGTTTATTCCTTTTGCAACACAAGTTTTTTGTACTCCGGTTACGTCATCAAATCTCCACAACCAAGCTCCGCTATTTACGGAGCTCCGCCTGTTACAGGGCACCTTTACCTTGATAAACCATCAATCCAGCTGGGCTGGGCTCAGCCAGGATGAGACGCACTGTGGGAAATATGGTTGTAAATACAATCTACTGTTTGCTGATGATATATGCGTGTTCAGCCCCAGTATTAGTGGGCTGCAATGTCTTCTGAATATTTGTGGTGAGCATGCTGCTGAACACAAAATTACTTTTAATTGCAACAACTATTTCTATTTGGATGTCTATATACTACCCCTACCATAATTTTATCCTTATTATTGCTGATTTCAACCCATATTGTTTCAAACTCATCTGTGGAATTTGACATGTCATCCCTACAGTTTGCAGTAAGAGAGCTCTTTACATATAGGCTAACTCCACCTGAATCATGATGGTAGAAATCATAACCTTCAAGATTATGGTTAGTAACCTGGTTATTTGTATGATTAAGACGTGTTTCTGTTATGGCAATTGATTATGTCTGGGGCTGATTTTAGTTCTGATAGATATTGCTGCAAGTTTGGTAGCTTTTTTGCAAGCTACTCACATTGCAATGTAGAATAAATAAGTCCATTTCCCTCTTATTTTATATGAATTTAATAAAACTACTTTGATCATAATACTTGCAGATGTCAGGTTCGGTTGGGGTATCTTTATTATTGTCAAAAGGTGCAGTCAAGGTATTTTGTTTCTCATTACATACATGGTTAAATGGTTTTTGTATTTCTTCATTTCTTAAGTTACTAAAAGGAATCTGATCTGTTATACAATCATCCAATCATGTCACCATTGTAACAATGGTGACAGTAATATGGTTCAGGGCTAGACGCCAATGAGTTAAAAGTAGACAGACACATATCAATACATTTAAAATGCAACCATCTTTCACACAAGTCACAAGCTATGGCTTTTTTATCTTTCTTGCAGGGCTTTACACAAATCGTGCATAAAAATCTTACCTAGTGAATTACACAAATGAAGGACATTTGCTATTGCTTTTCTACTGTAAATCCTACAAAAAAATTGTGTAACCAGTAGTCTAAACGCATCACGGAGAATACCGATTCTGTGAGTGCAAAAACTGAAGCGTCCGAGGACCCTAAGGTTTGTTTGCCCATTGCGGCACGGCAAAGATTGCCTTTAGTTGAGGACTATAATAACAAGACCCATAAGAACCATTTGCAATACCTCCAAAAAGTTAGATAAAATCAATTTTGTTTGCTTAAATAGTAAACGCCTATGCACAGCTGGCACAGAATAGCATATCTTGCAGAAGGGTACAGAATCGTGTATAAACATTTGTCCTACAACTCAGTACGTACACAAACAAAAATGCTTCTGCCTGCTTGTGGGCAGCTTCGAGTGAAGGCGCAGTCACGCGTGACGGAAACAATGAGTTGGCCATACAGTTTATAGCAGAGGTGTTCGTACTCAGTTTTTTCGAGTCCGACTCCAGTCCTTATCCAAGAGGTAGTAATCCTGATCCTGCTTTCAACACAGCCATGAAATCCGAATCCTGAAAAATCCTGTTAACATATTTGACTAATCAATGTGTAACTTTTCAAAATTTTTGTTTCTACAAGGTCCGTAGTGGCTACAGGCAGGGCTGTGGAGTCGGAGTCGTGGAGTCGGAGTCGGAAGGATTTTCAACCTGAGGAGTCGGAGTCGCAGAAAATTTTAATGACTCCGACTCCGGGCAGACCTTTTGCTCACCAATTGTGACTGTTTGTGCCA
>JGI24158J21664_10005810_pt1 | contig 16182 bp, 13 predicted proteins | sample Ectturendosymbi3_FD_21664 | JGI IMG/M metagenome (IMG submission 21664)
TAAAAAGAAAATCACAACGCGGATCGCTTAGAAATACCTGAAATGGACGCTTAGGTTTTACCACACTGCACGTAGTTGGCAGCACGCGCTTTATTAGCGTCATTTTAATGATTTCGGAAGGTGAATTCTGTAGACTGCACGCATTGTCGGCCAGTGCGTGTGAGTTTCATTCACAGGCTATTGGCATTGGTTTGATAAACACCTCAACACCATTGACAGCGAATGTTAACTATGACAGAAAATTAGTGTTTTGACCTGTTGTTTGACCTCACTGTTTTCTGTCCAACCACGTGAAACGTTGCCATCAAGTGAAACATCTAAAAATCCCAGAAGAAAGGTTTTAAGCTCAAAAACATGTCCGGTCGGTTTAACTTTACGTCTCCCCATACGTCAAATGTGAAGAACAGTAGACAGGTTGGGTCTGTTATGTAGGTTGAGATAAACAGCGCCTTCGGCACCCAGAAAATCTTTTGTCCATCGTTTTAACCTGTCCTGTGGAGAAGTGGCGAGTTGACAGCACCATTCCGACACCAGGACTGATATTTTTGGTCTGTCAGTGCGGTGTTAAAATAACCAATCACAGGTCAGGTGAAAGTAAGTTGTGCATAACATGCTTCAAAAAGCGGTTGGATATACTGTGCGTTTGTAAATGTATAATTTTTTCCTGGCACCTTGTGATTTAAGACAAACTCGTCTGATATTGCAAGCTGAAACCTATGGTTGCGTAGGACTGCGCGGCCACACGTTCAGCGGTGTGGGTTTTCCCCTCGTTGAAAAGTTTGAAAATGAGAAATGCACAGAGTTCCATAAGTGCGACAAACAAAGATTGCGGGATGTCCTGAGCTGTAGCTGTTTCCAGTTTATGAATTGACTTGTTTTCTGGTTTGATTAGAATGACCCCAGTTATATTTTTCAGGCCGTTTAAACTTCAATCACAGTAAAAATTCTGCTCGAACGAAACCCACCGATAGAAAGCGGTTAAAAAATTCTGTGAACGAAACAGGCAACGAAAGCTATTGACCGTCCCAAGTGACCCACTTTGCCAAAGATGTAGCGAGCAATTTAATCGCTAGTACTTGCAGTTTTTTGTAAATTGTTCTATAGGTTGTTCCCAGTTGTCAGCACTTCCACGAGGGTCACTGGGAGGGAAGGCTTAAACGTCCTTTCTCGCTTTTTTACACAGGTACAAATGTTTGCTTTCAAATCGGTAATACCGAACAACAGTTGATGTTGCATCTGTAGGAAACCTCGGAGAATTCCGAAGCTGAAAATAAGGCAAAAGGGCGTAATTATAGTATTTGAATTGAAGACATATACGTAATGCACAATATAGACATAGTTATTGTACACATTGCAAAGGAACGGAGGGTTTGTAGAAAGCCACTACTTTGTCCAGTTGTGGTATGGCGATCATTGTGAACGATCCCTCGGGTGTTTATCGCAGTTCTTAAACGTTTTTGATTTGCAATAAACCTCTTAACTCTGTTTATTTTACTTATTTTAATTCAATGTGGCGATGGCACTTTATGGTTCGCCTTTGAAAGAGAAAGGTAAACTTATCGAAAAGGAATACTGCAGCCAAGCTGAAACAATATGCCAACACAGTCGTAACTTTTCGTCAAGTTAAAAGCGACTTACAAACGACATTTTCTTACCTTTCTTACCGAACATTTTTCAATAAGAATATGTTGAATAAACGGATGTACGGCTTAAACAAGTTGTTCTTAACCTTTTTTCATAATTTACCCTTTCATCAAACAAGATTACCAGATTTACCCCCAGTACACTCAATGGTGCTCAGCGAAAGTGCAACATCGTGTTACACTGTGAGAGCTTCACATTGCTAAATGCAGGAAAATTGAAAGCAAACCTTTTGGGTTAACCACTACAGTAAATGACTCCAGTGCAAAAACTGACTAGAAATCGCACGTAGTGTTTTGATTGGGTAGCGCTATTCGACGACACCTCTTTTTATGGTCTTTATTCAACAAGCGGTGTGTTCATTGCACACATACACTCTCACTACTACAGGGCAGTTTTTCAAGTGCTTTTTAAAATTTTGCGTTGCTGTGTTGTGGTGATTCCCATAATTTGAGCAAAATTGTTTCCTGTTAGGGTCAAGCATAAATCTCTATTTGAATGTCATGATTGTTTTATTATTCTTACTTACCCACACACTACTGTAGTTGGCGCACAAAACAATTCGTTACACAGTTAGCATGCAGCTTATATGTTAGATTATTTCAGTTGCTACCATACACTGTTTCGTTACTCTAGCCACAGTGTAATGTAAATATGTCCATTAAGAATACGATGTTTAATATTTCAAACCAGTGGCTGTCCTAGGGGGAGAATGTGTGCAGTTGCTTTCCCAAAAACGAACGTTGCCCCTTTTGAGCAATTGCGACCTCAATAAACAATATTACTTCTTCCTTTTTTGGTCGTGTATAATGAATATATAAAGGCAAAGACAACAATTCTAGGAATAGTAAAAGTTCCATATATCAAAATTGGATGCCGTTCTCAAATATCAACGCAACTGATGCATTGATTTTCAAACAAAAAAAGAAATTCGCACCCGAAACACCATTCCTGAAAGAAATTTGCTCCTGTTAGAGGGAGAAGGTGAAAAGAAAGAAACAGAGTGCGTTCGCCGTCGGGTGGCAACGATCAGTTTTCAGACTATTTTGCCGTCACAACTACTGTAAATGTAAGGCGTATCCCGCTGTAACACTTAACGATATGTGTTCGATAAATAGAAACTGTTGGAGCATAAAATAATGAAGTTGCTGTTGCGGCAGCAGACGAAAGCGCAATGAAACCGATCGCGGTCGTGACGCCGAGCAATCAAAGTATTACCAGAGGAGACGACGCCATCTTTTACTGCAACGTGGAAGGAAATCCTACTCCTAACGTGGAATGGCACAGAGGTATGAACAGGTAGACCGCTGCTGGTAGTGTCACTGCAGCATAGTCAAGGTCGTTTTCGTTTGTGTTTGCTTATACTTTGCCTAAGAAAGATTAATCCATTAATTTACAATGTGAAGTGACTTTAGAAGTCGCTGAGAATGTTTTTGTTCCTGATCTGATGACGTCATTACGACGGAAGTGCTGGATGAAATCAATACGTTCATTTCGCGACAAAAAACTTGTTCAACAAAACACTGCAAACATTTGAAAATTTGTATGCAAAAAGAATACGGCAAAACTTCAATTTACCTGCTGCCGTAACGGTTCGCTTTGGTTTATAAGTTTTCTGTAGACCACGGTAAGTGGAAAAGGCCGTGTCACCAGCTTCGAACAGAAAAACAATAACACATAAGAAACTGCGAACATCCAACGCATTTACATCTTTGAACAAACATTTGCTCTATTGTCAATCACCATAGGTAGCTGCAAGGATTTGCAGTGGACAGAATTCTTAAAGAATTGCGTGTGGATTTTTCCTTTATTTGGCTGAACCAAAAGCGTTTGTTCCCTGAATTAGTTTCCCTGCTCATAACTTTCTGCCAGTGTTTGGACTTGAAATTGTTCAAATTTCCTTCCAGGTCAAGGTTTTCAGAAAATATCATCAAAATGGTTGTAACTATTCTTGAGATTTTTCTTCATGCTTTGACGCTTTTTTCGTTTTTAGTGAATGGTTCTTATTTCAGACATTCAAAACAACCTACAATTGCCAATGAGCAATAAAGTAGAGAAAATACCTCGAAACGCTAGGGTTGCCGTGCCTGCAAATGTTAATTCTATTAAGAAAACAACGTCGTCACAATAGAAGTCACAGCCGTTAAGAGATATTACGAGAGACACCAGGCCGTAGCTACTGGGGCCCATTCGGGACAATGCCCCCCCAATTTTTTTGATCTCCCCAAAATTTTGCTGTGCCCAGAAAATTTTTTATTAAAACACATAATAAAAACGAAACTCTTTCTCCCTTAAAAATGTATTTTGCCCTCCCAAACTTTAAAACCTGGCTACGGGCCTGAGAGACACGCTTGTATTGCACGTCCACAGCGCAGCCCCCCCACACATGTCAGGTGTTATTTCAACTTGACCCAAAGTACAAAGGTTGAACACGTAGTTGGCGGTAATCGTCCGTAAAGTTTGCTTTGGAAATTAAAAAATAGACGTAGTGGGTACAGGTTCGAATCCAAAATCCTGTGGACGTCATTCGTGTTTGTTTTATTTGATTTCATTCAATGCTTTTGTTTGCGAAATTGAGGCTGAAATTTTTGTTGTAAATTTTAACCAGTTGCACTGAAAACGTTGCATAGCTTTAAAAAATTGTCGGCAGAAGCTTGTCCGCTTTTTGTTACCGACCCACAGGCAAATTGTGGTGCTGTCAATACGATTCAATTTCATAAAAACTTGGCGCATAGTTTTGTTACTTTCATAAAAACTAGCCTCATAGTTATGGTTTTTTAAATAAAAACTTGGCTCATAGTTTTTCCACCGCGTACAACTCTTGCGCATAACGGAGCAGTGCATTTAATGGTTCCGTCGGTTGTAAGTTTGGCTTGGTTTGAATAATAGCGGACGGTCAACCGATGCCGGATGGCGCCGAAGTGAGTGGAGAGATGTTGATGATCCCCTCGGCAACTATGGTCGACGGAACCCTCTACTCGTGCCGGGCGTCAAACCAATATGGCGTGGCTGAAGCAACTGCTGCTCTGGACGTTTTCGGTGAATCAGTTTGTTGTTAACTCAGAACAGCAGCTGTCCCTGCCTGCTAGCGAACATCTGACACGATTAACTATTCTGTCACAACCTCTTTTTTCTGTTTGTGCTGGCAGTGTGTAACTGTGTTAGGGCAGTGTTTCCCAACCTTTGTAGGCTTGCGACACCCTACGGAAGAGAATTATAATTTGCGGCACCAAGTGGCGAACCCAAAGCAATTTGCTTTAAAGTTTGATGACATTTTGAATGTGTATCTTTTCATAATATATTGAAAGACGCGTTAACTCGCGGCACCCCTGCGTATCGTAAATGCCCCCCCGGTTGGGTAACACTGTGTTAGGGGGTGTATTGGCAGAAGGTTCAAAAACTCAGTCCCAATCGGATCAAAATCTTGCTCTTCTACATAACCTTTCAAAGAACATTGTGATCTGAAAGACATCCCGAGATCTCCCACCTCTTTAAAAATGCAAAGCACGGGGCTCGCAACCTTTTTTCGTATTAAATCAGAATGACACGGTTTCTACGGATCATATGCAATGATCTGCGACGCTCGCGCACCGTTTATAATTGACGTAGAGTGAAATGGTTTTTCAGTGATCACAGTATTTTCTTAGACTGCTGACGCTCTGGGATTATTTGTTATACATTCGTTCTCAGTCCTTCCTGGAGTCCAGCTCTAACTTTGTGTCGCAATGTGTCAGATTGTCACGAAAATATCCCATGTATTGTATCGCATTATTGCAGAAAAAGTTTTGATTTTTTGTTCCAATGTTTTACTTTATTTTCTTGAAAAAAATAAAACTTTTCGATGGTAGAAATTTGGACTGTGTCTAATATGAAACAGTCATGTTGTCATGGTGATAATAGACCACTACGTGCAATAAAAGGTTTTATGATATAAACTTTTTAAATAGCAGTTGGCACAAAATGTTCAGTGAATGCTTTTTCAATGCAAAGTTTTCCTGTCTTTTTCTTGCATAAAGGGGCAAAACAGCGTTAAAAATCTTTCGTTTGTCGTTTCTTGCAGCTTTGATTATCAGATACGTTGTGTTCCACATTTAGATGGTTCCCCCCCAACCGTCACAGTTTCTACCCCGGATGTGACGGTGTACATCGGTGACGATGCGACTCTCGAATGTGACGCAACCGGCAAGCCAGCACCTGTGTTCTCGTGGACGCAGAGGGGGAGACATCTGCTTTCCAACGTAAACACATGGCTTCATGCTGCAAATTGAAATAAACTTCATTCAGAAAGCCGACTTTCTTGACTTACGTCACTGATTAAAAAGATAGAAATAAAAATGTCTGTGACACAACAATAGGTTCTCACCGAAACGGAATATTTTTCTGAAATGTGTTGCCAAGCTCGTTTTAACAAAAACAATTCTTCATGAAGTCCACTATAAGTCTGTGACATAATTTACTAGACATTATAACAATTAAAAAGTAATGTTTACCGCACAGAGCAAATATTCAAAACAATTTTTGCAAACTTCGGTTCTTATCTCCTATGTGCAGTTGTAGTCCAGAAATTCTGACGAGTACGTTACATGTTCTAACAACTTGAAAAACGTAAAAATTGCATTTAATTCTTCAATATCCAAATTAGGACAATATACGTAACGTTTCAATTGGTATTCAGAAGATATATTTGGTGGTAGTAAAGCTTTCGCTTGACTTGGTTTGCTGCTAACGTACACCGTTTGGACCAGCACCATTTATTCACAGCAGTGTATGAATCGAGGTTTTGTTTGCAACTTTGCTGCAAATCTCGCGTCGCAACAACCAAGCTGCTTTAGTGTCATTCGAGTTCGAACTTCATAATTTTGTTCATTGCACTTGAAAAAAAACAGTGTTTTGTTTTTGTTAAAAATTGCAGGTGGTTTTAGGTGGTCCAGTTTCAGTTCCCAGTTGCCATTTCCAGCTAAATTCAACACCAAACCCCGTCTGCCGATCGGAAACTGTCCCGAACATCAGTGTTGCTTAGTGGAGCAGTTATCGTTGCAGTTAAATGTTTTGTGCAGATTCGCAAAGCAGGAAAGAGACTGAGGATTATTTCGGCAACACTGGCCAATCGAGGGACGTATCAGTGTTCAGCCAGAAATCCGTTCGGGGAAGACATCGGTTACATCCGGGTTACTGTGAAAGTCCGCGGTAGGTATACAAAGGTCTATTTTTGCTCGCGTAGCGTTTTGACGGATGCCCGAACATCTTCAGTCTGAACTTAATGCTGCTTGCGTCTTTTTTGGAGTTTCATGACATTTAAACTTTCAGCAAACAATTTGTTTCTTTGTTTGTCGTTGTTTTTTATGCTTTTCTTCAGCAAATGAATTACCGCAAAAAACTTTAGAAGTTGGCTAGCGATATTACCTCTAAAGTGCGCAATCGTGCAATACCACAGACCATTTGCACAGTGCAATCTCATTCTCGCACACTTTAAACACTCCAAACATTTTGAAAAGCACAAAAACAAGAAGCCATTTTAAGCAAATGTTTATTTCGTACGTATTTTGATAAGATTTTATACTTATTTTAATATTTAAGAAAGTTTGTAATTCATTCTCAACTTTATTTTCTCAGCCTTAAAATACTCATGCTCAGTGAAACAAACATTTGCTCAGTGTAAAATTTTCTTAGGGGAATCACTTGGATAGGTCTCTGGAATTAGTTTACGCAGTTAAACAGTGTATTCTTTGCTACATTAATTACGATTTTCCGTTAAAACAGCAAAAAAAACACGCATTTTGCGATTAGCATGGTCAAAGTAATCTTATGTTAATGAGTGCGTAGACATCGCTATAAAGTTCTGGCAATGATTTGCCACAAGATGTGTGGTATGCAACACTCAACAACAACTGAGGCTGTTAACGAAAATAAATCTTTCGGTTGTTGCGTGTTTATTAAAGGACGTTTGATGCACGCATCGAATCAATCTTGCGTTTGATTCAATTCTGAAATAGAAAATGTTTTCGCTTACAGTTTCTCGTGAAGCAGGCGTCATTCCTTGTCTTTTTGCGGTGAAATGTATTTTGGACTTTATTAATTTGCTGAGTTGCATTTGTCTTTCTGTGTAAAGAACAATTCAAAAAGCCGGTGTGTCGGACTGAACCGAAGGATGTGACGGCATACGTGGGAACGAACAGCACAATCACATGCGTCGTTGGGGGGAACCCTCCCCCTTCCGTGGCCTGGATCAGAGTTGACGGTCACCCTTTGCATTCCAACATGAAGGTAACCAAGTTCACGTTGAAAACCAGGCATGCTGAACAACGTTGCGTTGAAATAGAAATCAAACAACAAAACAAAAACAACTACAACGAAGCGCTGCGAGGAAAAAAGGCGTCACGCGTTTCTGGTGCAATTCGATAATTAAATGAAAGCGAAACTGTCACACGTATCAGTGGCCTTTGGTTTCGGAGTGCAAATGTATTTTGTATTTGATGACGACAAACACTTACTGTATTTTGATAACATTGAATTGCTGCAAAATGGTGGTTACTTCCCTGCTCTCTGGTTAATTCACCATTGGTTTTGCTGCAACAGCTGCAATCATAAAACTGAATACTGTACTCCGAGAAACTTTCTATTTTTCAGTCAATGCATGTACCCCACAAGATACACCAAATAGCCTGTCGTATATAGGAACTTCTTTATAAACGGCTCTAGATCCGTTTTCAACCTCCCACGATGATATTCTTTCCAACAAGTAATTTCCAATACTTTGCACCTGCAACGAAAAATGTCACGCAACAGTTTCTGGCTCCTTAGCGCCATCTACGGGCTGTAATTTTTCGTTTGCGACCCAAGAACTTCATGGCATTCAACACTTGCTTGACGTTGATCACCAAATGAGCCAGGCAACATAATACGTCTAACAAAAATGCAGCATAGTTCGTCTTTCTTAACTTTTCCCTCTGAAGTTGTTGCGAGCCCGAGTAAAAAATTACTTACTTTTGTGAAACTATTGCTTTCTATGAAAACAACCCCAAGTCAACTGCCGATCAGTTTATGAAAAGAAAATTCCCACCCAGCGCATTTTTCGAACATGCTCATCATCTGACTCTTGTTTCTACTCGGATGCAGGCGGAAGGAGCCAAGCTCTTCATCTGGGAGGTCAGGGAGTCGAACGCCGGGAGGTACGTTTGCGTCGCCACCAACCAAGCGGGGGAGTCGAGGAGCAGAATGACGCTCCACGTGGTGCAGAAGGAACTGCCCAAGGTGATGACCGGTTGCAACGAGATCTAGCGACATTTTAATCGACATGTGGATCCACACTGGGCTTACTCTGATGTTGCTTGCATCTCCTTCATGAATCGTAAACCTCTCAGACCACCGGGTATTAACCTGGAGTCCGTGAATCCCTAAGGGGTCCGTGATTGTGAGTTAAGGGGTCCATAAAGGTGATTCAAAGGGTAAATAGGCTTTGTTCCGAAGTTTTGAAAGGGTTAATATAGGCTTGCAATCATTTAGATCACTTCTGCGATGAATAAGACCTAATTTCAAATATTTATTGCAACGTCTCTTCTTGAGGGGTCCGCAACCTTTTTTAGGATGTACTAGGGGTCCGTGACCCACAAATGTTTAAGAAACGCCATCTTAGACCGAGGTGTTTAAGCGAAGCTAAAGTGAAGCAACTAGCAGCTTGCCCAACACGTCTGGTCTTGCTCACAAGCAGGGGCGTAACGAGGTTAGATGGCGCCCGGGCCAAGAAGCAAATTTGGCGCCCCCATGTTCAAACCTGAGATCCTTCGGAAGCAAATGTGCTGTGTTGAAGAAAGTGCATGTGACATTGTTGGGACTTTTCGGCGCCCGGGGAATTGCGCCCTCCTTGACCCTCCCTCGTTACGCCCCTGCTCACAAGCTTCCACTCTGGTCTTACGATGATACCGCATAAACAGTCTATAAAGTTATACAGCAAGCTCTTAGGAATACTTCTGCGTCCATTAAGACCAAGGTTCCTCAAACGCCCCGGAAAGACCGTCGCTAACACCACGCCAGTTACACGGTTTCATCACGGCAGTCAACCTTTCCCGAGTGTTTACTCAACAGACGCCTTTGACAACTGTGTGTTGACACCTTCGTCGTCACTCAGCGAAACAGGTGTTCTAGGCCAGCAGCACAATTCTCAGCCGTGTTGAGTTTCGAATCTGTTTTGATTTTTCAAGTGCCGACGCGCCGGTTTTTCCTTTGAAGGTAAAGATCCTTCCTTCCCGCTACTTAAAAGTCCTGGCTGGATCAAGCCCATCATTCACCTGCGTCACAAACGAAACAGACGCTGACGTAACTTGGATAAGAGGACAACAGCGCCAATTCACAGGTTCGTGTTTTAACGGTTGCCCGGTCAAAACTACTCAGCCGGAACGGACGTTTGACGTGCGCGTCAGGATCGTTCTATTTTTGCTGAATGGCGGCCTTTTTGAGGATGTTTATTCTTTCATTGTCTTCGTCACACCTGGAAAGTTTCGGCGGTTTACATCTATCGACGCGAAGGATCGTGAAACGATGTCGAAATTCGTTGAAACTACAGTAGGTAGACCAGTCAAAGATCCATTCTCGCCGCTTTAAGCGCAATGTATAAATTCCGCTTGATTTGTATTGTCGCTTACCACCATGCGGTCACGTGACAGTCGTTTGCGAACACAAACGAATTGCATGGACATGAAGTGAAATTTGTTGAGATACAAGATGCTGCAAGCTAAAGTGTCGTAATTGTTACCTGACCCTGCAGCCTTTGTTAAGGAAAGAAGGGTTGTAAAGCAGTCTTGTGTAGGTTCAAAACAGATTACGCTTTTCGAAAGCACTTTCATTACGTTTAATTTTTTTCCAATCGATTTTTATTTGGTTGCTCTACGATCAACCGAACGCTACCGTTCCACCGGGTCCAATTATGTTAAAACGAACTTAATTCCGACTTGCAAGCGCTTGCAGCCGATGTGGAATAATTTTCCACCGAAAAACACCTTCACTCAACCCAACAACCATTTGTAAACATGTTTACCGTGCAGGGCAGACCTACTTAGCCGGGAACAACCGCGTTCTGACGTTCGAGAACATCGGGGTGGAAGAGTCAGGCTCCTACGTCTGCGTCGCTAGCAACGTCGTCGGACACCGCGAGGCATCTGCCTACGTAGACGTCACCCGTAAGACACGTATAATTGCCACAATCACCTTCTATTAGCTTGTCACAGCGCGAATTGCTTCTGCACCTGATGCAGTCGGTCGCGACAACAGCCCCGCGTCGCGCCGCACGCTTTGTCGCGTCACAATGGGCCAGCCGCGCGTCCATTTGCGGCGCGGGCTTGGCATGAAGCTGGTTTGGACTCGATCCAGCGTAGTAATGACCTGTAATCAAATCAAGATCGCGCATCTGGTGTTTGCGCCTGACTGTGGAATGGACAGTTGTATCGCGGATGGCTGAGGCACGTGTGACGTAACAATAACGATGAATCGCGGCTGTTGTGCTGACGGATGCAGACTTTTCTGGTTTGGAACGTAGAACTTCCATTCAGATTCCTTTTAAATTTAGTGAAAGAGCTAGGATGGCCATACGTCCAGGCTTTGCGGTCGTGTCCTAGACGATTGCTTCCTTGTCTTGAAAAAACAGGTGGCACGTGACTGTTGTGTGAAAATCGCACTTGAGAAATGCCACGGTTTTTGCAGAAAAATTGTGATCACGCCCAGAACAACCATTTCTGCATTGGCTGCTACAATCTGTTCACTTTTCTGCCTTGAAATTTACAGTTTTCGCGATATTATCACGAGTTTATACATTGTGCACATCGTAGAAATGCCATCGATCACAATATCTCCTGGAAGATTCATCGCTTTGAGGGAAGGGGAAGCTATAAGCCTCACCTGCAAAGCAAGCGGCAAGCCGATGCCATCAGTGATTTGGAAGAAGCTCAACGCCTCAGTTGATGGTACATACGCTGCTTTTCATCCGCGGGTTGTCAGATTTTAGTGTTGACCATCTTTTCCGTGCAGCGTTCTGTGTGTTTTTCTTATGACTCGCAGTTTTTCTATGGTCTTTCTCTGTCACACGGAGATCATTTGAGAATTTTGGCATCATGCGCCAACAGCTGATATATAATCAATGTTCTGCGCGATACCATTCCCTAGTGAAAAAGGAAACGCTAGGGGTGTAATTCGATCTTTAAATTATCGTTGTCATTTTTTGTCTTAGATCTCATGAATTCCGTTGCATTATTGCCAGTTTGCTTCTATTTCCATGTTCTGTTCCTTTCGTGATGGGACATTTAACTAAAACTTATTGAAAATGCGGCCTATAAATTGATAGATAGTCTAAACCGCTCGGACTATATTTGACGTCGACAATTTACTTTCACTTTTCATTTTTCTCAACCAATGTTTACACATTCCCACAAGTCTGATATTCCTCCAAGTTTCCTTCATAACTAAATATCGTCGCGTAGTTCTGGTATCGGCGAGTGCGATCGCGTGTTCCAGTCACGTGAGCTGAGTCAGGCTGAGAAAGTGTGAATTGTTTGGCAAAGTTTCTGTTACTTTTCCTTCCTCCTCAAACAGTGGTGAAGGAGCAGGGGGTGCAAGAGAACCTTCAAAAGTTTTGATATTTCGGAAATTCGGGCAAAATCCCTGAACATTCGGTCACAGACAGACAGACACCTTCAAATGAGACTAAATGATATATATCTGAATTGGACTTTTTTTTCAAAAAAAAAAAATCGCGCCCGATGAGTTGATTGAAGACCTTTTTTATTTCAATTTTTTTGCTATTCATGTCTTTCTTTGGTCTTCATGGAATGTTTGGTGCACAAAACTTTTTCGGGCAAGTTTGGGGAAATTCGGGCAAATTTCCTTCGCACCCCCAAAAATTTGCCTGCCCTTGCACCTATGTCCTCAAACACCTGATAGCAAAGATTGATTGCAGCAAAATGGATGCTGTCGTTTCGCAGGTTCGTCAAAGATGCTGACTCGTTACCGTCGTCGATCAAACGTCTTATTGGTCAAAAACGCTAAACCACGTGATGCGGGTGACTACTCGTGCGTGGCGATCAATGAAGCGGGCACAGTGGAAAAGAAAGCTATGATAATAGGTAATCTTTTGAAAATATAATTTTTTCTGTTTCAAAGAAGTTTTTTCGAAAAAAAATTTTTTTTGTGAAAAAATACATTTTTCAGTTATTATTTTCTAAATATAACACAAATTTACATGGAGCAAATGGGGACCATGCACAGGTTAAATGCGTTCTTGTCTGAAAAACACATTTGTATTGACTTGCTCTTAAATTTTTTAGTGGGGCACTTTAACAATATACCAAGACGACACATTTTCTGTAAAACCTAGGCAAGGCGCTAAATAAGCTTAAGTATCTGCTTCAATATGAAATTTGATAGACCGGGTTGATTATTCTGCTTCAAGACCTGAATGATTAGAACTCCGGATGATAAAACGCCGAACAAACACGTAACTCCTTTTTGTGTTTTTTTCTCTGCTGTTGTTTTGGCTGATGACGTACCAGCCGCTAATTTCCTTTTTCTATCAAGATACTTTTTTAACGTGGCATCCATGGAATAATGAAAATCTCTCTCATTCTCTCGCATTGTTCAACGTCACCTTTAAGGAGACAATTTCAATGACTGTGCGTTGGTCTGTTATTTGGTGTGTGACGAAGAGCAACACATGCTTTGTAGATCGTTTCCTTTACAACGGCTGTTACGTCACAATCTTGCATGTTTGGAAACAGAAGCGAAAGAAACACTCACGTGACCAATCTGCTTAGTGACGAAACAGTGGAATTGATGTTTGTTGTTTGTTCTGTCATTACAGCCAAATCAATGTAGCAACCATGAAATGGTGATGAGACAAAATTTCAAAAACAAAAAGTTTTTGCGACAAGTATTTTTGGCGTGAAGTGACTTATCTGTTCCATTCATTAGTTCATGTCGGAATGTGGTTGAAGGAACCAGTTGACGTTTGTTGATTGATCGCAGTCCATCCACGAGTTGTCCACGAAGCCCCGGCAGTAACAGTGGAGTCGACGACCGTGACAGGAGTTGTGGGGAGCGAAGTAAACCTGCATTGCATCGCTGCTGGTTCGCCTGCTCCGAGAATCATGTGGTCAAGGAACAATGCGAACTTACCGGAAGGTGAGCGGTGGCTGATTGAAACAATTGCACCTTTGATTCGTGAACAAAAGTAGCGATTACTTGGCGAATCGCAGACAGAGCACAGAGCACAATTGACGGTTGTCGCGCACTTGGTTTGCTTGTGCGTTTTTGCAGCTTATGTGTACACTGATTGGTGTGGTTTGAACAATAAATTCGTTGCGCTGGGAATGCGTTTTTGTGACAAAAACAACGACGTCCTCTCTTTTTTTAAGCAGAGCATGCTTATCACTGTGACGTTTGCGGCATATCATTCAAACATCACTTCAGCATAATAACCACAGTGTAACTTTAACTCCGAACTCCTTTGACAAAGCCACAGAAGGTTTCAAAATGTCGTCTGCTGGCTGAGTAAAATGAGCTAAGGATTTTTGTGGAAAAGAGCCAACTAGTTCCAGCTGTAAATTCTTTGTTTCGCACGTAATCTCGTTTTGTATTGATATCTGGCAGGGAGCCACCAGAGTGAAGGCATCCTGCACATTCCTAACCTATCCCCAGATGATGTTGGTGACTACACGTGCCAGGCTGTGAATATGATCGGGAGAGACGAAGACACTGTGCAAGTTATGATCATAGGTAGTGTCTTGTTTTTCAGTGCTGTTTCAAATTTCCTGGTTATTCATACCTTGTCGTGTCCATCATTCACAGTTTCTTCCGTTTTTTTGGCGATTTTGTCCTGAAAAAAGGGTTTGTTTTGGTTGCATTTGATATCGAACCTGCTGTTTATGCGAAAGATTAATCCAATCAATGTTGCAAACTGTGCCTTACTGAACTTAGCTTTTGATTTTGACAACATGAGGTCTTAATCACACACAGCAATGCTGCACACTGCTGAGATATTATTGAACACTGCCATCAAATAAAAGGTTCAAATAACGTATGTATTTTGAGTCATCACTGAGATGAAAGTAGTGTTTCCAACCCGTGTTTTCCCGAACCCGTAACCCGGGTTTTTTGGCTATTTTTGACTACCCGTAACCCGTTTTTTTGTCTGTTTTTGACTACCCGACACCCGTTTTTTTCACTACTAAACCCGGGTATTTAAAAAAAACCTGGAGTTGCTGTTGCATTCAAATATTAGTGATTCGGACAACACTGAGTTTGCAGATTGGCGCGTGTAACGGCCAAATTAGCACATTTGAACTTTCAACTATTATCATGAGGCACGAGGTGCGGGTTTTGCTCGGTGACCATCGTACGTTCGTTGTTGGTCCGCTTGTATTTTCGTTCAATTAACCTATTTAGACGGATCGTCACGTCATTTTGCACATAATAAGTGCGAACCTTAGTCTTTTCGCTAACCTGTTAAAATAGCTACCACGTGAGGTTGTTCTTCAAAAGTATGCCGTAGTTTCGTAGTTACTAGTTAGTTTATTTATAGGCTGTTATGTGTTAGTTCATATACAACTGTGATTCTTTGCAAAATCGATTCGATCCTTTTCAATTTGCAATACGTTTCTACAAAATACTTGACTTTCCTTTAGAAGCGACATTAAGCAGATTTTTAATCACACACATTCAGTTTAAAGACGTCAGTAATCAAAGAAAATCAACAGCTTAGAGCTATTTCTTATAAAACAAGGCTCAACCAACACCAAAGTGCAATTTGTGCTCCGAAACAAAGGCAGGTGGTTCAAGCACCAAAGGTTTAATCAACCATTTGAAATCAAAGCACAGAATCCATGTAATCCATGAAAATGAAGACCACAAAACTATTCCGGCACAGGAAGAGATCCACGGGACTATTTATCACAAAACTCAGAAACAGACTGAATGATGAAAGTGTGCTTTGATTGTCTTGCGTCAATATTATAAACATTATTGAATAACTGTGCTTAACTAAATTAATAATTCGCTAATAAATTGTGCAGGGACCAGCAGCACTAGTTTCACAGTGATATTGATTTTTATCGCTCAAAATCTCATTCATTTCAAAACCCAAAAAAACGGGTTTTCCCGGGTTTTTTTTCTCAGCTACCCGAAACCCGGGTTTTAAAATTTTGCCCCGAATTGGAAACACTAGATGAAAGGTAAGGCGCTAGTGAAGTGAAACACGTTTGATTTATTTCTTACATTCAGGGTTTAATTAGTTCAATGTCACGCAGGTGACCATTGTGTCAACAACGCAGATTCGTTTTCTTCGTCGGGGTTTTGTTGATAAGCATTTTTCACCATAAGGGTTTTTAGTTATAAGCTGCGGAGGTTATCACCGCGATTGGGCAACAATTTGCGTGAAAATGGAGCCTTCACAACTTTCCACGAGAGTTGCCAGGGCTGACAGGAGTTGGCTACAAACATTGATATCTTGTTTCAGCACCCCCCTCACTAACCATCCATCCATCGAATGAGGCCGCGCTCGGA
>JGI24158J21664_10005812_pt1 | contig 16178 bp, 9 predicted proteins | sample Ectturendosymbi3_FD_21664 | JGI IMG/M metagenome (IMG submission 21664)
TTGNTCATGTGCCCACTCTTTCCGTTAAACAAGAGTGAAATAATTGCATTGTAAGTTCAATTCACTTGTCAGTTCGGTTTGATTGAAGAAACTTTGCACTTGCGCCAGCCGCTCGGATCTCCATTGCAGAGTTTCCTTTACAACTTTCGGCTTGATTACGTTGGTAGCGGTACACTATCTGATGTCCACCAGAGCAACATGATATTAGTCATAAACATGGACGCAGCTGGGGAACACAGATACAGTTTTATATTTATATATTTGTTTTGTAAAAACATAACCATCAAATGGTCATGGCACGGTTGACTGAGCGCGATGACGCCATAACGCCACTACTTAGATGGGCGCCGCGCCTGGGTCTTACATTGGGCCACGCACTTGCCACTTGCTAAGGCCGGCCGTGTCTAAAGCTGCTTTCGTTCATATGAGGCCGGAACAATTGTGTACGGAAAATAATGGTGTTTCGATTTGCATGTGCAGTGCTGTGGAAGTTGCATGGTTAGCACAGAATTTTCGACATAGCAATACACGTGCGTGTGATTGCATCTACAGTGGCGTTTAGGTGTAGTGAATAATAACGTTAGTTCATATTTAATGATATCCACAAGCCTATGTTGGGTTTGATTAACCACACCAACTTAATCTTCAAAACAATGAAAATCACCATGCAAGATAGACATTTATGTTGGCCCCCCTACTTTTTCCTTGGCCCCGCAATGGCCCTCCACTTTTTTCATTCTAGAATCGCCACTGCATCTGATATTTACAAAATTTTCGTTAAAGAAGACATTTATTGTTTCGTTTCAAACATGCGGTTCGACAGAGATGATCGATCTGTTTCTATTTGGCCACCGTAGGTTATCTACGGGACTTTCACTACGACTATTTGGTTTTGCTAGTATCATTTTACTTTGTTATTCGTTTTCTCAGCATCTATGACTTTGTAGTACATTTCAATTCAATCGCAAATCTATCTATTTTGTCTAATTACGTTTTATTTCGCTTAGTATCTCGGCATGTGTCCGTTTACTAGCTGTTACTTGACGCCTTAATGAAACTTGCAGGCTTTGGCCTGTTGCCTTTATTGGCCGTCGAACAGAAATATGAAAACGAAACACGAAATTCCGGATTGCTGCCGAAATTTTCCGAGTTAAACATCGGCCATCATCGGGTGAGGATGCACAGGAAGTGTTTGTGACCGGTGGTGCGGAACGCAAGCATCCCGGCGGCGCTATGAGTCGTCCTGCTTTACATTAAAACCTTTCGGCACCGCGCCGCGGTCGAGCGGCTGCTGCTGAGACTTGTGCGGCTTCCAGCCTATCATGAAGAGCAGTTGAAAAGTGGCTGGAACGGGGCCTTCGTCGACGTTCCCGTACATTGCTGTAAACACAAAACCAGAAAAAAGTTTCATATGCGGCGAGAGTTGGTAGACCAGGCGCCAGGGGCGGATCCAGGGGGCATCGCCCCTTGCGATATAATGTCATTTTGTCGTCCATTGTTTCGTCACAACAGTGTTGCGAATTACATACTTCCTCTTACATTAGCGAAGCCTTCAAGAGATTTGACTACCAAATATTACTGAAATCCCCCCTAACCTTACTGGCTGTGTCCGACCCGGTATGCGCGACATTCGGCAACAGTGCAAAGAACTGAATCTGAAAAGGTCAACGTTTGTACCGTAACTGTGTACGATAACGGGTTAGAACTTTGTGAACGTAAAAATTAGAAAAAAATATCAATGTCCTTTGAAATAAAAACTGGGGATTTGTTGCCACTCGAAAAGCAAACCTTATCGGAAATTAATTTTTCTGGTGTAAATATGCTCGTTTTTTTGGTTGGGAGGTGTTCCCCCCCACGGAAGACACTACTTTTCAAAGTGTTCCTTGAACAGTGAATGACGCAACAGCTGGATGTCTAGACTTGCAATAATTAACATTTTCGAAACCACAGTCCCAGTTCAAGGTCGCAGGCAGCGATCAGTCAGAAGTTATGGCGAATAAAGTCCAAAAAATAAACTACACAACAAAAACTTCATTTTTGAGAAATTTCGGGACCAACTGCCTAATTAGCCCTGTGGTGAAAGGGAATAAGAAAACTGGCAAAAACATGCTTTCAGCAATGTGGTCTACTGATAAATACTTTTTCAATTTCTGGGTTTCGACTCCAACTCTGCAGCTCCACATTTTTATGTTTTTTATTAGATTTCGGCTGTAGCTTCGCTAAACATACAAACCACCACAAGAGTTTACTCGGACGCTTCAGCTCTGTTTACTTTTATTGACCCTAACTGGACATTCAGAGATTTACGAATTTCACAGTTGCGAACTTTGTCGCCAAGTGTCACGCCGTGAACTCTTCGCAAAAATCCCATCTATGCCGCTTGTACTTTGATAGCAGATCGGGACAGAGAACGTTTTAACAACTGACAACTTTGCTGTGTTTGAAAGTGCGTCCGTTCATAACAGACAACGTTCATACGGGGTCTATTATGAATGTCGTGCGTTATGACCGGGTTGATTTAACTCCGCCGACACGCACACAACCTTCTGATCAGGAGCGCAGGAACTTGACGGCCAGCAACAGGGCACCCACACTCCCGCAACACCCCTCAAAACGTTTCACGAGGAAACCGGTCGTATGCTTCTTCGAGGTCGATGAAATATGCGGAAACATCTTAGGCATACTTCCAAGATTACCGAAAATTTTGAATTTTTCGCAGAGTGAAAATTTGGTCTGTATTGGTACGGCCAGGATGAAAACCGAAAACTGGTTATCATCTATCATCGGTTCAATCATTCGCCGCATCTTCTTTAACTAACCTTGGTAAATCGCTGAAGCAGCTATGAGTGTGTCTCTGTGTAGCATCTTCCGATGATTGACGGCGTTATTTTCTCCCATCCCTTGCAAGTCTTCCATGAGCTCGAACATACTCGGGTAGTTGACGATCAGTTGGTCGAAATCCTGTCACGTGAAAACACGATGCAGAGCGTTCTTTTGAAAACCGATTGCCGAGAGTTTCAAAAAACAGCAAATGATACTGTGTACAGTCACCAATAAAAACCATCACGCGAACACACGGCAGAGACAGTGTGCTATAGCCTAATTTTAGTGAATCAAATCCTTTTTGTTCTACTGTTAACCAACGACATTGGCAAATTGCAAACGCTTTTTCAGTGTAACCGGGGTCTACTTTGAAACTACATCATGACCCAGCAGGAACCTCTTGGCCCACCCAGCAGGAACCTCTTGGCCTACTGGTTGCAAAACACAGTCTTCACAGTGGCATCACGTCACCAACCAGTGCTGGCATTATATGTATGTTTTTCTGTTCTACGCACACGTTTGCTGCTCTGCTGTTTGTCTTCAACTTAGCTTCAAAACAATGACAACTATCGAAGGAAGGTGAAACACGTACATGTCCGTCATCAACCAATCATTGATGGCAACCTGACACGGAGAAGCGTCAAATGAGTTCTGTTGAACAGAATGGAAGGAGCAAACCCGAGCGTCATTTATTCTACAAAGAAGTGGCGGCGCCTTCAGATCAAGCAAAACTTTCTGTTAAGATGAAGGCAGAAGTGTATGAACAACTTAACAACCATTCCTGACAAGCGTTTTCAACTAAAATCGGTGAAAGGTGCGTTTCGGCTTCGGGGGAGTAAAATTTACGGTTGTGTTGCTGTCGCCATTTAAAAAGGACATTATTGGTTGCAGCTCAATCAATGCTGAAAACGTTCAAATGAAAGGAACGCATGTGATGTTAAAAACAAGCATCTGCTAAATGAGGTGCAGAAACGCGCGATGACAATGAATTGGCGGAAAACAGTCAGAGAGATGACCTAAACAGCTCAGATAAAAGCATATTAGTTTCAAGTCGGTTCCATGTCTTAAAGTTGTGCATCAAGTAGATTGTTAACGAAAAAAGCAAATTCTTCCGAAAAACATGCTGATTTTTTATGGCCGAGCGGGCAAAAATATTTAACCTGGGTGACCTCTGCAAGTTTTTGCATCTCGATACTAGTCAGACAGCGCGATTTATGACGTCAACATTGCAGCGCGTTCCGTCAGTTTTTCGCGCTGCGGGTCTTGGTGGTGTTGTCTGCGTTTGTTACCCCCCCCGTCGTCGTATGCTTTCTTTGCCCGCTTACTTTGGGCTGGACTACTTATTTTGTAACAGGCGACGGCAGCATTCGCCCCCTGGCTAACGCGGTGACAACAAGACTGGGATAACGTTGTATCAGGGATCTGGTTTGGTGGGCCATTTCCTGAGCGCCGTGACCATTAACACGCATCGCATCCGAACCAGACAAAACGGCCGCGACCGTTTTCAGGGATTCCGCGATTCGAGGACCTGGGAATTTCAACAAAGCTGCGCGCAGTTTTTCGAGAATGCGCGACGCCAATGAAAAAATGAGCGGTGAAGTGGCGGCGACCTTTAAAGAAGCGAACCGGACACTGTACGATCGGAGTGGCGCTTGTAACACGAGACTGAAGACTTTCAGAATCGAGAACTGCATCAAGATAGAAAGGAATACGGACAAAACGGCTCCTCACCAGCGTAACGAGATTGAAGCCGGCGCCGGAAACGAGGTTGGCCAATTGATGGCCCTGGATCATCGGCGAGACGTGCGGTGCCACGCCCTGAAAATATAACGTGAACTTGGAATCTCCGCCTTGCGAAAGCAGTTGCTTGGCAACGCCGCGAATCGTTTGTTAGTAAGCAACGGGAAGTCTCGAGACACGGTCCTTATTCAAAAGAGTACACAACAGACCCGCGATCAGAGAGCGGCAACCGGGCAATCCCCCCCGAAATTTCAAAAAACAGGCAGTTGTTAGACACAGTAAAAAGTTACATCATTTTGCCCCAACCCCAGAAAAGTTACACCATTTTGCCCCAACCCCAGAAAAGTTACACCATTTTTCCCCAACCCCAGAAAAGATCAGATGCTTGCGGCCCCGGTACACAATATTAAGCTGGCGTGCTTGGTCAATCGCCTCTCACCCCCTCTCGTTCGGTTTCGGCCAGTTGCAAAGAGCAGCGCAGCTCGAAAAGAGTGTCGGCGCCGCACATCACGCCGAGGAAACAACCGTCGCTCTTGAGAACTCGAAGCACCTGCACGAATAAAAAAGCGTTTGCAGGTTTGCTTCTCATTGGCCAATTGCACATGCAAGCAGGCAGGGAGGAGTAACGTGTACATTGCAAGAGGGTTGCACCGTAGTGGGTGGTGCCCTTGCAACAAGCTTTTCGCGGAATCGCGGCTACTGTCAGTTGCGATTCATTCCGTAAGGTTGTTGCGACAAGTTGTACATGTGACGATACCCGAAATGAAGCAAATGCATGTCAAATTCCCATATGCGCAAGCAACAGCAAGGCTGGTGAAATGCTTTCCCGACTTGTTGTCGTTAGAAACTGATAATTATACAAACAAACAACATCAAGACACTTAACTGTGTGAAAAACCCCGAACCAAGGGTTTGTGTCTCAGGATCATCACTCACCAGAATCACTTGCGCAAACACCAGCCTAGTAAGATACATGGGTAGCTACTATGTTTCGACAGGTTTCACCCAGAAAACGGGGTTGGTCTAGTACTGGATATCGGTGCGTTTCATACAGAAAACATGGCACACTTTCAAGCATACAAAAATTTCGGATCCTCCCCCAAAATAAAAAAGCACGAATTGAGCTTCCAAACCTCGAATGAATATGTGATGATATTAAATAGCACTTACTTCCTTGAAGCACTTTGAAAGATCGTTTACCCAGTGCAAACTGCAAATGAAAAGTGGAGAGTTGACAAAACTGTACGTTGAAGCCTGATCACATATGAATGCTTTTGCACTTACGGTAAAACTAGATTATTTTAAACACCTATCATTATCATTACTACCATCGTTTCATTTTGTCTCAATCTGGGTATTAGCATGTGCTGATCTTGAAGTGTTTTGCCAGCAGATTAACATATGTCTTGTTGCTTTAGTTTCTGGTTGTCACTAGTTGCTCCAGGGGCTCTTATTAGTTGGATAATTTCTGGCCTTGCTGACCCGTAATCGTTTCTTGTCTAAACTCATATCCTGACATTTCTCACTTTTATCCCTTTCAATTGTGCTGTTTAAGTCGAGTTGAGCATTTTTCGTTGATCTCTTTCACTGCTATTTCCAAGCCTGGTGTGCGGGATGTCGTTTCTCTGTCAGTTCAAATGTCCACGAAAAGACTTAGTTTTACGTGGTGGTGTTCCTTGACTACGGTTTGAGAAGCTCGGTGTCTTGCCGTGTTGCGATGCTGGCATATATACTGAAATCAATTGCTGTGTTTACCCCGCATGGCGTGAGTGATATAACACGAAGATCATTGCGTGGCATATCCGCTTATCGTTCTAGAACGGCGGTTCAGAACATTTTTCTGCATACGAACCCCCGAGTACATTAAATTTTTTCCCGCAGACCCACAAGCTCCGATTTGTTGACTTGAGGACGGTCCAACTTCGTCGGCTTCATGGGACACTTCAGCAATAAACGCTTGCATGCAGTGCCACTAATATATGCATTTTCAGGTGTGCGTGTATTCTCCAGATCTTCATGTACAATCAAATCCCCTCAAACAGCACCTGTGAATTTGAGTTACTGACTGGTGTCACTTGTGTCTGTACTCTCATTTAAAGCCAATTAAATTCACTTGCGGTTCTTCACTATGTCTCTCAGATCAGTTAATCTTCTTGGAAATGATTGGTGGAATAACGACACATTTTCCAATTCTCTGGATAGTTTTTCCTTCCCCACACTTGTGCCATTTTCACTGCAATGTATTTTATCAGTTTTCCATCCCTAAATATTTCCTTGTTTCATAAGCGTCATTGTTAAATGCTAAGCATTGCCTGTACCGCTCGAGTCACTTCCCTGGTTACAGAGGATACACACCGTGACAAGGAAACATATTAAAAGGTTATTCCAACAGTTGCTAAATACTATTTTGTACAAAGTTAATCATAACACAAGCGGTCATGAGCCACAGACAATCAACAGACGGGACACTATTGGCCCGCGGGCCAATAATTGGATAAGCCTGGTTTAATTAAAAAAACACAACCTAAAAATCTGACGTAATGAGGTGATGTTGATTTCTAATTCGGAATCAGCAAACTGAAATCATCTTAGTAGTGCAGTTGTGGCTTAAATCAATACTAAAATGCTGTTAACCGGTGTTATTATTCTAGGGCAGGGGTGGGCAAATAGAGTAGGACAGGGGTGGGCAAATAGAGGCCCGTGGGCCATATGTGGCTCGCCACAACGCTTCGTGTCCCGCGGAAGCATTCAGGAAAATCTTCAAATCTGAAGTATCCACGAAATTTTCACAGTAAACGTTAGTGCTGAGGCTAACTTGAACCGTGACTTGCTTCCATTTACAGTAGAAGATATGTCCCCCCACTATATACAAGATATGTCCCCCCACTATATACAGCCCTCTCAAAGTAGCGCCCGAGCGAAATTAATTGCCTACTCCTGCTGCAGGGGATACTTGCGGACATCAAATTTGGAACCACTGTTCCAGATTACTGTTCAACTGGAAGCGTCCAACCAGAGAAGTATATTCTTATCTTGCTTGAACTAACGCCTGTTTTGGGCGCTTTTGTCTCGGGTTGAAACCCCCCACCTTCTCACACCCAACTATAAGCGTTATCTGTTGATGTGCTGACATTTGAGCTTGTATCACTTTCTTGTTTAATGGAACGTTTTGAGGCGCATTCCGGCCCTTATTCATGTCCTTCATTCGATCCATCAACTGTGCTTGTTGGATTTTGCACTGTTTTCACAAAGCAATGTTTGTTCCTTGCCTGTTGGTGATGCATGTCTGGCTTACTGCGCATTGGAATCGTACTTTTTCTGCTGCTGAATATGCAACGCGTGTGCTGCTGCTCTCTTTTCTCGTTAAGAACATCAGATGCGGGTCAATTCGCAGTTGAAAGATTTCTCTTCCGCGTCTTTATGCAATGCGTAGGCCTTTATAGTACCGTACGGTTCTAACACTGTAGGTGGCTAGCGGTCAGTCTTGTTGATCGCTCGTATTTTGTTTTTATCAATAAGTCAACCTCAAGATGAGCGAATATGAACGGTGGAATCCACATCACTAGTTTCATTTATTGACATTATTCTAATCTTACCACTACTTAGCTGATACGGCTGGTAGTAGTGGACGATTATTTTAGTTGTTTGAGTTATATACCTTTTCGTAAATGATGTGCATTCAAACAAACCAGCTAAACGTCCGAGCGTCAGACTGAACTACCCATTACGAGGTTATAACCCGACAGAATGCAATGTACGCAAAATCATCAAGGGAACACTCTGTCAGTCTTCTGTATTGTATGAGCTAACATGCGACAAAATGATGATAATATGGCAGGCGCGCACAACTCAGGATGTTCGATCAGCGAAATTGATCAGCATAAATTACTGCCGCGGGCCGTAGTCTATTTCACTGCAGTTTAGAAAAAACAACAACAATTAATTATCCGAAGTCGGGCTTTTGCAACATTTTCTGCAAGCATTTGAGAAAGCTCTCGCGGGCCGTAAGAAAAGCTTCTGCGGTCCGCATGTTGTGCAGGACTGCAGGCCTGTAACATGGAATGATCTTTTGCACAACATTTGAATAAAAACACAAAAATGGCGTAATTCACGTTACAGCACACGCGTTGACTGTGTTGGCGATTCAAGAGCATTTACAGTCTTGTTTGTTACGATGTAAGTCTACAGCCACAAAGAGAGTACTGTACTGACCTCATACTAGTCAAAACTAAATCAAATGAATCGTCCCGAAATGGTAAAGTTTCTTCATCAGCGACAACGGTATCGCAAGGTACAATGCAAGGGTGACGTCCAAAAAGATTTTCTTTGCATGCATCTGCTTGTATTACGACGTCGATTCCGTCCTACAATGAAAAGACTGAACTTTCCAGATATTACAAAACAAAGTTGATTGGAATAATTAGCAAGTTGGGATGAAACAGATATCGCTAAAGTAAAAAGTGCAGTAATTGTGACCAAAAAAGCGTGTTTGCCTCTAGTTGCCAACCCCAGCGTGGATCAAATGAAGAACTGGATGATCATTTGAAGATTACTGATTGCAAGACAGGAAGCTTAACCAGGGATGCTTCTAACAACATAGGCATTTTTTCATTCACGAAATAATTGCAGCTAAATCAACGTTTCGGAAATCTTCACGACGACATCAAGTTGGCTTTTTGGAAATTACAACTTCTCGCATCGAAAATGCATTTCTGACCAGTGGTTATTACAGCACGTGTAGTATAGCAACGTCCATACTCTTCTAGGCCAGTGTACCTCCCAAAATGGTTACAAAACGCTAACAACACTTTCCTGGAAACGTGCTTTTAGAGCAGCATATATTTAATACTACTGTTACAGTGACACACGTTGCATACGAAACAAAGCAAGCATTTTATCGGAGAGGTTTCTGCATTGCCTCTAAACGGGAACGACCACGGAAGACATGGAGGAGGCAAGCGGAAGCGGAGATTAGAGGAATTGGGTTACGTAAGGAAGACGTCCTCAATCGAGCAAGATGGAGAAATGGAGTAAAGTTAATCATGTCACGATGGAGGTAACTCCGGCCACCCCTGTTTAACGGGTACAAAACCGAATCAAACCCGGACTACTACTACTTATAGGGTGGAATTAAATAAACTCTTTCAATTAACTAAAACTGGATGCACCATAATCGAGATCAATCCAACATCACTGCATCGTATTTTTACTTCGAGCAATAGCGATGCCAAGTCAAGATGTCCTTGGATAGTGCGCTTAGTGTCCAATGAGTTATATTTTGAATCTTCACCCCCCTTTAACTTGCAAACTTTGCAAACACAAAGTTACTCGCTAACAAGAAAACATCATGACTACACGGCAGGGACAGAGTTTTTCTAGAAAACGTTGTGTGATGTGCAAGTTATTGTGCATATCACACAAATATAGCATATCGATGACGTCACCATGTTCATTCAATCGTAGTACGACCTTTTTGTGAAAATGGCAACATAGGAGGAAAACCATGGTAATGATATATTTTGGGAACCATGGCCCAAGTGCCCCCTGGCTACGCCCATGGTGTTACGGCAGTTGCATAGTACTGTGCTGGCACTTAACAATGATTACTAGGTATTTGCTTCTTTACTAAGTACATAAAACTTTGGTATTGGCACTTGAAAAGTTCTTTGTCAAAGTTAATAAGAAACTTACACAACACTTCAGTTATTCGTTAAAAAACAAACAGTACAATAAAAGCACAATTTATGAACATGTATCTCCGAGATTCCAATAATTGGCAGTTACATAATGCATTTCCACTTAATAAACATGTATCTCTGGCATGGCTGCGTCCTGCAATGACCCCAAATTACGCCTAAATCACACCGTTGTTTGTCATGTACATCGGGATAGTATTTAAACTTTGCCACTGCATTATTTTTGTACAATTACATTATTTTTTATCACAAAATATTGGGGAAAAGAACAGATATTGTGACCCCTTGTCCAAAAGTTGCCTGCTACACGGTGTTTTCACTCTTTGCATTCATGAAGAGAAAGACTTGAATGCTATTTCTGTGCGGGTTAAATTTATACTGGTGTTTCAACTTGCGATGTTGCATGTACGTGAGAAAGAGCTGCCAGAAGATCAACACAGTTAACTGGTGAAAGAATTTTTGCTGCACTAAGCTGTGTCACCAACTTTCCTCCCAGTGATGCAACAACAATTTCTTGTGTTTCGCCCGCTTTTAATCACCCATATATAATTTTAAAGAAAAATGTGTCACCTACCTGGGTGTGAACACCATGTATCATACCAAATGCGTTGTAAGTAGCAGGAAAGAACAAACGCGTTTTCAAATAAGCAGAAAATAAAAAAACAGTGGTTGAATTCGACGGTGGCAAATAAACTTCAGATGTAGGGGTGTATAACGTAGTTTTATCCAGGCATTGAAATCATCCACACTCTCTTGCTCTACGAAGCAGTCTTGCAGCGTTTGTGAAGTAGTCGACGGAAACAACCAATCACGCAACAGCGCGAGAAAACTCAGCCAGTTAATTTGTAGTAATCAAATCGCTCGCAAGTTTCTAGGAAGGAGATTTTGTGACGGTTAAATGAAGCCGTAAATAAAAACTACCAACGCCCGAAATTTGCTCCTTGGTGAGCTGTTGTGGAAAGAAATAAAGAATATTTTCCTTTACCCTTCTTTCTTGCAAATAAGACTACGAAGTCAGCCGTAGAACACACAAACGTTCGGCGGCTTTGAAACGTACTAGTTGAAAAAAACGAAATAGTTGGAAAAAAACAGTAATACAGCCAATAAATCAAATTCACAAAATCAGAACTGAATCGGGTTTTAGATAAGAACGCTTTAGACAAATACCAATCTTTGCATCAAAAACCGCATAAAAGCACAAAAACGACTTGACTCAGAGGGATGCACTACCTTACTTGTTGTGAGAGCAGCTTGGATACATAACCCCTTCCGCAGCCAAGATCTAAAACAAGATCAAATTGCCGTTTGACGTCGCTCACGCGATCGCACAGCATCTTTGCTACCTGCAAACAAAAACGGGGAGGAAGAATATATTCGTGCTCTCATACGGTATCGCAGTTGCGCATGCGTCGTGAACAGAGCGATGACAAAAACAAGAAATCAATTAATGATCAATTTAACGTTTTCAGCACTGTGTGTTCATTGCTCATCTTCAAAAATGAAAGTCAGCTGAATGCAAGNACAAGTCGTGTATCTAAAAACGGTAACCTTTTTGCAGTAAACATTTTTTATATTTCAGGTACGGGCTGCAGCCACTAACAAGGTAACCACCATGACGAAGTCATGACTTGTAAAGTTTCGCAACAGCTGGAAAAGGAGTTCGCATACAGAGGTCACAGACAAGTACAATTGCTTAAAAACGACGAAAAGTGTAGAAAACTCCGCCAGAGCGACCCTTGCTAACTTCGTAACAGCCACGGCTAATGAAGTAGTGATTAATTATGTACCCCAGTAAATGTACGCGAATTTTTTGAAGGTTTTCTAACTTGTGCATCAACCACTACGTGTAGGAGTGCTGCTCTACACTTCAAACGTGCCTCTCTACAAAATTTGTTTTCTGTCACTTCTCAAACAGCAGACGTGCTTGAAAATGTGCATGCAAGATGCAAAACAGGGTTTTGCTACTGAACAGTTTCGCTGGACGCAGGATGGCATACGAAGGTCATTTTCAAGAGTTCTCCAAGGGGCTATTTCATACCAATGCTCACAAATGACCAGAAGGGTGAACTTTGCCCATCATTAAAGTACAGAAACAGAAACACACTTTAAGTGATGCAAATCTAAAGAAGCACATACGCTTAAAATTGCAATTACGCTACAGACACACTCTAAGTCAGGGGTGGGCAATTTAGTCAGGGACCACTTTCTGAAGGCCGCGTTTAGCTGAGGACCGTACCTTCTAATGGAAACAGACACAAGTCTTGGTTCAAGTTAGCCTCAGCAGTCAGCACCATCATTTACTATAAGTTGGAATAATGGTCAGATTTAAAGGTTTATACTAATTGCTTCCACAGGTCACATGTGGCCTGCGGGCCACTAATTGCCCACCCTTGCTCAAGTGATACAAATCTAAAGAAGCACATATGCTTAGAATCGCAGTTATGCTAAAGCTGCATCAAAGAAAGCAATAATTACACATTATGCACACTTATGTGTACCTCGTCTTTCAAATAATCATAAACATGAACATCTGGAGACATTGCCGCTCGCTTTCTCTGAGCTGACTTGTTGTGGCGGTTAAAAACATAACGTGTTGCATCAGTGGATGCTTTCCTGCACCTCAAACTCCAAATGAATCGTGATTGTACACAGGTAAGTCGATAGAACTGCCTCATTGCAACCAAACCTAAAAAATGAAATTTTATCAAAAATGAGGTTTTAACAGTGTACCACACAGTAGAATATACCATTTGGCGTCGCCCACACGATCACAATGAAATATTATTAAAAATGAGGTTTTAACAGTGCACCACACAGTGGAATATGGTGGCCGGTGAGCTCTTTCGGCAAAGAGCTGGCTTCACAATTGTGAGGCAGGAGACCTCGCCGGCTGTTCCCTTGAGCAAGGAACCTAGCACTCAGCTCATGGGCCAATGCTGCTACCGCCAGCGGTGGCCCCAAAAATTGCGACTGCGCTTTATGCATTTACGTGCTGCATCATGCTGTTGTATCGTGTTCATATGCCATCGCTTCACTATGCTTCGTCTGCTGCGATTCATGTGTCGTGATTGTGCACGCCTTTCCGCAATAAACAAAGCATGCAATTCGGAGGGAAACCTCCATACACAAGAAGACAGTGGAATATGTTTATCAAAATGCATTTTAGTAACAAGGTAACACCACCTTGAAGCATTCATGCCATTACATCTTACACTTATTTTGTACACATATGGCTAATTGAGGCTCAGTGTCATGTAGCTCCACCCTTACCATGATGTACACTGTATTGATAAAGTCCAAATGGAACTAGCAATGCTCAAGCACTAAAACTGTGCAAGCTTCTCATAAAAACAATCACATGATCCTATTACAATCAATGAAATGATTGAATTTTTCATGAAACTGGTGAACTTCTAAAACTGGTAACTGCTGTGGTCTATGGATTAACTCAGTTGATGATCATAACTTCATTCGCAGAGACAGGTTTTTACATGCTTAAATTTTATGAGAACTTCCTTCAAAATTAAAACATTTGTTGTGCCGAATGACAAATGTCAGTAAAAACATTTCTGTAACTGGAGGCAGTGCTGTACGTTGGAAATAACCCATTACAAATGTAAGTTTAAATGATAGAGTTTGTTATTACTAAGTTAACAGATCTTATTGACAAGAATTGATAGTAGTAAATATACAAAAATAAACTTTTGAAGGGTACAAAATGCACGATCAGAAATGCAGGGGTTTTTGGTCGTTTGCGATTACACAGTGATCTCTAGTAGTTGAGGTCAACCTAGTTCTTGCAGATGCAAAGGTCAGTCTCTCAACTAAGCGACCTGATGTCTTAAGGTTGCCAAGCCAAAGCAAGGTGAAATAAAGGCTCTGGTCTCATCACTTTGTTCATTCATACCTTCCCAGTAGCACTCTAACTTTGTTTACCTCGTTTGTTTATATTCAGATACACAACAAACTTTTCAATACACTTGGAGGTGAAATCAAAACAATGTAACATTAAATGGTTCAGTGTAGACTAAACAGTAAACAACAGCATTGGACATTCACAGATGATTAAACAAATACACTGACCAATTGCCATAATGTATGTTAACAAGCTACAGTGTCACCTGTTTTACAAGTACATTGCATTGAATCATGAAGAGAATATTGCCTAAAATCATGAAGTACGAATACACAAAAAAATATGTATCCACTATATCTTGGAAACTGCTTATTTCGCAACTCTCTTTTGCATTTGATTACATTAATACTCATGATTTGTCAATTCTATGTAATGCGATAGAACATGGTAAAATTACAGTTTTGTTGACAAAATTTGGTATTCAATATTTTTGAGCTGAAACTAGTGGAGACCTCAAGGAATCTTTTAACAAAGTTTGATTTGATGTCATAGATTCTAGAAATCCATGTCCATATCAAGTGTTTTGAAACTGAAGCCATCTTCTTCCAATCATCTCTGCAATGCATCAGTAATACTGCTTTTGTTGAATAGAAAAACTTAGATAGGAGTTAACTAATTTGCTCAGAGGTATTTTAAAGTGATTGAGGAAGATACTGTATGCACTAATGAAAAAATAAAACTATCATCAAAGTAACCACATTAACAACTTCTTGTGAATCTTAATTAATTCAGGCTACAACTTTGATTTATGGCAAATTCTTCAGTGCTGCAACAAACACATACAAGAGTTTATAAAGCAAATTACTTGGTAAGAGAGCATCAATGTGCGTAAAAATTTATATCAGCAAACAAACTACTTGGGTTTAGACTAAACTTAACCAACATTGAAAAGGTTTTGGAACAGAATCGGTGGGATGCATGAAGTACAGCTAGAGATTAGATGACATTTTAACTGGCACCTTAAGTTGTGCAACTAGAGGTTTGAGTCAGGTGGAGCAAAAGTTAGCAGAAGGTTACCCACCATAAGGGGCCAACTATCCAATACTCAGAAAAAAAGTTAAGAAATGATAGTGAATCTGGATGTTGTAGATGTCTGTACTAGCTAAAAAATGACAACACCCTAAACATGCAAGAAACAACAACCAACTGAAAACCAAGAGAACACTAAATATTAAAATGTCAGCTACAGGAAGCCCAGTTTTTACGTTTACCTTGTCAGGGAAGAAGCTCACCCCTTGCTCCCTACCAGTTACGCCACTGGGTATCTTGTCCTTAGTTTTACAAATCAACGAATTTAAGATAATTCCCATAAAACTACAACAATGTACTACTAAAACAATATATACTGCTGTGTAGTTGGTAACCAGGAATTTTTATTGATAACTCTACGAAGATTAAATCACTGTTAAGAACAGTCTTATCCCAATGTGACACCAATGCTGAATTTTGAACAGCAAATGTAACAAACAATACTAGCTTGAACACAATTTGTTGCACGGTTTACAACAATGATGGTGCAGCATAATGCAATCAAGGGCTCCATAAGCTGCTCAGCTAAAGAGGTGACACAGAACATTTGTGTAAAAACGTAATTTTTTTCAACTTTTTATTACTTGTCACAGCATTCTTTGTTCCATTAGTCAATAACCTCCCATTATAAGCAGTATTGATGATGTCAAATGAACATGACCATGTTATGATTAAAAAGTCAAAATGAACTTTGGAGTCCTTAGGTAGGTTACTTTGTTATCAATTTTAAACTACTGTGGGCCCTCTGGGCTAGATGCTTTATTTTATTTTTATACTTCTGTAAAATTTATGCTAAAATTTACAAAGAAATGTAAATATGCCAAATAAAATGGGACAAGGCTTATATGTCACAAAAAAGCAAATGCAACACAAAAACAGGAAGCAAATCAGTCCTAATTGCAATCCAAATTAAAACATTGATTATGCTACGTTAATGGCAAATATTAATCTGACTTTAAAATAATAGTTAAAAT
>JGI24158J21664_10005813_pt1 | contig 16178 bp, 10 predicted proteins | sample Ectturendosymbi3_FD_21664 | JGI IMG/M metagenome (IMG submission 21664)
GGGGGGGGGGCGAAAATTTTTCTAGGGGGGACTTCGCCCCCTGGTTACGGGCCTGGAAAACCTTCTAGGGCTTTTAATTGTCTAGTTGTATAAATAATACAATGGTTTTCAGTTTTCAATTGACCAAATCCTTTTGAATCCGGAGTCAAAAACTATTAGATGCCTGGAGCTGGAGCCAGAGCCGGAGCCTGGATTTGAACCATTACAATGGGCAAGCAGATGGGTCAGCGTTACTGGTCCGAGATTTCATCTGAAGATGGTAAAGTAAACAACAGGAAAGTGACTAAACCATAAATAAAAACATTAGGTTTAGTTAAAAAAATATGAAACAATCAGATTTATTTGATGACAAAGAGACGCTCCAGAAGCATCCAAGCACTGATTTCGAGGGCCTTTGTAAAATGTAGTTTTGCTGCCGTTGCTTGTTTCCACGATAAAATTTCCACATCTTTTTGTATTTGTTGTCTGCCATAGTTCATGAAGCATTTTTTGAATGAAAGGCGTTTGATCGAAATGAATCCATGCGACCGGACTGATAGTTTTGGCGGTCTTATTTGCAAACCGCTTTGAAATGCACCACATTGTAACAATTCATATAGTTTCCGCTGCAAATGAATTTCAGGTAAAACTGTTTTTCCGCGACGTATTATATTTTAACATTTCAAACTGAAGCAAATCAGCACTTTTCCAAAGTCGCAGCTGAAAATCAAAAACATGATTGTTAACATTGTAAACAGAACCGTCGCCAGAAAGTCGTCAACAGGGGGGCTTTGCGCTTGTGCGGGGGGGCTTTACGTTCGTGCTGGGGGGCTTGACATTAAAATTGAGAAAAATTCCACTGATTTATAGTGTTTCAAATTCGATTTGGGGGGGCTTGGAGCTTTGTTTGGGGGGGCTAAGCCCACCAAAGCCCGCCGTGGCGACGGGACTGATTGTAAATAACTTAACTGCAAAACCGAGAATTTGTGTGGTTTTGCAAGGAAATGTCAGAAAATGTCTTTTTTCTGGCTTCTACAAAAATGGCTATATTTCTATGCTGTAAGCATAAATGTATGTTTTTCTTTTAATCTACTCTGCAAATTTCCCACAAATTTAGACACTGCTCTGGCGTTTTGCCGACAATGGCAAGAAATCTGGTGTTGCACCCAAACTTTAATGACATCACTTTCTTGGTTTTTCTAGCAAAAATATACTGGGAAACGTAAACGCAAATTGGCAACAGTTCAATATCTTCCTTATAATTTTGAGTGAAGTAAATAGAACAAAGGCCAGCTTGTTCAGAATTGTTTCAGGTTTATTGCACGCAATTAGATTGATTCGGCTGATTAATTTGAGTCAGATGTCTTACTGCTTTTGTGAGACTGGGCGCCAGCCTTTTGTGCGAGTAGTAGGCTATGTATTTCGAATTCGATCTACGTAATGTTTTTAAGTTTTACTGCGCACACGAACATTCCGAGCTTTCAAAAATTCTTGCGAACGTTTACGACTGCAAACAGACTTTGAATCAGGCCATCAGTGAAAGGTGGAGCGACCGGTGTGCAGTATAACGACAAAACAAGATAGAGATGAAAATAAGCGTGCCATATCACCAATGTCAGGCATTCAGAAAAAATTTGATGATGATGTACTTTATACCGAAAAACAAAAAATGTAGTGAAACAGCTGGGGTTCCCTTACATCTCGGACACCCGATCCCTTGTTCTGCCGGCCGTAAGCGTAGACAGTTGACTTTAAAATTTGTGTTTAGTATGTGCTTACTTGTCATGTATGCCAGAACAGCATGAAAATAACCTCAAAAATCAAAGGCGCAATCAATTTGAGTTGCAGTCGTTACAGATTTTAAAATCTGCAAAGAGTTGTTTCTAGAGCAATGGTTTTCAACCTTTTTCATGCGGCGACTCATTTCGCAACCCAATTTAACATAACGACCCCCTTCAGAAAATTTCCAGGCAGATATGTGTAATGCAGTTGTGTTTGCACAATAGAAAACCACAATGGCTAATGCAGAACTAAGACTCAGTTTTTAAATTAATGCACAAGGTAGGTCAGTGAGAGAAACCAGTGCCATATACAAATCACTCCACAGCACAACTCATTGAAAACTAAAAAAACTCCCAGTCAGCTACCGCACTCAGAACACAGCACATTCTTACGTCACAAAGTTGTTTGTGCATTGCCAAACGCAAACAGTACTCTGTACTGCAACGGTCATAATCACACTCAAACTCTGTGATGGTCACAATCACACTTAAAACAATTTTCAATGAAGAAGTAGGCTTAATAATTTTATCCCAAGCTCTCGCGCTCCTAGAAAAAAAGCAAACGACCCCCACGGGGTCGCGACCCCAGGTTGAAAACCACTGTTCTACAGAATTTCAACTATTGGCAGTATCTATTGAAAAACACGAAATCGTGGCCTAGTCAGTGTAAAATAACTTTATATCTTGGTGATATTTGAAATATAGATCCAAAAACTAATGGGCTCGTAGCCCACTCACACAATAACACTCTGAAGCAACATAGTTTCTTATAAGCTTTGCTGATAGATAACAAAACGTTATGGTGTAAGAAGAGCGTTGCAATGTTTCCCATAAAAGCAGGCCTACAGAAAAGTTTACTAGAACAATATCTATCAATATCAAAATTACCAAAATTAAATACAGTAATACGGAGAAAAAGAATCCTCATGCGTACACTTCAATTTTTCAATCAGTAAGACATATGTTGGCTCAACCTAACACATTAACCAAACTGACAACAAGTAAAGTCGAAATGAAAGCATGTTAAAATTGTAAAGTTTCTTACAAGGCAGAAACGGATGATGTCGTGCATTTGACGTCAAACTTGAGATAAGCAAGCACTGCAGAAGTGTTCTTCAGATCGGAAGGAGGTGTTGTATAATTCGTGCATTGAGAACCGTGTGTTTCTGAAAATATATGCATAGAATTATTGTTTACAAAGCAATTTATTTTGAGGCGTTTGGTGCATTTCATTGAGTAATGATGCCTTTATCGGAATCTTGGTTCGTGTGTGTTATTCACTCAATACAGGTGACCAGCACGTGGTCTAGTGGTAAGTGCGTCCGCTTCGGTGCTGGTAGGTCGAGAGTTCCACGGCCGGGTCTTACCTTGCAAATTGGTACTGTAGCCTTCTTACCAGGCGCACGGTGTGCGGAAGTGCTGCAGGGAACACAACCAGAACACAAAAACAAACCGAGTGAAATGAAACCAGAAATAATACAACTTCAGTCCTGGCGCTACAAGACCATTGTAGTTATAAAGCACCAACAACAAACCACCATATCAAAAAAAAAATTCAAAACAAGTGCTAGCCACATGAAACAAAATAGCAATTGCGAGGTTCTCTTACCACATAAAATGTGTGGAATCATCAACAATTAATGTAATATTCCGATGATTTGAATGCATCTGCTTAATGTTGTTAACTTACCTTTACCTTGATATGCAACAAGCAGTATAAGGAAAACCGCTGCCTGCATCATTGTTATAACCACACCTTGGGGCGCATTCAAAGACTAATACAGCGTTTACTTGAATGTGTGCAACTAATTCATAAACCTTTCACAAATAAATAAAATCAAAGATATTGCGCGGAACACCGATATAAAATCAAAATTAGACACTCGCCACCAGATTTTGATCATAGACAGGGACGCCGGAACAGCGGTGGGGCAATGGGGGCAGTAAAAAAGTTGAGGCCAATGGAAACTTGTAAAAAACAAGAAAAATCGTTACCAATTATGCCTGTTTTCGCGCAGCAACAACGTTGACCTCAAAAATGATAGCAGAAATTATAGAATACCATTCTCAATTTTATGGGTGCGCGAATAGCTGCAACAAATTTGTTTCAAATGGATCTTGATAAACCGTAAAGTAACCTATGATTCTGTTATGAAAAGGCCCCTCCGCCCCCGTTGCCTCCCTTTTAAAAGGTCAGGGGAAAATACCCCCGTCATTTCACTGCTCTCCGGCGTCCCTGAAATTACCTATGATGCTGTTATGTAAGGGCATCTGTGCCCCCGTTGCCCCCGTCATGAACCCCCCTCCCGGCGTCCCTGATCATAGATTAGATTTATGTCAGTGTCTTGATGTTACCTTAAATATATAACTACTCGTTTCTCGTGCGTTTCTTTTTTTCATGCATTTAACTTGAGATCATAAATAATCAAAACTAAAAATTTTACTCGTGCGGATACTTTTCGTTTACGCTAAACTCACTAAGTTAAACGGTTTCAGAGTTTCCTTCTAATTTCTCTTTCATCTAGCTAATATAACTTTTTTTATTACCACTCATATCAAGTTATTCTAACTATTAAAGGATCTGCCCGAATCAGCGATATAGCTCTTCGTGAAACGATACATTGTTTCAATACTCGTGTGCACTACATCTGCAGCCGAATTACGGTCCACGGCAAAAGATCATCTGCTCCCATAAATCAAACGAATGTAGCAACAATAGTTCAGAAAGGAAACGGATATTATACAAAAGGATGCAGAAAATCTGTGACGTGGCGGCATTACAAAGAGATAATTTAGGTCAGTGCGCAACTCATCGTTCAAACAAAAACAGCAGCGCATAACGCAATGTACCAACGGCTGTTGACGCCTGTTTCTTGGCAGAGAAAAACCTAAACATACTGATTCTTCTTTTAAGATATTCTCCGTGCAGTCCAAAAGTTTACATGACTGATTTTTGGGAAGTTTGTTGAGTACCGAATGCTTCTCCTCCTTATTGTTATTTTTGAAGCAGTTCCTTACAATTTTTCTTACAATGTTTGAAAAAATGCGTGGAGTGATCCATTTATTTCACTGTTGCGGATAAACATGTTACTATTGTTGTTGTAGTCAATACGTAAGTTGTTTAATTTTAACGCATTTTATACGTGTTTATTCAAAGAGCATGTAGTTCGATAGTCCGGTTTAGTAAGATTTGCGTTGCCTTTTTTCTTTGAGTGCATATAATAGGAAACTATTTTTATTAAATATGATTTTCCGGAGAAGCTTCGCTTCATTACTATAAAGTTGGTTCTTCATTTCCATCACTTCATTAAACTAAAAATTTAGGCGAATTCCGAATGTAAGAAATCATGAGTAGATTAATAGTTTAGTGGTGAAAATAATAAAAACAGGTTGCTTGATTTTAGCCAAAATATTATGTGGGCTTTCTTGTCTATATGCACATGATTGATTCCTTATCAGGAAAATCCGTTTATGCCAAAACGTTCAGTGATATCTAGGCCCGAATCTTCAAATACACTTTAGCGCTAGAGTTCAACATTACCTTAAATTTGTTCGCGTTGTCACTGTATCTGTTCTGCGCGCTGCTACAACAATTATATCTTCATGAACGTGCCGTATTATCCGCAGTTGTAGTGACAAGGTGTTGGTTGGAGAAGTTTTGATTAACTTGATTTGACAAAATTCATTATCGGGTCAGATCTTGCAAACCGCTTCCAGTCAGGGGCAAAAGAGGTTAGATAGCGCCCGGGGCAATAATCAACTTTGGCGGCACTATGTTCCAACCTGAAGGTCTTTCGAAAGCATATATGCTGTTGAAGAAAGTACTTGCGACATTGGTGGGACTTTTCGGCGCCCCCCGCAGTGATTCGGCTTCCCACAGTGATTCGGCACTCGGGTAAATGCCTCCCCTTTCCCCCCTCTTTACGCCTCTGCTTCCAGTGTAGTGCTTCACTGCTTGCTTCAAAACCCCGCTCTTCAAAGATTTCTTTTTTACTGATTCTACCATGCTGAGTTGAAGAGCATAAATACATCTCTCTATCCATCTGAAATTCGTAGAAATGTACATGTACAGTATATAGGCAATAGAGCTATTCTAATTGTTCGCTTTGAAAAAGAATTCTGCGTTAAGAAATTGTGTAGGATAAGCTGAAGTACTTGGATTATATAACAGTATAGCCCGAAGTATGTGCAGCATGCAATCCTGTATAGCCTAAAGTAATAAAAAACAAAAACTTCGGGCATTCATCCACAGTACTGTGAACAAACCAAAGTTTGCACACCTGTGCTACTGGCAGACGGATGGCAATTTTCAAAATGGTGTAGAATTCCACGAGCGTGAAAGCACCGGTAATTCTCGTTTGAAAAGTTGGCTACTTCAATTGCAAAGTGCAAAAGCTGTTGGTATCCCAGAAAAGCTTTTAAAGTAATGCATCACAGCAAGACATTAAAACTCGAAATAGTTTTGAAACAAAAAAGACTCAAAGAAAAACGCCTCTTAATGCGTATACTGTTGGGAAGGTTTGTTGGACTCAAACGGAATTCACTGCGAGCAACCAGTCCGAAGCAAATCACCATTGACATCTACACACATTATCGTCATACCTCCCTTGACGTCTGCTGATTCTATAAATAGCTGTCGAGTGTCGTTGGCGATCTGCTGGTGATGTAACACCTAATGGGAAATGCAGCGCTTTGCTAGTGAACGTAATTGGAATGCCACGTTTGATAACTTCAGAATGCGAAATGTGTGAAGCTAGGTTGATGTACTTCAGGTTGTGGGCGAGAATAAGAGATATAGACCTTGTCAAAGCACAAAGACAAGTAAACATATCAGTTCAACTCATTATATCCTGATGCTGAAATGGGCGTAATGTAGCAAATCAAGCTAAATAATCCAACTGTTTGTTAGATCACCAGCTTTTGCGATAAGCACCGGTTTCTGTGATAAATATTGTTTAAATGACGGACAAAGGACCACCCAGCGGTGCTTATAAATTATTTTTCGTCATTTTTCTTTAAAGGTGTCAGTTATTTTACGAGCATTGTCACAAATTTTGTTGAAATGACATTGTTGTGAAGTGTCACAAAGAGCAATAAAAATAAGGGCAGTGATCTTTAATAATGCCACTTTTCCAAAATCACCTTTCGTTCTATCGTAGAGTATCTGCTGCATCTACATCATTAAGGTATGGGTGATCCAATTTTTTTTTCAACGTAAAGCTGAAGAATATTAGATTGCAACAGCTTTTAAATTAATTTTATAGATATGCTAAATAATTGATTTTTTCAATACAGGGTTGAAATAGATGTGCTAAGTAAGCGAATGTGGAAATGAGCACAGTGAAAATAAGATAATGTATACTGTAGAATGATAGAAGAGCCACATGCAAGCAATCAATACTGAATGCAATTCCCCCACTTCTGATGATTACAAATTTGCAGTATCAAATATCGTTTTTTGCCAAGTAGTTTTATTGAAAGTTAGGAATCGGAACAGGAGATAAACTGCAATCAAATTTAATCTAAATACGCTTGGTTATGGTGCTTGAAGTACACCTTTATACTGTGTTGATGGAAGTTGAAGCATCTTTGTTAGAGAAAATCAGTTTTTGTCATATGCGAAATATGTCTGTCTATCGCAATGGTTTTACTTGGGAATCAGTCACCAAATTGAGAAACAAGGTCTGAAACCAGACGATAAACTGATTCCGATACATAAAGTAGATGTAGCCGTTTTGCGAGTCTAAATGAAATTCAAAAATCTGTTGTTCCAATTAAAGCAGATCTGGTTATAGCTCCGGAAAGTGCTGTAGGTTGCCTTGCTGTTTTGCACCATTTCAGCGGAATTTGACAGGTACTTTGCTTCCCAGACAGGTGTAAAAATCTCATTTCTAATCGTCTGAATATGACATACGATTGACAAGGATTAAATTATAGAGCTAATTTAACAACTCTTGCAGTTCAAATCAATGGAAAGTGGCATAACTAGAAGTCTGAGCCAGGGGGAAAAATTAGCTGAAGGGGGCCTATTGACGGCCGTAAGGGGCAGACCGGTCAACAATCTGAAAAAATATGAGAAATGATAGTCAATGCTGATATCGATGGCTATACTAAACCCAAAATCACCTACTGAAACCAAAAGGATAAGAAATACCACATTAGAAGTTAAATGGGGGCTAGATCGGTAGTTACAATTAGCTTGCCTGGGGGGCGGTACGCACCTCTGCTCCTCGTCAGTTATGCCACTGTGAATGGAGGATCATTTCTAAACTGCAAAATAGGGTAAACTAATTATAAGCTCGCAGAATGTGAAAAGTGTGACACTATTTTTGAGATGTGGTCAATTTTGCGCCAACACAAAGTACAGTAAGTTGAAGATTTGTTACCTAGTAACTTTTAAAGTGGTTACAATTGACCTGAGGCTTCTTTTTCGGCAGGGCTAGTCAGAACAAGGCCAAAGTAGTGAAGCACTATACGTATGTATAAAACCATTTGCATTTCTCTTACCTTTACATTTAAGTCTGAAAAGGATGGTTGTTTCTACATTTAATGTTCAGTTTCTTATTTGTTAGTCATCATTTAAGATATTTTGATGATAATAAAACCTTTAGCCTACGTAAAACCATATTCAAGGAAACTTCGTGAAATCCGCATAGGTTTGAACTGTTTAATTGACATTTATTGGTTTCCTGCGTACAACTGCAGATACTTCATTGCCTCGTATTATAAACAGTATAGCAAAATACCACGTTTCTGTACAAGAATATTGTGAGCCGCCGTTAGCTGCCATAAACCTGACGTACGTTGAGGTTGAGTTGTTACTTAGGGGTAGCTGTTTAATGATTTTGGTAATTGTGCAGCTCCACAGACGTAGCGCTTCTCTTTCTAATTAGTCAACTTGTGACCACGTCACGTAACACTGAGCCTATGGACACTTAACAGCAACGAGGATGGATGAGTTTGTTTTCTCGGATCGTGAAAAGCACGCCGAATTCGTCTTACATAGTTTGGACGAAAGTCGACGTTCCTCGCCACACATTTGCGATTTTATGATTGTATGCGATGGACAGCAGTTTCCTTGCCATAGGTCGTTGCTTTGTTTGTTCAGTGAATATTTCAGGAGTGCCATCGTTGGTTGTTTTAAGGAAAAGTTTGACAACAAAGTGGTCATCCAGGTAAGGAACTGAGCTTTGCATACAAAACTTTTGCTAATCTTTTAAAAGCCTTAGTCTCCCAAAGGTAGGAAAATATATTTTGTCGCAGAAACAAAATAAACGGCACACGAGCTGCACAACAGCAAATAATTATTTACTTGAATTTCCGCCATTGGTTTGACAATTACAAAGTAATTTATATATAATGTCTGGAAGTAGCAGGGTTTGCCCTCGTACGTGGAACCTGAATAAATTGAGATTACAGTGCTTCCTCGATTTATGGAAAATATTTGGTCTAGTATGGAAAATACTTTCAGAAATCTGAGCAGATAAGCAAAAAAGAACGAATAACTGAATTCTTATATTTAAGTCACAGAAACAGTAACAAACAAAACATAACAGTTTCATCAACACTAAAAAAACTTCACAAAACTATAAACGTTTCATTTTGAGACGTTTCAGATTATCCTTAATCCAACTTCAGTCTAGTATATTAGTTCGAAGTAAAACAACAACTAAAACATACCCAAGCCTAAAGGCTAAACAGCTGCCATCAAATTGCTTTGAAATAAAGTAAATTCCTCAGTCCATTTGTGTACATAATCAGCTAAGAACTAAGCAACAAACTAAAAATTTCGCTGGAGTAATTCTCAATCAGAAGCAAACTCAATGCTTCATCTGTGAAACTGCTGAGAGTTGCATGCAACTCGCGGATATTTTTGCCTTTATGAGCTTAATACTTTATTGCCGTCCTATATATTTTGCCCTTTCAATCACACCAAATGCTTCAACGTTCTAATGGAGAAACATTTTCAAAATCATGAAGCTGTGTTTCTGGTGCGGCATAAACCTTTAGATATTTCACAATTGTTTCATATAACAAAAGAGCAAAACCTCACTGTAGATGTTAGTGCGCATTTTTCAAAGTTTACTTATATCGTGCGTACTTTGCAATATAGGATGTTTCAAGAGCTAACCTTAAATCACTTCTGGACTTCGTCTACACGGGAGTATTGAGGATAAATCACAACAACGTGGAGAGTTTGCTATCTGCTGCTACTAGACTGGATTTTTCTAAGGTAGGCTTTTGAACAGCATTGTATGGCAAGTTATCATTATTTTTGAATGTATGGCAGTCAAAGTTGTCTGCAGTTGCATCGACAAGGTTGATGTCGCCCTGATGCTGCGTTTAACAAAGGTAAGTCTTGGAACAAAGAAACAAGCGCCATATTTTTGTATCTCTTTTGCTGACGAAACGATGTTCACTTACAAATGCTTAGTGAAAATTTCACAAAAACACGTTTTTATAAAAAAGCTGAGGTTTTGAATGAAATATTCTGTAACTTTGAACCATAGAGAGTTGATTGTGGGGACGTTTAAGTACAAAATTGAAGTGGTGTAAAGGTCTAGTGTGTATTTCACTTAGAAAAACACTCCTAGACTCTTTATGAAGACGCCATATATTTCTTGTTAATATAATAAGCAGTCTGTGTTAAAGTTCTTCACTATACGTTCGTGGCTTACGAGATCAAAAGACTGTAATTTTCACATTCAAAGTGAATAAAAAAGTAAAGCCCAGTCTTCGTAGTTGCAGTCCCGTCGCCACAGGGGAGCTTTTGTGGGCTTAGCTCCCAAAAACAAACCCCAAGCCCCCCAAATTGAAAAACGAAGCACTTTAAATGGGTGGAGTTTTTGTCACATTTCAGAGTGTCAAGCCCCCTGAACACACGTAAAACCCCCATATTGAAAACTGTCTGGCGACGGTTCTGTGTCGGTGTACTGCAAACAACTATGTTTTATGCTGGAATCTAGTCTAGCAAGCTATATCTAACAAACATATATCAAATCCATGCACACAGGTGGTTACACTATGCGTGGATTACGTACGACATCAAATCGATGAGACAAATTGCTTCGAAATTCTAAAGCTGGCTCAAGAACACAACTACTCTTCTCTTGAGGTTAGTTATCAACAAAAAGTATGGTTTCCTAGCTCAGTAGAAAGAGAAATGAACAAAATGAGACCTTAAAATCTTGTATTGCGTTGTGGCACGGATATAAGACTGAGTCATACTCTTGTTTTCAGGAAACACACACACACAAATAAACGCACCACAATCGCAGAGCTGTGGTGATTATCAAATTCATTCGTGTATATAAGATAAGCATAGTCGTGTTTAGTTACAACAAATGGTTTTTGCGTGGGGCACACAGATGCGAGAAAATGCATTTACTTACCTGCGGGACTTCACAGTCTTAATTCATGACAGTCAGTTTTTCTTGGCATTCAGCAAGATTTATGATTGAAGCATAGCCGCTTGGGGGCGATATCGAAAGACAAAGGGCCGAAAAAAGTGAACGGGGCGATAGGGGTAAAAATATGAAGAGGTCAAAAACACCAACCGATCATTTACTTAGCTTCATTAGGCTACTATTATATTGCAAACAATCAACTGCTTGTTTTCTTGCAAATTTATCAGCTTCATAATACGATTGCCTGGTCCACCTATAACCAGCATGAGATTACATTATTACCCTATGATTCCGCTCCGCTTCCTTCCAACCCAATGGAGTCTCGTAAACAAGAAGTGAGCATCATTTTTATTGATTATTTTATGCAAACTTGTATATTACTAAAGGATATTTCAGATAAATTTTGATTGGGCAACCGGACCGTAGAAAGTTCCATTGAAATGGCGATTTTCAGCACAGATAGACTATCCCGCTCACTTTGTTACAAAAACGACAAGATTTTGAACGTCTTTCACTGAATACCACAGTACGATGGCTTTCAATGGGTGCTTGTTTTAAATTGATTTAATGACCTGTATGATTCAGTTGTCGAACTCCTCGCTAGCGTTGATGATCATTTGGCTGAATCAGTGAAACTGAAACTATTAAAAATGATATCGCTTATAGCTGAAATTTTCAATGTCATATAATTGGAGCATATAATGGGAAATTTTCAATGTCATATAATTCATAATTGGAGTAAACAAAAAATTTCATAGAGAATTGATTACCCTTATCAGACGCACGACTGCGATAACCTCATTGTTTCAAAGCTTTCTTTCTACAAACAAAAGTTGGGCTGAAACATCTATCTCAGTTTCCAAGTCTCATCGGAACTGTTGTTTACAGAAGAGGAACGGCTGAAATGCTGTTCGCATTTAGATATGCTTTTGGAAGATATGAAAATTCGCTTTGCAGATCTTGCTGAATTTCGTGTTCCAAGCTGGGTGCTTAAGCCATTTTCTTCAGAACATACAAAGTACAAACATAGAAGTTGAACTTCAAAACCAGTTTATTGATTTTCGAAACGACGAAGAATCCAAAGTGAACTTGAAAGTGGGGATCGACAGTGTTTTTTAAATGTTCTTAAAAGGGTGTCATGGTAGAACTTTAGGGTGTCAACACCATTTTCCTTTCTATGCCTGATACTTTTAACTCATTTTCACAAAAACGCAAGTTTTCGTCCAAATATGCTTAATTGTTTGAATACGACATTCACTTTTGGCAAAAAAGCTAAGCACAATTTCATAAATAAAAAGTTTCGATGTAGGCCTATACACGCTCATTCATTTTTTCAATTTCGTGCCCGCGTTACCTTTGGGGAGAGTCGCGGGTGCAGCAGCCCCAGGAAAGCCAGGAATACTTCGCGATCAACAGCAATCTCAGATAGTTTTAACATAGCTGGGATTTGCTCGATTCGGTGAAGCGGCTTGACTTTCTGGGCTTTATGGATTTAAGACCTGTGCTCTTTGTCACGAAGTGTCACACCGAGAACTCTTCGCAAATATCCCATTTCTGCCGTTTATTCTTTTGTGAGTATTCTGTCAGTCGTCACCTAAGATTCATGACGACAGGTGAGGATCGGAACAAAGACAAATTTAAAAACTGAAAACTTTGCGTTGTTTGAAAGCCCGTTTGGTCAACAGGGAGCAATAAAGCTCACGCAGGACTTCGTTTGCTTCACCAATCCGTGTACCAATCCATTTTTTCCGACTTCTGTCACTCGTGAATCACACCCCAAGGTACTTGAACGTCTCCACCTGCTGCAGTGTATTTCCGCTCACTTGCAGGAAACACTGCCTTGGGTGTCTGCCCAAGAAACATTGCCTTGGGTAAGACATAATACCTCAGTCTTTTCAGAGCTCATTTTCGTTCCTTCTTGGTCGCACGCAGCAGAAAACCGATGAAATGCGTGCTGAAGACCCTGTTAAGAAGATCCACACATGCAATACCAATTCGTTCGCAAAAAGCAAACAGTTCATCCTGCAGTTCCCAGCAGTGACACCCTTGTCGACGCGTCTGTGACTGTCTATCCAATTCATATAGACCAGAGCTCTTCAAATGTTTTGGGAGAGACCACATAAGCTATTGCACAATAGTTCGGGGGCCAGACATCTTGCGTAATGTGTTTTTTCGGCATAGGTTGCATTCTACCGAATCAGCACATTTTTCGTAAATTTATTATTTCTTTATTATTGGCAAAATGTGTTTTGCGGCCGGATGAAACGGCTTAGTAGGTCAAATTTGGCCCCGGGCCATACTGCGGAAAACCCTGATAACACTGAACGGTTGTGAGTTAACTCCGTCGACAGGGGCACAATAACCTTCTGAACAGGAATACAGTTTCTTGACGGCCAGCAATAGGCACCCGTCAACACTGTACTCCCACAACATCACCCAAAGCTTTTCAAGAGGAACCCGACCATATACTTTCCCGAGGTCGACAAAACATGTGTGTACGTCTTTGGCAGGCTCCCAGGATTTCTCGAAAATTTGCTGGAGAGTAGAAATTTCTTCTGTATTGCTACGGCCGCGAAAAAAACACACTGGGTATCATTCAGCTATGGTTAAATTATTTTCGCGGCATCTTGGCATACACTCTTCCTGGGAGAATAAGCAAAGAGATGCCGCGGTAGTTGCTTCATTCACTACTGTCTCCCTTTTTGTGTATGGGGATGGTCCATTTAGCAATCTTTCGGCACGCTTCCAAAACGACATGCTACTTGACACACACGAGTCAGCCAAGTCATCCAGCGTTTCAAGTTCCCCTAATTCACTATCAAACTTTTAGCAATTATCTTTAAGCTCGAGTTTAGCAGCGGCATCATAGAGCTTATTGATGTACAGTTCTACGGAAACTTTCACCTGTGCAAAGTCAAACTATCCCGCCTGAAAAACTTTGCTCAGTTCTGCCAGGTGAGGTGCCAATGTTGACAAAAGGCAAGCACCAGGTTGAAATTCTTTGTTTTTATAAGTCGCAGTAAAACAGCGCACGTTGCATCATTTTTATTTCCTGCCAGCTGCTTCAGTGCGGCCCAAAAAGCTAAAATCTCGCTCCTTGCTCTCACTGTTGCCTCACTTGGCAGCCACCTTGTTTTGCATGCACGCTGCCACTGCAACTGCCGACCTTTTTGTCTTCATTGCAGTCTGATGTATCGCCAGCCAAGCCGATCGAAACGGTGAAACAGTAAAATACTTCTATGATCGCACTAAAGTGCTTTCGCAGTTTCGTATACCATACTGTACAAATCTACGGCAGTGTAGCAAGAGGTCGAAGCGAAGCGGTGCGCATGACTATGCACAGATACCAAACTTACAATTTTCGCTTCCAACTTCTGCGCCAGAAAATTGTGTCGGCCTATAACATTGCAGCCGTCTGTTGCAATAGCCACGTGCAGGAAAACATGCTTATCTCAAATCGTTTTACTTCAATACAAAGCAAAACCATATCCCGGTTTTCAGAATTAAGGGTGTCATTGCAAAATTTTTAGGGTGTCATTTTGACGCCCAAAAACGGCTTAAAAAACATTGGGGATCGATATGATTTATTTTGGTACCAGGCAGCGGTGAAAGTAAGCCAGAAAGAAGTTCCGTTCCGGTGAAAGAATTATATTGCTGGTACGGTGTTCCGCTTAGAGTTTCAAGTACGCTAGTATGTAATTGTTTTTCTGTTTATGTTCGATTCACATTTTTTACTATGCCGTTAACAAAACATTCTACAGAAGAACGAAGGTACGGCCTCAGAAAATAAGTCAAATACGGTGCAGCGCAGTGTTGAGATGAATCACAATGAGGTTCCTCTTTTCATGGCGTTGAGAATGAATTATTGTTACGTATAATTTGTCACATAGAACGCCTGAAGCCGTTTCAGATTACAGGACAGGAGGACAGAACAGAAGTACTTTCGGTCAGACTGGGTGTCCTTCTTGTTCCTTTTTATGGGTAAAATACGGGTAAAGACAAGATTAACTAGCCTGCACTGTAGCCTTGGCTACAGACATTCAGTGGAGCAAAATGTTGACAGTTTGTGATACCGCACGTGTTCAAGCCGGGGATGTTCTTTGGCTTCAATTGTTTTGTAGTGTAGTAATCTTGAGCCATTCTGATTTACTTACAGCTCAATGCATAGCAAAGATTTCAATTACCGTTGACCAGAAATAGACATGTATCTTGATGTATTGGTGACGCCAATTTGTAGCTTGAGCTTATTGGTGTCGTTAACAAAGTGAGCTTCGCGAGAATGAGATTTACCTGCCCAAATGGTCAGGTGTTGCTTACCTGAGAGGGAACATTGTTCACCGCTGCCTTTTCCGTTAGCTTCATTGTGACTGTTTTTGTTCCGGATATCGAGATAGTTCAGAAGAAAGTAATATGTTTATGAATTGGAACAACTTGTTCTGTGAACGTAGCGAGAACGTGTGGTGCTAATTTGTATGACATCTATCGCGAATCTTTCGGAACGGGCCACCAGTTTAAAACAGCTTAGGGCCCCCAAATGAAAATATGGGCCTGCGTGTTGCATACACAGTACTAGTTGCAGGTTTTCTATTTTATGGAATGTAGATGGCAAGTTCAGTACTAGTTGTATCTGCATATACAGCAGGTTTTTTAAGGTGTTTTAGAGACCCGTTTCGGGCCCCTAGAATTGAAAATCGGGTCGCTAGAGTCAGAGAAAATCGGGTCCGTAGAATCAAAGAAATCGGGTCCCTGCAAGTCCATACCGAGTCCCTAACATTTTCCTTTAAAAAAACTGTTATACAGTAATAGGTAGACTATCACCGTTTTCTTCATTTTAAAGCTTAAGAACATGTACGATGCAAAGAAAATTGATCAATATTGGAGAAAAGAGAGTAGCAAAGAAACACTGAGTGCAAAAAGTAAAGTTCAAATAACTGTGAGTGATGTTGGCGCCCAAACTATAGCACAATCAGTGACCCCCAATCAACGCAACAAGAACAAGCTGATTCCATTT
>JGI24158J21664_10005815_pt1 | contig 16177 bp, 10 predicted proteins | sample Ectturendosymbi3_FD_21664 | JGI IMG/M metagenome (IMG submission 21664)
AGCCGATTCGAAACTCAAATTGCACCAGAGCCGTGTTAACAGTTCTGTTATCAAGCAGTGATGAGCTTTCAGTTCACTAAATCAGCTCGATTGTCTGCAGAGGCCAGTTGCAAAGCTTACGCACGGTTTGTTCTAATATTGGTCTTCATTGCGTAACAATACCATCGAAAAAATGGTTTACTTCAAGTTACGGCAGTAGGCGTTTTGAGGCATATGACTGTTGAACAGGGTTGCCAGATTGGCCATTTGTGAAGTGCGCTGGCCATGAAAAAGCGCATTTGGCCATTTTATGAAGTTTGGCCATGTTTTCACTTTGTTACATTAAAAAGAAATTTTCACGAATTATTTTGTCTTTTTGTATTTTTTGGACGGACTTCCTTCATGTCACTGTTACAGTAACCAGGCGTGTAGACACGAGGGGCATTCAGTGGCAGTTACCCAAATTTTCTTTGTGCCACCCGAGTTTTGTTTTGTTGTGGCCAGGAACTTTGTTTAAATATATAATGAAAACAAACATCTTTTCCCCTAAAAATATTTTCTCCCCACAAACCATAAAACCTGGCTGCGGGCCTGACAGTAACACCAGGGTACTTCAACCTTGCATTGTTCTGAAGGGTGCAGCAATCGGGTCAGTAACTAGGAGGCGCTGCGGGCTAGTCGCCCCTGGAAATTTTTTGCCCTTCTATGGAAAAATGTGTTGGACATAGTTTAAAACTATTGGGTATAGTTTAGAAATATTGAGCCTCTCTCAGAAAACTCTTCGCTCCCCTGGTGTCCGAACATGGTTGCGAGCCTGGTAACAATGGTTTAGCCCTTGCAGTCAGAAGATGTTGTACAATTATTTCGATCAGTGTTAGTCTTATGGTCACCCCTGGAAGCTGCTTCACTTGTATCTGAAAGGCTGCACTCGGTTGTGTGACTGAATAGTAGAAGCGTATTATGCCGTTGCTTAGATTTTACTGTTAGAAGTTTATCATTATTCTTACAGTACCACCATATTGCAGTGCTTCAACCTTGTATTGCTTTGAAGTGAGTAGTAATTATTTAGCCCTTGCAGTCAGTAGATATTGCAGCTTACAAGTATTTATGTCGATCTTCCATATGACTCAGTGTTTGCTTTACCCTTTCGTTGATATATGTGTGTGTGGACTTAGTGATGATTTTCAGCATGTGATGATGATCATCAACTTAATGCAGTTTGTGGATTTCATTTCTTCCTCGAGTATTTTGATTCCAAATGTTAGCAAAAGATCAAGAGATTTCTAGAAATGTCGTTGAATTGAAAAGTTAATTTCAAACTGTTTAACGCAGATGGGTAATATATGAATCATTCATCTACAGTAGTGTTTAATACAGCTATGTCCAACCGCGGTCCAGTTGAAGTTTTTGTGCGGCTCACTTTACATTCTCGTTGTTTTGATAACTAGCCTATATTCTGACAACTTTTCCTAATTTTGATAATCTCAACTTTGGCATTTTTGATGCGGGTGGTCTTCAATGCCACTTTATCACGTCTGTACCGCGTGTTGGAGATTTACATATGTCCACTGACACTTGGTTCAAAACTTGTACTAGTGTTGTGATTTCTACCCTTGTTCCCGTTGGGACTAAACTTGCCTATGAAATCACACTACTGAAGTGGTTAAGGGTGCTAAACAGTCGTTGCAGTTAGGATTCGAACGCTTTCAGTACATTAGCTTAAACTGAATTTAGTTTGCCAAGGTTTTAGTAAGTCATTCAATGTGCGGCCCTGGTGATATAATTTTTGGCTCTCTAAGCAATTTGGATTGGACGTAGCTGTATTAATGTGTGGTTGTAAGTTTTACGAAGATGAAGAAAGACAACTTGTAGCATCTGATTTTAGGTTCATGGTCGAAATTGTTGTTTCAGGCTCAAAACTTGTTTCTTTGGCACAACCGTACATTTTGGCAAAAATATACTGCTTTCTAAACATTTTAACCCCTTATGAATAATTAATTTACCATGGACACATAATGTATTTTTGTCCATAACGTTTCGAGAAATAGTCATATTGGCCATTTTTTTATTAAGTTTTGGATATAAGCTACGGAAAATATCTAGCAACCTTCTGTTAAAGGCAGTTATGTGTGGCAGCGGGAGGTAATGCAGCGAGACAATGACTGTTGGTAGCAGGTAGTTTTACGTGCATGAGTGAAAGAGAAGCATTGCTGTGAACGCACCGCATTTTGGATGCAGTTGCCGTAACCTGATGCATTTCTTTTGTGGTGTAAAAAGCGCAAAGCGTTTTGTGAACGTTCATTTGTACAGCATCGTCAGCAACCTGAAAAGGATGCAAATTGTCGACTTTGCCCCCCTGGAAAATTTTCTGCGTACGCCCGTGTGCACGTTTCATCAGTATTGTTTTTGCATAACAACGAAAACCTTTCGTGTGCTTCGTGGCGCCCTAGTAAATTTTGTGGGGGTACAAAATGGGGGGGTGTTTGATTCTAGCAATAGAATAGTATTTTGCTTGGTATACCGCGTTTTGAAGCATAAAAAGACAAATATTACAAAAACTTTAGGTGGCATGGCTCCCCCGGTCCCCTACGCCAACGTGAGCAGGCTTGATTGATGAAATAGAAGCACATATCGGCCCAATATACTGATAAACAATAAAAAGTGCGTTTGACGGAATTCACAGTTTTTACCTCGCTTAATTAAGTCACAGGGGGTCTTAAGATATCCGTTACGTTTATGAAATTGGATTTGAAGGGGTGATTTTTCTAACTATTTACACTCGCAAATAGGCAAAATACAATGAGCGTTTGGTGGGTGGGTAAATGATGAAATTACTTGCACCACCGATATATACTGCGGAACAATTAGTGGACAAAGAAAAGGAGACAAATCTAAGTGCGAACACTTCACAAAATTTTGTGCTGGTTTTCATGAGATTTTTGGTGTCCACGTGTTCAACCTTCATCATTTGTAATTTGTTTAAATGTCATAGAGAATTTGACAAAATATTTAAATGTATTATATCGGTATTAAAATTTGCCATGAAGCAAAACTGCAAGCGTTTGTCAAGCTGTGGATGACCCAAAAGTTCCACAATCAACTAAAAACTATCCAAAACCGACGAATCTTTTGACACTGAACAACGTTGGCAGAACTGGCGCCAAAGTTAAAATAGGACAAACACTCGTCTTGACCTATTCATTGCGAATTGAATCACCACACACCTTATGTGCAATAGCTGTAGGTCTACTGGAGTCTTAACTAGAACTAGTAACAACCAAGTTCTATCCATGAAAAGTGGGACGTAGTGCAGCGCAGATATAACGCTGAGGATGTTTGATATCGTTCGATTATTAGAGAAAATTCATCGTTCGTTCAAACGAGATAGTTTTTTCCTAACAATGAGATTAATAAGCCTTTCTACAATCCTCGAGCGAAAGGAGTACATGCCAAATATGAAGAACATGCCCAAACACCATGGCGTGGGTTCACCGGGGGCGCGGGACCAAATGCAGTTGCATCGGTTGCATCTGTTTGGCCGGTTCTGCTGTGGATTTGTAAAATCATCACTCAAGTTTATCACATTATTTGATTGCTACCAATCGCATACTTTCAGGATATTTACTGCTGTACTTTACTTAGTCACGTTTTGTTCGATTCTGTGCAGGTTTAACTCTATTTTTTGGGTTGTGAAATATTGCCATCTTCCAGCGTTTTCATTTTTCACTTCAATGTTTTTTGTCGCACACTGTCACCCATTTCCTACATGACGTGGTAGTCGGTTTTGCATTTTCGTCTTTGTACGTCTTACTGCTCATTGTTTGTTTTTTTATATTAACAAAGTGCTTGTTGCATGCGGTTATAGTGAATATACCTTTCGCATTACGAATTGCCGATTCCTACATGCGATCATATTCCGTACGTGAGGTCTGGTTTGTATCAACTCTTCATTCGTGTCAAGGGAATTCGTGTGTGTGCGCTCCACAGCGTTCAAGATATGACCTCGATTTTGCATTCCTTTCGAAAATTTTACCATCGGCGTTGACACCACGCTTTTAGTGAGTCGAGTTTTGTATCGCTAGCGCACGGACCACGTTGGCTGTTTCTGCTGTTGCTCCATCGTAAAACTATTTCTGCTGCTGCTAATCCGATGCCTTTTTGTAAATAAAGATTGTGCACCAGGAAATCTGTGAAACCAACTATAAAGAGTTGAGAGCAAAACGCTTTGCTTCGGCTTGGCAACTTAAATTGTCAGGCAGTTTTAGTCTGGAGTTAGAACAGCACTCATAAAAAGACTAGGCTGCCTCGTTAGAAGCGCTTGGGGAAACCAGCATCTCTGCATGCAACGACAGCATTCCTCGCAAGAAACGTCTACGCTGGGCAACATCACAAACATCCATATTGGTTCCTAAACAAGGAAACCTAGATTGGTTCATCAGACCGGAACCTCTGTACAGTTAAATACATTGCCCTTAGGAAGTGTACTTTTGTAGGTGGACGAAACATCGCCTAAGTAATGAAAAAATCGCCCAAACAACGAACTAATCTGCTCACTGTTTTTTTTTAATCATTTTGTAGTCTGTTTCCACATGGAATCTACAACCTTATTTGAGGGTGTTGTGTGTCAGTTGGACTTTGGGACGTAGATGCAACTGTGGCTCTCCATTATTGTCCATGCGTAATTGTATTGCTTCTTCACAATTTGTGTGGATAAACATTGGATTTGCCTTTGCTACGTGCCTTCGTTTCGTAATGTCATGGTTGCTGCATTGCTCTCTGCCTCATGACTTCCATTGTTATTGTAACTTGTTTCTCTCACCTATGTGTATGTTTCACCTGTTTGTCTGTAGATACCTTTATACCTTAACTCTACACACAATACTTATCAGACATCATCTGTGTTGTGAATATCATTATGCTGCATGCGATTTAGCAGCTGGGTTTCTGTTTTTATATGTTGTTCACCTGGCCAGTCTGGTTGTGTTGTTTGTGCCCTATGCTGTGTGAGTATGCAGTACCACTCACGGGGTGTGTAGATACGTACTATTTGTGATGGCGATTGTGATTTGTCTTATTTTTATTGCTGACTCGTTTGCTGCATACTGCTTGCCATCTTAACCATGATCACAGTCGTGAATTGCTTTCATTTTCGTTTCTTGTTACTGCTGCGTTTTTTGTGTTATTCGCCTTCGCCTTCAGTAAGCTCACTGCATATTGTGCACACTGCACATCATGGTAGGATCCGCGATAATTTCTGGCCGCAATAATTTCTAACACGTAATGACGAAAGAAAGGCGCATTTTGCCCACAGGTTGAGAATATATGGTCTAGAGTGTGCTTTCTTTTTTGCTCTGGTTTTATTACTTCAGTATTTTATACGTAAGCATTTTTTGCAGATCTCTGGACTGAAGATGCATACAATAACATGAAATACATTTTCCATGAAAAAGAATTTGCTGATAGATTCGACTGCATCACCTTTATAGAGATTAATATCCATATCGAAACTATGAAACTTTGATTTTGTTATAGTATTACTTTATTATTGGAAACTGGCACAACAAGATTTGTGTTCTAAACAATAGTTGGTTATACCTTAGTTATAGGCCTATAACATACCTTTTGAAGCATCAGCAACTTGAGAACAGTCAGAAATGACAATGATAGATGTTAATAAAACAAAAGAGGCAAAGAGTATTCTTGAGTACATGAGTGATTTTTCCAAACTCAGCAACTGCAGAGACAAAATAAATACGATCTCTAAATTTTAGGATCCTGTCTACAAGAGTGCCAGGTCCAGATGTGCTAAATATTCTAAATCGCTCATCAAAAAGTGCCAAATAGGTTGAATACATGCCAAAGAATCGAAACAGGTCAATGGCTGTCGTTTTTCAATGACTTAAAAGCAATGGCAAAATTGTATTGTTGCTATGAAAATCATCCGAGAATTATCGCACAGCATAATTGTTATCTACAAAAATATATTTTGTTCATAAAGAAAATGCTTAAGAAAAATACCCAGCCGTGTTTTTAAGTTGTTCTAGAGATTTAGATCGCCTATCCAACATTTCTTGCAGTTTCTCAAAATGCAGTAAAACCTCGGTTTACGACCGTCTCTGTAATTGGAAAAAATAGTTGTGTTCCCTCAAAATAACGCAGTGGTCACCAAGGTTAAAATTTCAAAAAAATCTGCCTGCAACTGTTTGAAACAATAACCCACAGGTTACCGACCACACAAACATCCAGCATGCCACAGTGTTTTTTGCTTTGAAACTCTTACCCAAGCGTCTGATATGTTAGATTTGTCACAAATGAACAAAATATCTTTTACAAAAACGCAGCCACTGAACACATAAACTATTAGGCTTTCCTGGTTCAGATGGACCAAATACATACAGACAAATAATTCGTTAAGCAAATGATGCCCAGCAACTTCAGCTCTGCTAATGGAAAAAAAATTGAAAAAAAAATCTAAAAGTTTGAGCTCAAAGCACACGGGTTAAAAAAAATACCTAACAATGTTTTTTTCAGCCAACAACATTAAAAACGACCAATAACATGCCAAAATATGACGTACATGGCAAACAGCACTATAAAAAGTAAAATGTCTGAAATTTGCCAACTTAAAAACCCTGCTTTTCTAGTGTAACGGAAATCATTCCCATCACGCGCTACTCTCTCCGTTTCCCCTCGCACAAAGAGACATTCCTCACAGACAAGGCGCATATGAAACGAACTGGTTGATTCCAGACCAGTAGCGGACACGGGCGGTTTTGGTGGGGAGATGCTACGCCGATTTGCAATCCAATACTTCACAGGAATATATTGCGCAAATCAATCACTTTTGCATAAGTACATTTACGAGGAAACAAGCCTAAGCTTGGTTTAGAAGAAGCTTGAGTGATAAAAGTGGTCAAACTTTAACACTGCACCGCCACGAAACCAACCAGCAATGTGGCTCTTAACAACGATCTAACATAGTCACTGGTGTCGGTGCAGTTACACACAAGATAAAAAGATCATGTGACAACAGAATACTTATTCTCATTGTACGTTACGTTTGTTAGATCACAATTACCGGCGTCAGTAGCCAGCATGGTGTTGCAGCAAGTAAGAGTGTAGTCACTTGGATGCAATTTAGATCAGTACTCTTCAACTGGGGAACCTTACAGTTTTTAATTGTCGTTTGGAATAGTCTGCAACACCGTTATAATTTGTGTATAACATTTGTTATTGCAGGTAATTTTGATGACATAATAACGAGAAGTGCGTTCATTCGGTTGCTTTGCAATAGAAAGTAAAAGAACGGAAAGAAACAAACAATTCGCAATGAGTGAAAGCACTAAAAAACTAAAGCGAGAAAGCACGATCATTCATGGGCGTCCTCAGAAATTTTTCCAAGGGGGAAAGTCGACTTTTTGTTTATCATTTTCAAATTGCTGACGATCAGTGTTCCCTCTAAGATAATTTTAAACTTAACAAATATGCTTGATTGAATATGATTATTTTAGGGCTGAGTATGTGGAGTTTTCAATGAACTACAAGCTTTGTGAATTACATATTAAATCAAAGTACATACAAAATGCACATTTCATTCAAATAGCTCCTTGTTTTCCGTGGAGTTTCCATTGCTTTGGAATGTTGCAAGTGAGGGAGAAAATGAGATTTCACTGCGCAACAGTTCTGGTGGTCCTGAGTATTTTCGCACCTTAGATAGAACATTGCTGACGATGCAGTGCAAATGGAAGTTCACAAAACGCTTTATCCTTTCTACACTACAAAGAAAATGCCCCATGTTACGGTAACAATCACAAAAAATCCTTCGTTGGCAGCAATAGCCAGGTATATTAGAATTACGACAATTTACGCAGTACGCAATCTGCATATTTCCACCGCAGGGACTTTCTTTTCAAGTATGCATTGCAATGATCTGTTAAGAAACAATCATTGGATTGCCATGGTTTTCAACGAAACTACACACCATGACTTTATTTTACTTAGCAAGCAAGGTCGCACCGAGTTGATATATTCAACTGAACTAACAAGTGAACTTGTTTTTGAAAATTTCGGGAGGGAATTGTCCGGTTGCTCTCCCCATAATGGTAGGATCATAGCGATACTTGTCAGTATCACTTGGAACAGTGATTCTCAAAACTTTAATGAGCCGCGGGCCTCTTTGAAAGCCTCTCAACACTTGTGGCACCCTGGTCATCAATGAAAATACCTAATTTTGTCCTCTGCTTCTGCTCAGGGCCCCTGCCCGGCCTCTGCACGTTGTCCCCAGAGAACAACTCCGTATCCCCAAAGTGGGGACGAGGTCCCCGTTTGAGAAACCCTGACTTAGTTGCAAACGTCTGGGATGTCGTCCAAAGCGATCAATAAAACCATGCTCCACAAACCGGATTATTAAGTAGACTTGACTTGTATGACTACCGACAAACTTACTACAATTAGGACACCACGCAGGTTTTGCGGAATTTATCTGATGAATTATGAAAACTCCCAACACAAAACATAGCTTTGCACTCAGTGTTCCCTCAGATGTCAGAACTAAACCTTAACTATTAAGACGTATTCCCACAAGCGTGCATAGATGTATTCTGCTGTAACAAGCCACGTAATTTTTATTGCATGATAAAAAGTCTGCATGGGTGTAGTTTGACACTCAGGCACATTCGTCACACTCCCACTAATAATGGATTTTTAAACTTTGCTATAGTCTCACTCACGCTTCTTTTCACAAAGTACAAATGTATGTGGCTTACCGCTATCAGCATGTCACTTCTCGCTGCATTACCTGCCAAGATGTGTGCGTTCAACAGTCTCATGCAACAAAACGCCTGTCCCCGTAATAAAAAGTGAACTTTTTCAGATTTGTTGCTATCTTATTGTCACGCAATAAAGAACAACTGCAGAACAAACTGCTCGCGACTTTCGCAACCCACCTCTGCAGGAAAAGGAGGGGACATGAGTAAACTGCAAGTTCATGACTGCATGACACTGTAACTGTGAACCTGACTCTTGTGCAGTGTGAGTTTCACACCGGCAAAAAAACTGTCATTTCAAAAATCAAATTAATTAATCGGAATTAAGAAGCCGACTTCAGGTTTTTCGAGGAATATTTAGTTCTGAATCCCACTTTCGAGGCAGAGGCAAATACCCGTTTTGCCTCCTCTGCCCTGGGGACGCCCATGTGATCATTGTCTATTTTTTATCAGGTTCCGTAAACACGGCCAGTTCATGTAATGAGACCAAGAAGCATTTTTGACTAATTGTTAGCATAAGTCAAATTTTAGCATCTTTACGGAGTAATGTGCAGTACAAGAAATGTTGGCTACAATTTTTAATGAAATCAAGTGTCATGTCAACACCTCTATAGGTCTGATGGGGTGGATGCATCCCTTGCATCCCCCTTGTGTCCGTGCCTCTACCAGACACCTCTTCATCGTAGATCTTGCACTCCACTGCTTGACCGCTCTGCACCTTGCGGCATGTGCATGCTGAGCAGCCATTCGGTCATTCAACTACCAGGGCCGGATTAAAGGTAGGGGAGCCAGGGGCAATTTTCACTGGAGGGGCCCTGATGCACATTTTATGACGTCATCGTTTGAAAAATTTTTGATTTCGCTGATTTGCAACATTCTCGTTTGCTTAAAAATTAATGTAAAACTGCCCTTGATTGTAAACCGCATTTGAGCATATAGGTCACCCCAGCCTCTGATATGCATTCGCGACGATCGCGTACTCGTGCATTTCCCGTATTAAATGATGCTTACACCACTACAACTGCCTTCTGTTTATCATAACCCCTCCTGTGACGGATGTGCGCGTGATGCTGAAGAAAATCGAATGCGAAAGAAGAGTTTGGTCGACAAAACGTGGCCAAGGAATGAAGAGAGTTTATGATATAAACACTACTACAGTGCATCCTTTGCTAAGAAGAAATATTTCCACAGGCTAGAGAGTGATTCAGCAAGAAAAATCATTCAACCGAGCTGTAAGCAGAAACCAGAGATTACAAACAAAAACACTAGAAAAATAACATGTCAATATGTCCGGCCAGTCTAACTGTGAAAGGTGCTTCGAAACTTATGTCGTGATTTTCACCTACATTTTTAGGTGTTTTGTTTAATCCCACTGTTTTACCGTTGTTATTTTAAGAGCTCTGCTGAAAAAAAAACGTTTCAGTCGCGGCGTTTTAGGTAACACTGCCAGATTCTTGTGCTTTTATCTCTAGAAGCTTTTGCCATTTTTAGGTCCTGGTGGCTAGGGAAATTTTTATAACCTAAAAAAATTGATTATGAGACTTTAAATTACCAAACAAAAATGACTTATATAAAGCCTACAACTACTGCACAAAGAAGCATACCAGCGAAAACAGGCATAAGTTATGATAGACCCATGGCCTGCTGAAACCCTATAAAATAAACGACTCAAAAGATGAGCAAAACGTATATAGTATTTCGTTTAAAGCAAACGGAAAGCATGAACAGGCATTGGTTTATTTCTTTGCGGGAGCAAGACCATGCATTTTTAGACAATGCTTTGTATTTCATCCAAATAACTTGGTCCACCTACGTCTTTGCCAACATTTGAAGATTAACCAAGGAGGTTCAATTGGCAGGATGCAGCTTAGACCTAGTAGTATAGAAGTTTCACCCGATATTTCGAGATTGTTTTGAATGTTTCCTTATTGAATTAGGTTGAAAATATGACTTTATGACCTAACATGGAAAATATCCCTTTTTATGACTTTATAACGTTTGTTACAAACATCTTAGGGGTGCGACTTTTGTTTGGAAATTCGTATCATAGCTGCCTGAAGTTAATAAAAAATATGATTTTTAAGACTTCAAATCTCCCTACTGATGGCATTACAGATTTCGGCATGGCGCTGGCTGAACACTGCAATTTTCGTTTTCTGCTCTTTCGTTGTACATATCGACTGATCAAAAGCCTTTTCCTATGGAACACGCAGTAAAATGTGGTGCAAATGGTTTGAATAGCATTACATGTTTACGATGCAACACAAGAACAGTAGCCAGCGCAAGAAAAGTGCGTGTGCAAGATGCGATGCCCATGACGACACCAAGGCCACAGTTGGCTGCTGCTACCTCCAGACGGCACAAGAAGTTACGGAATCATTGATACTAAACACAACCACAGCAGAACTGGCTTTACTGTTTAAACACGCAAATAGTATCGTTTTCGCGACATTTGTGCAGCCGGCGTGATGCACGAGTACATAAACCCATGACAAATCAATGATTTTTAGGAGAAGTTACAAAAAAATTCAAATATATTTGCATTGAACAAAACCGAAAGTATTTATATTCAGCAGTGATTGCTAAAAGTGGCAGAATGTCTAACTTGCAGAAAAATCATAATCATACTCGACGCAACATGGCAGGGTTGCCAACCTGTTTTCATCAAAAAAGACAGACCGACTCACAAAAAAGTCAAAAAAAGCTAGACATAGTCATAAAAAAGTAAACAAAACCCAGACCTAGTCAAGAAAAAAAACAAAAAAAGCCTAGTCACAAGAAATGCGAGATCTACTCACAAAAAGCGAACAAAATAGACTTAGTCCCATAAAAAAAAAAAAAAATTGACCTAATCACAGGAAAGGCCAATTTGCAGTTATTAAACACAGTAGCTTAAAATCCTGCAGCTGTTGCCAATGTACAAAGAACTTTTCTGTCTGTCTGAATCTTTATGTCGCTTTCATATAATCTTGTTGAGTTGTTTACATTTTTAAAGTGTTAGGTGCTAACAGTAATTAGAATGAACCCTGAATATAATCTTCATTCCTACTGTCCTGCTGTGGCAAATCTTTGAGATCTGAATCTTTCAACCACTCTAGCCTAAGCCTATCGCAAATTTCTGGGTGTGTAAAACTAAATCTTTTTCTTTGGGCTTGATGCATCAGCAACACTGCCACTTGAAATGGAACTTACTGCACCTTGCTAATATTTACAGTTTGTACGGAAGGCCATCAGTTGCGTGTTCATCAGTTACGTTGAAGACTAAGATACTTAGAATGGGTTCATAACACAAGATGAAGAAAGACGGAGACTACAAGTAAAATTTCATACCATATCCTAAATCACCGCTGACGCAACGTAGTTCAATCTTCAAAACCCTACATTTTTAGACGAAATACGTAGAAAGGCATGAAAAACCCAGACCTGGAAACAAAACACCTGGCTTGGCACCACTGCACTTAATGTGTTGTGCCCGGCACAGGACATCACGAAATGCAACCATTACAACACGTGGACAGTGTTGCCACTGGGTTAGGACTAAAAAACCCAGATTTTACCTTGAAAAAAAAGAAAATAATGAAAAAAAACAGACATACGAAATGTTTATAAAAAGTCAAAATCAAACTTGAAATGTACGCTACAGGTACTTGCACATAAAGAAATTGGTAATATGCATTATTTGCATCAAGTTTTTAGAAAGTTCAGGTCTATTTATGACAATTTATAATGACAATTTACAAGCAGGCTAGCAACAAATCATATTTGTATGCAGTGACATAAAATGTTGGTTAGGTCTTTTCTGAAAATCGTTTCATGTTTTCTTTTGCCTACACATTAATGCAAGATATGAAACATGTACATAATACATTCAAGGTTTCACGGTTTTCTTTTCACACTAATCAATGCAATATTTTACTAGTAATTTCACCTTCAAAATTTTACATTCATCCCTATCACAATCCCTCTGTGAAACAATGAACAGATTCTCAACCACATCATCTTCAAAACCAAAAAAAACATTAAAAAATCATGCCCAAGAAGCCTTGACATGTTAGCCATAGATTATAGTTCTGTCCTATACTTAGTCAGTGCTTGATGAATCTGTAATGTTAAAACGATCTGGTTAGGCTTGGCCCTACTTAACAGCACTGGCTATTGACTCTGCACATTATGCCTATGAAATTACTGTATTTTATAATGGCAAAACAGTAAAAGAGCATAAATTGCAAAAATTTCACCGGAGTTTAAAAAAACGCAGATTAAAATAAACAGAACGCCAGATGAAACAGAAAAACCCCAGATCTAGTGAAAAAAACAGCAGTGGCATGACAACACTGGCAGTGTTGCCACTGGGGTCACTCTGTTTTACTTCAGATTGTTGTCGTTTTCAACATCAGATGAAATCAGATTTTTGCATTGCGGTTTAATATAAGCTAAATGCTGTTTTTTTGCTACTCGTGTTGTTATTTCGTAGCGTTTTCCACCAGGTTTCAAATCAAGCAGGCAAAATTAGATCTTCTGGCGATTTTTTTATTATTAGCCGACGTTTCGCCCACTTGAATAGGTGGGCTAAACGTCGGCTAATAATAAAAAATCGCCAGAAGATCTAATTTTATCTGCTTAAGCTAAATGCTTCTATAAGTATTGTCAATACGGTTGCCAGACGTACTTGAGCGCCAAGGATTGTCCTTGAATTAGCCAAAACTCATTTTGTCCTTGATTCTTGAAAAACATCTTGATGGCCTTGAATATTTTCCGGTGTCCTTGAAAATTCTTGAATAGTTCCTAAATTGTTCATTTCTGAACTATTGTTTATATTGAAGATTCAAGAATCAAGAATAAACAGTGTAAATGAATAGAATTATATGTAGACTTATTTCATCTTAAAACAGTTGTGTAATTAATAGCCTTTTCAAGATCGGTTGTGTCATCATAATATGCTTTGTTTTGTTTTCAATCTCGTACATGGTTAGCTTCACCTGCTTTGCCTATACGTCAAGCGATCTTGATCTGGGTTTTATGCAGAAAACTTTCCAGGGGGGGTGCAACGTCGAGAGTTTGCTTATCTTTTTCAGCTTGCTCGCGTTGCAATCCAAATGGACGTTCACAAAACACTTTACTGTTTCTACACCCAGTGATTGAGTCTCGAGACCGATTTGTGCGAGTCTTGGTCGAGAACAGTGGTTCTTAACATGGGGTGAATGATGAAATTTACACTTTGGGGTAAATTTCATCTTCCAAGGGGTGAATTTAATTAAAAATAATATGTATCCGATATAAAAATCTGTAAATCATTCTAAACTGTAAAAGTACAGACTTTGAATATTGCAAATAACTGGTAAAGTAAAATTTCTCTCGAGACTTTGAATATTGCAAAGAACTGGTAAAGTAAAATTTCTGTAATACAAGGATTTTTTGTTTGTTGTATTTGCAGGTAAGCAACAAGCAAAAGAGGTAGGAAAAATACCAGAAATTTGAAAAAAAATCAACTTAGAAGTAATGACCACATTTTTTTAATTTTGGGAAAATTTACAAATATTGAAGTCTGAATCTCGATCTCGGGATTTTTGACAAAGTCTCGGTGTCGAAGTTTTGACTAGGTCTCGGTCTCGAAGGCTACGGTTTTGACTACATCGCTGTCTACACCACAAACAAAATGCCCCATGAAAGCAGGCGCTCCATTGGCACACTTATTTTCTAACTTAGATTCATCCCAAAAAGTATAGAAAAATTGGGAAAAGCAACAGCTCAGTCAACATTAAAATTGTTGCCAAAACATCAGACATCAGAAAAATCTCTCTCGAAACATCATATCTGATGGTAAAACATCAGAAGTGGCAACTCTGAACACTGCACGTGGAACCGTTAACTACAGAAGTAGAGACTACCACTGTTAGGTTGGTCAACTTTTACATCACAGAGCCAGTTAGTGGGTCACATTGCCTTAATCCGGCCCTGTCAGCTACCAGGCTCAAAGAAACGCAGGCGATGCGATCGTATTTGGTGCGGAGGCCCGCTTATATAGAACGGAACACAAATGTTAGGCCTACGTATAATGTGTTAGTCATACCTCGCGATTGGCAAATAAGCATCCATTGAGGTTAGCGTGCATCTCTCGCGGTTAACGGCCTTAAACTTTGGGCAATGCTTTGTGAGGTTGTATAGTAAGCAAACCATTGGGGAGGGTCCGGTATACATATTACATGTATACAATATATATGCCTGACCCTCCTCAATGCAAAAGGAGCAGTATACAATTTTTAACCCAGTGCTTCTCAATCATTTCGCTGAAGGGAGCCAAATCCAGAGTTACAAATTTGTTAGAGAGCCGCCCACCATCAAATTTTGACACAAGTCAATTGACCCGTTTTCTTTTATTGCAGAATGAATTCGGTTCCACACAACAATATAGGTTTTGTTGAAAGACTGTTGTGGGCCGCATAAAGTGTGCTTGTGAACCGCATTCTACTTTCGGAACAGTGGTTCTGAACTACTGTTCTAACCCATTCTTAGATCGTGTGGTGACATATACTTCGTTGGCCACATTCAAACCGTAAGCCACATAGCCTAGTGTACCAGCCATTGCCCCGGAAGTGGGTTATAGTTGGGCCCGTTCTCCAATTTTGAAATTTGATATTTTCCTACCATTTGTTTCTGTAGAAAAAAAAAATTTTTTGGTTTCAAGTGGAGAAAATGAAATTTTCGCCACTGTTGCCAGGTTGGAAATATTCATTTTTCCCCACCCCTTGAAAGAAATAATTTTGCGGCCCATGTTATCAACACCCGTTAGAACAGTGGTTCTCAAACCTTTTGTCTTTGCACACCTCTGAACCAAAAGCATCCGCAGACCACTTCCTTTCATCAACGTTTCTTTCGATTACAAAAAAATTAGATTAGCGTGAGCTAACCGTCCCGGCACGAAACAAGTTTTAGGTTTCGTCCTGTCACCAACTGCCGTAACCAAAACCAAATAACTCAAGGCCAGACAACTTCCAACATGAACACGTCAGTTTCGGGGCCACCTAAAACGCATTGAATGTCCCCTGAGGGTGAAGGAACCCCAGGTTGAGAACCTCTGCTTTATCGATTATAGAAAAACAGGTATCTGATAAAAGCTAAAGGTTGTTCCAATTATTGATATCGGACGCAAGGACATGCGGGACATTGGATGCTATCTTTTTCACTTAAACAAAATTTAATTTCCCTTTTGGCCTAACCTACAGCCAACTAAAAGCTGGCAAGCCATTATGCATGCATTCAATACAAATCTACCTGTGATTTGGAAATCCTGTTGATACCACAACAGCAGCGCAACACGGAGCGCTGGAGGCTCTGGGACCCGGACAGAATCTTTGGGGCGGTGGCGATTTGTTTTTTTGTGGAGTGGCAAAATTAGTCTTTGTAATTAGCTATAAGTTCCAACTCTTCCTCAA
>JGI24158J21664_10005816_pt1 | contig 16176 bp, 12 predicted proteins | sample Ectturendosymbi3_FD_21664 | JGI IMG/M metagenome (IMG submission 21664)
GTTGTAATTTGAAATAAATAGCTTTTTAATCAAAGTCACAATTGAAATTTTCATGGGTACACATCTTTTTGGGTCACCCTGTATATGGATATACAAAACCCGGTGAATGGATACAGATATTAACAAAAGTTGTCAGCGTTATTTATTGTTCTGCTGGTGGGAGTAATGGCATTTTGTGCTTCTTGGCAGTTACCTAAATTTTTGTTCCAGGGTAGTGATCCAGCGAGCAGAAGGTAAAGCTGAAGGTTTTATTTGTCATGCAGATGCGAAACTTGTTCATTATGAACTTCTTTTTTGAAAGCGCGGCTGTCAGCAGTCAGTGGCATAACTAGAAGTTTGAGTCAGGCGGAAAACGTAGCTGAAAAGGGTCCACTGTCCACTGTAGGGGAGTCACGAGCAACACTCAGAAAAAAGTGAGAAATGATGGTGAATCCGGATGTGGATGGCTGTACTACTAAACCCCTAAATCACCAAAAAATACTCCGAAAAACACAAAAAAAAACTGCTCAACGCCAAAAGAATACTAAAACCGAAGTATAAGCTAAGTGGGGCCCCAGTTTTGCATTTACTGTAGCTTGCAGGAGGGGACAATTCACCTCTCTGGCAGTAGGCAGTAGCAGGTAGACCAAAACATATCAAGAATTTCCACTGACAATTTGCTCCGCTCTGCCACCTTCATCAGTGAATGATGGGACGTTGCCTACAAACATATAAGCGAAGATGCCCAGCAGAGCTCCGGCACCTATAAAATTTCCACTACATCTTTGGTCCACACATGTGCATGTGTCTTTTGCTCCAGTTGAGAATTCAGTAATGTCTGTCACTGAAAAGGGTTTTGAGGAAAGAGCAGCAAGTGTTTTCGAAAAGAAAAGACGCCAAACTGCAGCAATGTTGCCAATCAACTTTTCAATAAATTGATTATATCTGGAATCTTCTTGTTTTTACTTTCCCCAAATGCGTCGGAAAATGACTAAGTCCGTTTTGAATGACATGTTCGAAGATATAAACATTTTTCTGAAAAGAGTGAGTAGTAGTGATCAAATCAAGAGTATACTCTTATGTTTTCTCCTTGCAGTTTTAGTTTCAAGTTGTTGAGGTGTTACACTATATCAGCCAAAAATCCAACAGTTTCCCTTTATCATTCCCTAAAAAAGCTAAAAATGTCTTAGCTTTTCTTCACATTTTGTTGTCTTCCCGTAAAAGAAACAAAAGGACAAAAATCTCTGCAAAACTCTTCCCTTACACAGGTATCTTTCATAACTGTGCACAAGTAAATATGTATAAATGCATTGTTTTCGGAAAGAAGAGGTTTCATCGCTATTTTCTAGCCGTGAATCCACTAGTTCCACCAGGATAGACATTGTAGTGACGAGCTATCGTTGCACAGTTATGATGAAACAATTACTTTGAGCCAGATAAACATAACAAGCCTAACTCAGGTGTGCGCTGCAATGTAGCTGATCAACAGCTTGATCGACAATCGCTTAATGCAGTTGGCGAGGAGTTATGCTTTAGAAGCACGGCCAAAAGCGCAACATTTTGGGATAAAACTTCTGGATATAGTATGGTATGCATGTTATTGGCCATATCAAATATAATATTGCTTGGTTCCGATGACGTCACCATGTTCACTCAATCAACGACCTTTTTGTAAAATTGGCAAAATGGGAGATAAATTTTGGAAATCATATATTTTAGGGACCATGACCCAAGTGCCCTCCTGGCTACGCCCGTGGTTTTATAGCAGTTGCACAGTTGCCTCCTGTGCTAGTACTTGACAATGATTACTAATTATTACTACGTATGGACGACACGAATCAGTCACATGATTTAGCGACGTTTTTGTACGTACTGATTCAGTTAATTCAAATAAACAAACATAAACATTAACAATCAATTCAGTTTATATAGTAAATCTGTACCTTGTAATCCAGTGACAATATCCATTTTTCTTATTTCTTCCCCGGCTTTATGCTAAGAGCAGTTTTTTAAGGTGTTTTAGGGACCCGATTCGGGTCCCTATAATTTCAAATCGGGTACCTAGAATCAGAGAAAATTATCATCGGGTTCCTAAAATCAGAGAAAATAGGGTCCCTAGAATCAGAGAAATCGGGTCCCTACAGATCCATACCGGGTACCTAACATTTTCCTTAAAAAAAACTGGCTAAGAGTTTTCAACACAATGTAACCACTGAATTTGTACAAGTAGGCCTAAATAATTTTTTATCAAAAGGTATTAGGGCGACAAAAGTGTTCCCCCTTGCCATAAAGTTGAGGGGACATGTTCCCCTGAAACTAGGTCCCTGCTCTTTATCGATCGACCTGCTTGGATAGCGTGTGTGCGATCGTGATGTGGACACAGTGGTGGGTTTAGGGTTGGGGGGGCCAGAGGCAAGACTGAAAAGGGGGCCTCTGATGACGTCATCATACTCAGTCAACCGTGATAATCACTTTTGATTTGCCTAAGATACGGCCACCCAAGGGTATGTGTCTGAGACTACGGCATAACTGAAATAGCAGAAGGAGAAAATGAAAAAGGGTGTTCATGAAACAACTTTGAAAACACTGAAAATTGGGAAGACAAGGCTGGCAGTGGCAACACATAAAAGTTAGGCAGTGGCAAGTTGGCGTTTTACTTTCGCGCCCCATTTCTCTGCATTCACCATCCATAAAACTACAAAGTTTACCCCTTTGAAAATTTCACACCTTCACACCCTTTGAAAAAATGTTTGGCAGTTGGTATCCTGAATTTGTTCACATTCATGTCTGTGTGGGAATCCATGAAACTATAAAAAACAACCAAGAAGATTTAAAGCACTAAATTTGTTGTAAATTTAATCCTTTTGACTGCAAGAACATAGCACACAAAAGCATCCAATTAGAGACATGTTTTGGAAAGCTTTGAGGCTGGATGAGTCAAAACTGCCCTCATCTTGCATTGACACTAGTTTGAAAAATGTGCAAAAGTAAGAAATAATTAATCATGTACCTTATCGAAAACATTTCCACTGCAGCAAGTAGCCTACACAATTGATTAAATCTGCGCTAAGAAAAAGCAGTTCAAGTTATACTGGCTAAGAGCTGGCAAAAGAGCTTAAACATCACCTACCAAGTCTGCCCTATACCAACCATTTACTAGTCAAGCTTCAAATAACCTGTGACTTCAAGCATAGGCTAAATCAAACCACCTAAAATACCTGATATATCTGTAGAAAATTGAGTAGGCCTATTCATAATACTTAAAAATTGTCACTTCTGCTACGTGACAAGAAGCATGAATGTAGCCTTGCTTATTGCTTACTTACAGTCTTTGCAGTGCAACACCAATAATACAAAATTACTTTGTAAACTACGAAGAAAATGTCGTATAAATTAAAAGATATAGTGTAGTCCCTGCTATAACAATTGCCTGTTGTCTTATTTTCTGGTGGAAATGTTCACTAAGGTACAATTTTCACAAAATTATCAATATAGTAAGTAGCCTACTTCAATCTCTAAAAATCGTCATTTGGTATAAAAAATTACCATTTGGTATAAAAAGCTATCATTTTGTAGAAGTAGGCCTATTTTCTCTTATTTGATAAGGTCTTTCAGAACTTTTTGTAAGAAATTTTAACCGATCTTCTGCAATTTTTTAGGTATAGAAGTTGATTTGAAGCATTTCTTTATTTGCTCAATGGAGATGGTGGTGGGAGTGCTTTGAAAGGACGGTGCTTACACATTACAGTTGCTCTTGGGGCCCCTTTGACAGCATAGTAGCCTACTTGCACATTACAATTGCTGTTTGGGGCCCCTTTGAAAGCATATTGCTTACACATTACAGTTGCTGTTGGTTGCCACTCTGAAAGCAAGGTACTTACACATTAAAGTTGCTGCTTGGGGCCCCTTTGAAAGCAAGGTACTTGCACATTACAGTTGCTGTTGGTAGACCCTTTGAAAGCAAGGTAGTTGCACATTACAATTGCTGTTGGGGGCCCCTTTGAAAGCAAGGTACTTAAACATTACAATTGTTGTTGGGGGCCCTTTAGAAAGTAAGGTAGGCCTACTTATACATTACAATTACTGTCGGGGCCTCTTTGAAAGCTTGTATTTTTACATTATAATTGCTGTTGTGGGCCCTTTGGAAGCAAGATGCTTACACATTACAGTTGCTGTTGGGGGCCCCTTTGCAATCAGAGTACTTACATTACAGTTTCTTTAAGGCCCCTTCAATGAAGTTTAAGAGCAGAGTACTTGCATATTTCAGTAGCTGTTGGGGGCCCCTTTGAAAGCAAATTACCTTCAAATTGCAGTTGCTGTTGGGGCCCCTTTGAAAGCCAAGTTCCTGCACATTACAGTTTCTGTAGGGGGCCTTTGAAAGCAGAGTACTTACACATTGCAGTTTTTCAGGGGCCCCTTCAATGAAGTTTAAAACCAGAGTACTTATTTCAGTGGTTGTTGGGGGCCCCTTTGAAAGCAAAGTACTTGCACATTATAGTTTCTGTAGGGGGCCCCTTTGAAAGCAGAATACTTACTTGTGATCTGCTTGGTAGTGCATTATTTGGGTGAATAATAAGTTTTTCATTCCAAAATAAGGAAAATTTATGTGCATAACACCTCAAGGGGGGCCCCCAAAAAGGGGGGCCCGAAGCAAGTGCCTCGCTCGCTTCCCCTTAAACACACCGCTGTGTGGACATGACAAGTTCTCATGGACGTCCTCAGAAATTTTTCCAGGGAGGGGCAACGTCGACATTTTTCTTATCCTTTTCAGGCTGCTGACGATGCATTGCAAATGGGCGTTCACAAAACGCTTTCCCTTTCTACACTACAAAGAAAACGCCCTACGTTACAGCAACAATTACAAAAACTGCGCTTCGTTGGCGCAGCAAATTGTATTTCTTTTGCACTCGGGACTTCTTTTCACACAGTATAAAATTCCGTGGATTGCCGCTATCAGCAGTCACTGTTTCGCTGCATTACCTTTCAAAGATGTTTGCGTTCAACAGCCACAAGCGACAAAACGCCTACCAATACCACCGAAACTTGAAGTGAACATTTCAAGATTCATTGCCATCTTATTGTTACGCAATAAAGACCAGTAGCAGAACAGTTCGCTTGCAAGTTTCGCAACCTGCCTCTGCATTGAGTTCGTGGGTTGCCAATTTGGCTTTTTTGAAGTCAGATTTTGAAATTTTTGATTTTTTAACGCGCTCGGCTGTTTTTGATAAAGCCAGACAAAATCAATCAATTTTAGGTCGGAAAGGCTTGACTCTGACAAAGCGTTTTCTGAGTTGCATATTCATAACAAATTTCTTCTGATGAGAGTCTATGCCATGCACTCATGCAGGATGCAAAGAATATTGCAAATATTTTACTGTTGCCCTAAATATGCTCGATCTATTTAATAAAAAACAAATGTACGTTACTGTAATAACGGGGAAAGAAAATACTTCTGAAGATTGGAATTGTATTACATCGATGTTTCAGACGAGTTTTAATATCTATTTTGTGTTTGGTTATGCATGTTTTATGTATGTGTATGTTTTATGACTGCTGTCTGGCTTTTTTGGGGACTAGATCTGTTTTTTTTTGGTGAAGACAGGTTGGCAACCCTGCTCTGCAGGCAAAGGAGCGACATGAATGAAACTGCAAACTCATCACTGCATGCATGACACCAGAACAGTGAATCTGGCCCTTACAACATGGGTGTCATAGCATTAAATAAACTGTCATTGCAGAATTAAAAAAACTAATCGGAATTAAGCTGCTGATTTCAGGTTTTCTAAATATTTTTGGTTCTTAGGCTCAAATATCCAGTGGGGAAATGGCCTTTTTGCCCCCCCGCCCCTGCGCCCGACCATGCAAATTTATGTGCTGTAGTAGCAGGTCACACAGCAAGCGCAACAGTGTTTTTTTACATTTTCTCGAACTCTGTGAAGTTGCTAGAAATAAATGTAATTGTAATTTGGTAATTTTTTGCAAATTATAATTACACCAAAACAAAGTTTCAATCACAATTACTCGAAAATATGTAATTAAGTTTTTCAATTACAACTGTAATTGATACAACTCTGTTGTACACAGTTAAATAGTTAACGCAGCAAAGAGTTCTTTATGTGAAAAAGTAATTGACAAATGCTGAATAAACAGGCGAAAAACAAAGCTAACAATCGGCAAAAATTAATGAAAAAGTGAGCTGGTGAATAGAGCAAAAATGAAACTTACCATGCTTTTACATTTCTCACTTATACAAGTTTAACCAATCGTACGTACAGATTTAAACGTTTCTCCACAACATTAATATATGGGTTCTTGAAAAATCCATAAATGCAAGCAAATTCGGAAACAAGCAAGTGTATTAAATATATCGATGTTTCCCAAGAGAAATGTTTTATGAAACTGCACTATTCTATCCTTATAACCTGTGAAATTGAAACGTTTCTGATACTTTTGCTGTTTACTTTTTGAATGTGTCGCAGAGTCACCTCCCAAGTGCAGCGGATTTTGTTACACAGTTACTGCCAATTGCATTTCACGAGCATTTCACGAGAACGTAACAAACTGTATTTACAATCGTCTAGAACGTCGCATAGGCACGCGCCGAAATTTCGTCATATATTCTGTCTGGTAAGTCGAGTTGTTCGTTCTGTCTGCGTAATGCATGCCGACGATAGGGTCAAGCTCGTGTGCATCACCACTCCCAGGCTGATTGCGACCTGTTATTCTCTCCTTTCCACTTGTTGGTCTTCGGTCTGTAAAGTACACCTCAAATAAGTTTGGCAGAATTTTTGCTTTAGAATCTACAACTACGGTATACAGCATTAAGGCCTCTTTGGTAAACAGCCGGTGCCAAGATTTTCAGTAAGTTTCCACATACATTCCATACATTTACATAGAATTCCACTCCATTTTAAATGTAAAGTGAAACTGAGAAAATAATTAAGTAATAGGTGCACAAGACGTCTACGCTAAGCAATGATGCAGGGACTCATCCCTCCAGGCCAAGACACTTAACAGTCATGAAAATAATTTAGAGCTGTGCTGTTGGCTATGGCGTTTGTTTTGTACATTTCAGCCTTCTTCCGATCGTGATTTAAATACAGTATGTGCAGGGATCTCTGTTTCACACTATGGCTACAATTCACAAACGTGTGATCTTTGCCGGCATTGGTTACAAGCTCTAGGTTTGCTGCAAGCTTTCTATGAATCAGCCGACTCGGCTCTGCTTTCATGACTGCGATGATTCGAAGTCGCTGTCCATATCTGTGTTCAAGCACAGCAATTTGTCTCCCCAAAGGTGATGCAGTTGAACCTATCAGCAAAGGATTCAAAAATTCCATTTAAAAATTTTGTCTGGTAGATTTGACTACATCACCTTTGTGGAGAATAATTACTTTGTCTACATCGGTTGATATCCATGTTGGAAGCTACCGGAGAACAAGACGTTTCGCTTGTACGTGGCCACTAGTTTAGGGCATTCCACGTATATCCAGAGGTAAAGGGCACAATTTTAGCATATCCTTGTAGAAAAAATGTTTGAGTAGAGATAGTATTATTAATATTAGAGAGAGACAGGATATGCACAGACACAGAGACAGAAGATTAGATACTGTATGTCATTTTAGTGCATGTTTGTTACAAATTGTTGCTGAACTGAGACAGAGGGTTAGATAAAGTCAGAGGTTACTTTCTTTTTACAAAATGTAGCATGCTCAGATGCAAGCATATTTCTATAGAACAATGTGTTGCAACTTGCAAGCTTGTGAAACCGTTTTTAAGCCATGCGAATTCGGCTGACCAATTTTATCAACCTTGGAAATTCTATTTATCGTGTTAATTTTTTATCAATTTATCAAACTTTCCAGGACCTTCACTAAATTTGATTTATGAAATTTCGAAGTTATATTTCAACATCATTAACGTCAGCCAATACTTACAAAGTAATTTTTTGCTATATGTTAGGTTGACCTTTTTGGTTTTGTAATGATTTGCAGTTTAAAGTATACTCATATCATACAACCAAAACAACAGTGAAAAACTGATGTGAATGTTTGAAGTTGAATAACGTTTTTTTTATAGGTCCAGCAATTTTCTTCTATTACATTAACACACGAGCTAGATTAAAAACTTGAAATGTTGTACAAATTGTATATCAAAAATGTTTTGTTCGATGCAGAAAAGAAAATCTGTTTCCGAGGAGCTGTTTTTTCTCAACTAGCCTAAAGCGATTCCTTCAGTACTCCACGAAGATTACCAAGAGAATAACTTTTATAGATTGCAAACTATATTAGCAAAGTTAACCGTTTAGTGTTACTACATTTTATGACAAAGGTAGTGCCAGTAATCAACCGTTGTAAATGATTACATATTTATATTCGGAGCACTTTGTAAATAATTTTACAAAATTTTAGTTGTAGCTACTTCCATTTTTCTCCGCAATGTTGTAATGTACGTGTCGAGCATATTTCCAGGTTTGAAAACTTAGCATTTCTTCCAGTTGTTAATTGGAACATCATTATTACCGCTGTTGACTATCACTAAACGCCTCCGCTGCCAGTGTACGAGTATATCGTACTTTGAAATCACGTATTGAGCCGCTACTGTATTTTCGGGCCAATGCAACTTCATAACTCGCCAGTCGATTGTGCCAGAGAGCTGTTCAAACCCTCAAAAGACTTGACGAACCTTCTAGTTTGCAACGAAAAAAAATTTTAAGTTTTGCTTTTCGTTTTTTTTGTGGTGACGTCGTAATTTGGGTAGGTTTAGGCCTTTCTGAGGGAAATATTTCACTCAAGTTTTTAGTGGAAACAAGGCTAAAATCCAAGTTTTGTAAGCCTTTGATTGACTTTCTAGCGTTTCTAGTTCAAACGTTATGGCAAAATAACCAAAATTTGGGTAAAAAATCTTTTTGGGTAGTTTTTACCCATATTTAGGTAATTTTTACTCAAATGAAGAAACATCCTCAGCGAAGGCCGCAACAGGTCTCATAGGGTTTATGTCACCATTATCTTACAGAAAGCTTTTAGTGTTTACAACTACACATAAAGCTAACTCGTTATTGTGATAAAAACATAAAAATAGCCCTCTTCATTTTCCAACAGTTTTCAAAAATAAACTTGGGTATTGGAGGCAACTAAAAATTACAAGTTTAAATAAAATCATCTCGGACATTTTGAATAATACTGTTTCATTTCAAGCAAATTTTTGTTATTAAGGCACACGACTTCAAATTTAAATCGTTGGAGCTCAAGATTAAATTATATATTAGATTATAAATTGAAGATGCCTACTCAGCAGTTGAAATATATACTCTGTAAACCGCACATACATAGTGCGTGAATTTTTGTTGTGAAAGGATTAATTTCGATAGATATTGTGCCGAGATTTTAAACTAAGAAACACGCAGGCTGCACAGCATACACACTAGAAAGGAGCGCACTTCGTGGCACAACGTCTTGGCTTTGTTTCCATTTAATGAATCTCGTTGACGATGAAGACATTGTTTTCAAAACATTGAAACCTGACTTCATTTAAACTTGCGGTTTTGCTCTGCTTCTGAAGCACAATGTATTAGTGCGATTGTTGTGAATAAATCACAGACATGAGTTACATCCAGGCCCGTAACCAGCTTGGGACACCAGCAGGGGCGAAGAGATTTCTGAGAGGGGCCCAACATTTTTGAACTGTGTCCAATAGTTTTAAACTATGTTCAACACATTTTTCCAGGTGGGGCGAAAAATTTTCTTGGGGGACCTTTTCCCCCCTGGTTACGGGCCTGGTTACATCTGCAAACAATATATACTTTAAGTGCAGCTTTGCTAAGTGAAGAAGACGTTGATCGCAAGGACTTACCACACTTAAACTTTTGTAGTGAAATTGCGTGCAAAACGTCGCTGTACCCTGTCTACCAAACTTTCCTGCCTCCGATACTGTATAATCTGTAAAGACCACTGCGCAGATCCAAATTCGAAAACTAGCTGTACTGCGTCACGTTTTTTATGCTGTAACTTTGCATACTAGGGAATGGATAAGCATCAGGGTGTGTAAATTTGCTGGTGATCTGGCTATAGGCCAAACACATACGTTTATGGTTTTTGTTTTTGCAATAACGAGTTGTGAATCTCGTTTCCATTTAGTGAAGCTCGGTGACGATGAAAGCATCTTTTCCAAAATATTGAAACCTAACTTCGTTTAAACTTGCAGGTTTGGTTTGAAAAAATGTTGCACTCCTTTTTAACATATTTTTTGCGTGGAATGGATCGAACGATTTTTGCCAAATGCATCCGGACACCAGAAGTTTTGCGTCTTTGACATTTAGATAGTCCTATACGCTTTATGAAAACAGATACGTTGGCATACAAAATAAAATACGTTCTTACCAAGAACACGTCCATCCCAAACTTTAAATTTGTAAATCGGGCTTGTGTTGGGCCTTGTTTTCTTTTTGGTTGCCCCCGTACGCAATTTCCAATCATCATTGCGACACATGGGGAGGTTCCAATGCCCACTGCAAGAAAAACTTTGTTTCGTTTTGGTTTCTCACATTGAAAATGTTTTGTCAAAGTATCCGATACCCGATAATAAGAAACGTAAGGCACTACCTTACAAGTTCAAAGTCACGAGGGACAATCATAGTTACAAGTCCTATACAGATGAAAACTTTTTTGCATATTTGTTTTTTGTAATTGTATTGTGCGTGTGACTCCGTATTTTTTAAATTCTCTCGGAAATGTGAATCATTTTGATGCAAAATCCTATACCTTCCCAAGGAGACCATGGTTTTGTCCGCCCATATCGGCACCTCTGGTTTTTTCGCTTTCCAGGCCTTGAAAGTACCGGATGTTGTATGTGCTTCCATTTTAGGTCTTCCATCTTTTCTGAAAAGAGTTTCGTACTCTGCGTTTTCTATCAGCTCCGCTTCCTTCATCAACCTGTGGAGTATTTGACATTAACTAAGAATAAAAATAAGGTTCCGCAGTAAGCAAAAATTATGTGCCCCCGGTGTAGTCGCTAATCGGGGGAAGGGGGCACCTCCCCCGAGGAAGGAAAGGTGTTCCTTAACTTTTTGATGCTACACAAAAATATTGGCAATTTGGTAATTATTTATCTGTAAAATCCTCAGTTCTTATTTATCTACACCCAGGCGCGTAGCCAGAAATTTCAATAGGGGGGAAAACAACTACCGGATCTCAACATTTAAATATTTAATGCTCGTTGTTTTTAAATCATCATCCACAAAACGTGAATTTGTCTGGCGTTATTCTCCTGACCAATTGTGTTCAGATTTAAGCCTGTACATTCAAACGACTGCTTTCATTGGATTGATGTTTCAAAGGTGTTGCTAGTTTAAGTTCCAAACTTCTACTTGGATCAATGTCACCGTTTGCTTGTAAACTTTCCCGTACAAATGCTTGTAAAAATATCAATGATACGTAGCACGATTTGCAGCATGCTTTTTGCAGCCAATGTTGCAGTTGAGCAAAATTCATTGTGGGCGCCATTACGATGGCGTTTGCACGCTTCTAATGTAGGCCTACATCGAATCAAGTAAGAGTGAACATAGAACAGTAAACAATTAAAAATATTTTGTCCTGGCCTTCTTCGTAACAAAACCACCTAGAAATGCATTAAAATTTGTTTGCCAAAGTTCGTCACTTTTAATGCCCCAAATACTTAGTGTGGACAACCTCTCCTGGAACATAGCCTCCCTTTAATTCATTTTTAATTCTTTCGAATCTTGAAAAAGACCATTGTCCTGAGCAATTAGTGAACATCAAGCTAAGAAATAGGAGTCCGCGTGGTTGAATAGATTAAGAAACACTAATCCAAGGCATCAGCAGACCCAAACGCGTTTTTGTCATTTTCTTATTGTTTCTCTATTCTTTGTCTCTTTAGAGTAGAGTTCTGTGGTTGCCAGTTGGCGAAATGACTTTTGCTTACCTTTCAAGCTCATCAAGATCTTCTCTGATTTGCTTAGCATGGGAGCAGTACAACCTTGCGCAAGTAGCCTACTCAATAGCAATCTGATTTCCGAACAGGTCCGTAACCAGGGGGCACAGGGGGCGAAGCCCCCTAGGAAATTTTTCGACCCCACTGAAAAAATGGACAGATTTTAAAACTATTCGATATAGTTTAAAAAATTTGGGCCTCTCTCAGAAAACTTTTCTCCCCACTGGTGTCCCAAGCTTGTTACGGGCCTGTTTCGAAATGACTTTGAAATCACATCTAAAAATACCAAACGAGTTTTACGTAATAGAAACGCTAACAAAACTACTGTACTGCTCAGAAGAAGCAACTATCTTTTTATTGTAGGACACTCTTGCTAGCCCTACACATAGCTCTTATCAGCGGTACAACCTTCCGTTTTAATCCGGTACATTTCAAACATGAACAGCCTCACGTTCTTTCGCCTGATTCACACGTACCAATCGGGACAATTCCGAAAACAGGACGCAGCCAACGTACTCTGAATATATCGACACAATACTCAGCATACGGCTTGACCAACGGTCATACTGAGATTCATCAGGCGCGTAACCAGCTTGGGACACCAGGGGGGTGAAGAGTTTTCTGAGAGGACCCCAAATTTTTTAAATTATGTCCAACAAGTTTTTCCCTGCGCCCCTCCTAGTTACGGGCCTGAGATTCATGGCAACTTGCTGGAAGGCTCTGGCATTGGACACTAAATCTGATCATGTGAATAAAAATAAATTTCATTAATAATAAATTTTCAACGAATATTTACCGATCTGATCATATGCCGGCAATTGACTCTCTGCGTACGCGTACCACAGTTAGCTGGAGCCCCCGTGGATCTTGAGGCCCTACACTTAAGCCTACATAGCTATTGGTAAATTTGGCCCTGGCTGTCTCTCGTGAGCATGGAGCATGAGATTCATGGAGATCGGACCTGGAGACAATAATCAACGATTTCGCGTGCAAAAAATGCGGTGTCATGGAACTTTTCGTGTAGCTGACTTTTTTTCAAAAAGCACACATTGACAGAGTGACAGAGACCAGGGTCATTTCAATAAGTTCGTTACTAAGTATTCTTTGCAATTGATCTAACGCCTTTGAAATTACCGTATAATGCGCTGACGTAACAATTAGTTGCAAAGTGCTTGCGATCGTGAGGGTATCAGTCTAAGATCAAACAAAGCGCTGTTGTCCACCGTGTTAACTATTGTAAAGCTCCCATGGCAAAACTTCAGTCAAGTAGTACGGTTCAAGTTGATTTTGCGTGATATTTCATTCGAACATTTTTCTAAACCGTGTATGTTTTGATCTACGAGAGTGTAGACATATCGTTCCTCAATACATACTGTATGTAAATGGACGATTTGTGTGCAATGAAGATGATCAGAGAGTCTATAACAAAAAAGACTGTTGTGTAGTTTCACGGTAGCAAAAATATCGTTTTTTGTGGTACAACTTTCTGTTTGAACAAATTAACCACATACAAACCGCCGTATATGGTCACCCCATTGTCTCTGAAGTGCAGACTGCCAAATCGTATAGGTTTTGAGTTTTTGGCCGGTGCTTCTGCAAAGTTGAAACGAGGGCATGTGAAACACTGTACGCAGTTGCCCTAAGCATTTACGGGGCATCGCGGTCACTTTGCCCGGGGCCTCGCGTCGATTTAATCCGGCCCTGGGTACATGTAACCCTAGTCTCTGGGGATACATTTGCCTATCTGAAAGGACATATTTAAGGTTAGTAAAAGAAGGGAAAAATATACTTATAGACTATTTTTTTCCAAATATTTATACATATATCAGTGATGTCAGTGAATATTATTTCCAAAAGCCATTATATACCTTTGCAAAATATGTTTATTGTGAAATATAAAAACGGATTCTACCTTTATAGTTCTAAAAATCTAGAAGTTCCATTAAAAATTCAGTCGATTTTTGTTATTTTACTCAGCTTTTTGATCCTAAAAAATTTTAGGGGGACATGCTCATCTATCGAAATGTTGAAGGGGTACATGGTCAGAGAGAGGTTGGGAACTCCTGTCTTAGAGTTTAAGACAACGAATTCCGAAGTAGCCTCCTCCAATAATTTCGTGCGCATATAAGACGTGGATTCTGCTGTCGTTTAATTGTTGACCAACTAATTGACATATGCATCTGATAAACGTAATCACTAGAGTCTCTACATACGTTTGAAAAATGTTTTGTTTCAACCTCTCCGGTGGCGTTGCGTTGATTGTGTGATTCACCACGAACGGGATGTGCGCGAAGAACAACAATATATATGCGTGGCGCGAGCAAGAAATAATAAGAGATTGCGACGCATGATCTCTATTGTTGCTTGCTGCCGCGGTGCGAAGCTTTGCGCACTTGCCGCTCGGGATTTCCGATCGCAACAGTTTGAATTTTGGTAATCCGTAGAATGTTTGGCAACGTTCGAGTTTTTCCGAAAGCTTTTGCAGCAAATATAAACTTACTTTATTTAAATTGGTTTGATTAGACTTTTCTAAATTAACTGACTTCATTGAGATATACAATGGAATTAAAATGTAAACACCATCGTAAACCCAGTACTGTATTACAAAACTTATTGACCACGCTCAGTTGCATGTAAATATAGCTTAGCACTACCCGTAATTAAATTTGTACAAATCATGGGCATTTAGAAAGCACATAACTTGTCTGCGGAATTTAAGTCCTAAAGGGAAAGAATAAATTCAGTTTCATATTTTCCGCTAGATCTAGCGGATTTTAATCCTGTCTAGCTGCAAACTAATTGGTCTGGTGGCATAAATCCGCTAGATTCTAGCCTATGATTGGTCTAGCGGCCTGTACAATTGAGCTTTTTCCAGAGGATTCTAGCGGAATTTTGCATTTTTTCTGACTTGAAAGGTCTGTTTAGACTTGTCAACCCTGATCGGGACGACAGGTTGCAAGCTATTTATACGTAATGGTAGCGTCAATGCTGTCAGCACTTACAAAATAAAAAGCATCTGACACTTACGATTGATTTTGCTGCTGACTCTACTCGCTGCGGCTGAATGATTTCAAATTATTTACTGTAGGATAGGGTGGCAATTAACATTAGATGAAAGTTGAAACACTTTGGGACTATGCGCAGGTCCGACCCTAACTACTTGACAAGACTGATTTTTTACTCGCTGGCAAGGTAATGAATGGAAAATCATTGATGAAAACGTTAAAGTTGCACATAATTGTGATTGAATCGTCACAACTCACAATGCATACCATCACAAATAAATATCTAGAACGAATGCTACTGTTGCTAAACAGTGACTGTGGCGTTTAGAGAAGACGTAGAGTATTAGACAAGACTTAGAGTATTAGAGAAGACTTTGAAATTGAATCTCTCAGGGTTGCCTAGTTGGCAATTTTAATGCCATATTCTGGAAATTTGACCTTATCTAAAGGGGCTTGGCATGAGAAAATGTTCTTTGGCATGTATTAGTCATAGTTTTTGATTGTTCTCAAAGGTGTTAGCAGAAAAAAGCGTTGTTTGGCATTTTTCTACAACCTGTCTGCTTTGGGTTTAAACTTTTAGATTTTTTTTCAGCCTGTTTGGCATTTATTGAAGTTATTTGGCATATTTTGCTTAACAATCTGGCGTATTTGGTCCGTCTGATCCTTAAAAGCCTAGTAAGCTTTTCTGTGGGTTCTGTGTAACTGTTGTAATATATATTTGTGCAATTTTGATTTATCTAGCACAGGGTTCTCCAAACTACGGTCCGCGGGCCAAATCCGCCCGCGAAGCCATTTCATCCGGCCCGTGAAATTGTATTATCCGGCCGCAAAGACATTTTGTCATTTCCATAGCAACATTGCATTTTTGCACATGATCATCCGAGTACTTCAAAACCGACAGCCATTAGGTCGGTTGTTTAGGCTTGATTGGTATGTTTTGAAGATATTTGGCATAGTTTGATAGCGATTTCGCAGTTTTTGTACATTTGGTCCTGGTATGTTCCTGGAATCGCTTCTTAGCCAAAGGTTGAGTATCAAGATATATAAAACGTATATCATCGCCAGATTCACGCATGTAGATTCACAGTAGAACTGCACAAAACTCTACGACATTCATTTAAGGATGTGTTTGACACTGGAAACAAGGATAAGTATGTACTTTCCACGATGGGTGTAAGCAAGGAATCGATCAGCAAATTTTTAATAGGAAATCGATTTCACGTAAAATTACGCATCCTCAGTC
>JGI24158J21664_10005820_pt1 | contig 16168 bp, 14 predicted proteins | sample Ectturendosymbi3_FD_21664 | JGI IMG/M metagenome (IMG submission 21664)
ATGGGGCGCCGTTCGTAAAAATATTATATCTGACAGATTTAGCACAAAAACTGCTATCTCTGCGCATATTTAGCTATCTCTGCGCGCATTTAGCTATGTATGCTAAATGCACGCAGAGATAGCTAAATGCACACAGAGATAGCTAAATGCGCACAGAGACGCAGAGATAGCTAAATGCACGCAGAGATAGCTATCTCTATAGCTAAATGCGCGCAGAGATAGCAAAATGCGCACAGAGATAGCTATCTCTGTGCAGAGATATCTAAATGCGTGCAGAGATAGCTAAATATGTGCAGAGATAGCGGTTTTTGTGCTAAATCTGTCAGATATAATATTTTTACGAACGGCGCCCCATAGACGAGCGAGGCACTTGCTTCGGGACCCCCTTTTTGGGGCCCCCCTTGAGGTGTTACGCGCATAAATTTTCCTTATTTTTGGTGAAAAACGTATCATCCACTCATACAGTATAATGTGCTACAAAGCAGATCATAAGTAAGTAGGCTACTCTGCTTTCAAAGGGCCCCCCATGAGAAACTGTAATGTGCAGGTACTTTGCTTTCCAAGGGGCCCCCAACAACAACTGCAATTTGAAGGTAATCGGCATTCAAGGGCTCCCCCAACAGCACTGAAATGCGTAAGTACTCTGCTTTCAAACTTTATTGAGGGGGCCCCTGAAAGAAACTGTAGTGTGCAAGTACTCTGCTTACAAAGCGGCCCCCAACAGCAACTGTAATGTGTAAGCACCTTGCTTTCACAGGGGCCCCCAACAGCAATTGTAATATGTAAGTACCTTGCTTTCAAAGGGGCCCCAACAGCAAATGTGATGTCAAATTCCTTGCTTTCAAAGGGGCCAGCAACAGTAATGTGCAAGTGCTATGCTTTCAAAGGGGCTACAAACAGCAATTGTAATGTGTAAGTACCTTGCTTTCAAAGGGCCCCCAACAGCAATTGTAATGTGTAAGTACGTTGCTTTCAAAGGAGCCCCCAACAGCAATTGCAATGTGTAAGTACCTTGCTTTTAAAGGGGCCCCCAACAGCAATTGCAATGTGTAAGTACCTTGCTTTTAAAGGGGCCCCCAACAGCACCTATAATATGCAAGTACTATGCTTACAAAGGGGCCCAAACAGCAACTTTAATGTGAAACAACCTGCTTTCAAAGGGACCCCTAACAGCATTTGTAATGTGTAAGTAATATACTTTCAAAGGAGACCCACCACCCTCTCCAATGTGCAAATAAAAGCTTCAAACCAACTTTATACCTAAAAAATTGTGGGTTGAAATTTCTTCCAAAAAGTTCTGCAAAGACCTTATCAAATAAGAGCGAATATTTATATCACATAACTTTTTATATCAAATGATGGTTTTTAGAGATTGAAGCATTTGATTTATTGATAATTTTATGAAAATGCTACAGTTGAACAGAAAGTATCCAAGTGGAGCAGCAAAAAGGAAAGTGCAACTTCAAGCACCCAAGTTGTTAATAGTAGCTATGTCTGTCTAGTGCATAGTCAGACATTCCACACACAAAATTCAAGTTTTGTAAAAATGAAGTTGATAAATACAGTACATGCTTTAGAACATTCATATTTTTATTCAAGAATTTCTTTTTTATGTCTCTGAGTTGAAAAGGTTAGACAAATTTCTCATTTCTTGTGATGTTGTACCTTAGTAAACATTTCCATCAGACAATAAGACAGTGACTACACTGCATCTTTTATTTTATAGAACATTTTCTTCTTAGTTTACAAAGCAATTTTGTATTATTGCTGTTGTGCTGCAAAGACTGTTAATAAGCAAGGCTACATTCATGCTTATCAGGTAGCAGCAATGGCATTTTTTGAGTATTATGAGTACTCATTTTCTATACAGATATTTTAGGTGGTTTGAATTTAGCCCATGCTTGAAGTCACAGGTTATTTGAAGCTTGAATAGTACGTGATTGGTTTAAGGTAGACTTGCTAGGTGATGTTAAAGTTTTTTTGCCAGCGCTTAGCCAGTATAACTCGAACCGTTTTTTCTTAGCACAGATTTACTCAATTGTGTAGGCTAATTGCTAGAAATGTTTGCGATAAGGTATATCACATATCTATATACTATATGATGAATTATTTCCTACTTTTGCACATTTTTTCAAACAAGCAAAAATATTGAACTGGGGCGATGCCAGCTTGCTATTGCCTAACTTATATATGTTGCTAGCCTTGTCTTCCCAACCTTCAGTGTTTTCAAAGTTGTGTACTTGAACATCCTTTTGCATTTTCTCCTGCAATATCAGTCATGCCGTAGTCTCAGGAGCGTATCCTTTGGTGACCGTATCTTAGACATGATCAAATGCGCTTATCACGGTTGGCTGAGTATGACGTCATCAGAGGGGCCCCTTTTAGTCAAGCCTCGGGCTCCTCCAACCTTAAACCCACCACTGGCTGTGGCTAGGCAAGAAATTTGCGGCTGCACAAGTGTCAATAGTCGAAGGGATTTGGCAACGCCAAGACTATGCACACACCGCTGTTCTCAAATCCGCGACCAACTGAACCTCCCAGTCTTAATATTTGCGCAATTTTTATTGCTTTGGTCAGTTTCCAAACATTCCCCATTCTGCTTAAGAGTCAGATTTCGTTCCACCCCAATTTTTGAACGCTTGCAAAACTACGCGAATGCCAGGACTATCAGACCAATAACCGTATTTTCGTCGTGTCAGCACAAAATTTTCAATTGTACTGTGCTGGGCAACTCCTGACAAGACATTGAAAAACTCATAACATACTCGACCATATTTTCAATTGTCACACACCCAACCGGCTTCAGACAACAAGATCAGAGGTTTGCACTTCTGGGTGTTAGTTGCATTAACCAGTGCGGAAGTTTTTCGCAAGCAAGTATGCACGCGCGGTGCTCAACTAAGACCATTTGGACATCAGTGGGATGTATTTTTTGAACAGGTGCTGCATCATCGCGAAAACAACTGCTGCGAGAGGTGCTTGCGGGTCATGATGGTGCAGAAGGAAATGGCGGAACCGGCAGCGAATGACAAATATTCGTCGCGGGTTACTTTCAAGTAGCCTTCTTGAACTGTGCGCAACTTCTGTTTATTTTTTCAACTCTCTTTTACTCCCTGCCTGTGATTTGATGAATATAAGTTAAATCGGTTGACTGTAACACAAGGGTGGTGTGTCTCAACAAACAACGCTGAGAATTGAACATATTCATTGGTTGTTATCATGAAATGCGGTGATAGCACGGCCTGAAGCATGCATTAGCTGGCAGGGGATATTTGGTGGTTGATACGGAATCGCCAACAAGACTTTATGGTTAACGAGGGGGGCACAATTCCCCGCCGGGCATCGAGAAGTCCCAAAAATGTCACAAACACTTTCTTCAATTCATTTCATACTTCATTTGTTTCGAAAAAACTTAGGTTCGAACGTGAGGGCGCCAAACTTGCTTCTTGCCCATCTAACCTTGTTACGCCCCTGTTCCTACCGTATTGTGGGCAATTTAACCCGAGGCGTTGCCGTGGACCGCTTCGAAAGCCTGACACGGAAGCAAAAGCTTGAGTTTATTTCAAGTACGCAGCAACTAACAGGAAGAGCTTTTGGCAACGCGGAAAGAAAGCGCGCAACGACGAACGAATCTGAGGCATGAGCCGCAGAAATTGTGCGGCAGGAACGGAGCTGGCAAGTGATGAAGCGCATAGAAAAATAACAATAAAACGGAGCCAACGGCGTTACATTAACACCTCGCTTTGTAACATAATAGCACGCGCTTGGTACAGGAAACGCAGTCAGTGAGCACAGGAAGGAATAGAAAATATTAAATTACGGAAGATTCGAGGTTGACGCCACGACGTCACGCAACTGTGGAAACGACGTCTGTGACGCGCGACACTTCTGACGTCACTCGTTCTGGATCGACTTTCAAAAAACATCCAAAGACGACAGAAAAAAATAACGCGTGAGCGTCATCAGTGATCAAGCAGCAGCTGTTTCCCCCCCCATCAGTGATCAAGCAGCAGCTGTTTTCTTCCCCCCCACGCTAAAGGTTAGCGGCAGCGTTTGAAAAACGCATTCAAGCGTAACCTTGCGTTGTCGCATCCGGTTCCGAACTGATTTGCCATTCGTCACCTGACAGCGTCACGACGTACGAAACGTCATCGGCGGCTGACGTCATGAGCCGAGCGAGTTGAGCGGAGCGCGGCCTGGCGCGGTCGTTGCGCTCGCGCTTTTTCGCAGGCAGGTCAGTGAGCAGGCTCCGTCTCTGGGGGGCTTTCAAAATGGCCGGGATGTAGATCGGTGCCGCGGACGACGAACGCCTGTCCTCGGGAGGGCCCTTTTCGCGCCGCCGGTCCTTCGCCGTGGTTAGGGGCAGCGCCGTAAAAGGCCTTGACGTTCCGCCGTTTCGGAGGAAGCAGTCGATCGAAGTCGCTTCGTCTCCGTCGCTCGACGCGTCCTTGGAACAAAGTTTTTAAACAAAAACAACTGGAAAGCATACATGGTTCTTAACTTTTTGTCTGTCACCCCTGTCCAAAGCAATTGTCCTTTGTTCAAGCCCCCCTGACTTTATGTTCAAGCCCCCCTGACTTTAAATATGTGTAAATTGAACGGAACACTTTTTCGTTCAAAAACTTTCCTTGTTGCAGAAAGGGTTCGCTCCCCCTTGAAATAAATTTTCTCCCCCCTGGGGAGGCGCGCCCCCGGTTAAGAACCACTGCTTTGGAAAACACGTAAAAATATGTAACTTACGCTTATTTCGCTTATTTACTCGACGTTACTGTTACATTCACCGACGGTAAAAAACAAAGGCCGCATCACAAATCCAACCATGCGCTCCACCTTTCTGTTAAAGGCGCGTTCGCATCATGGATAACACGTCCCTCAGTTCGAAACGAAGTGCTGCCGTATATAGTGGGGAGGGGGTTAAAAAACAAACCAGCAGAGCTGTGTAGGTGCAGGCAAATTTTTGGGGGTGCGAAGGATTTTTGCTCGAATCTCTCCGAACTTTGCCCGAAAAGTTTTCGTGCGACTTTTCTCTGCAAATTTTCTCTCACGAAGATCATGAAGACCTTTTTTTGGTGTGACCTCCGAATAAGTGTTCTTTGGTTATGGAGAATAGAAATCGTTGGGCGCCGGATTCTCGACATAAAACTTTTGAGGGTGCGCTTGCGTCCCAGCCGCCTACACCACTGCACCTGAGCAAAACAATTAGTCTTGTGGATGTCGGCACAAAAACTACCTTTGGGGATCATTCAGTTGCCAAAAAACACTCCGCATATTCACTGAAGTTGCTGCCAATCTCAATGTTCCCACCATACGGAATGGGACCATTTGGCGCTAGGCTGTTTTGGCGCTGGTGCTTATCTGCTTGATTACTACTACGCACATGTCGTTGCATGTTTTTTCATCATCCAGTCATCTGGAATTCATAGAGGATATTAGGAAAATACAGAGAGGGCGTGATGCTTATTGACTCGTGGGCGCCACTTTAATATTTGCGAGGTGTAGCTTACAATTACGATATATAGATTGAAGTTTTTTCCATGTTTTTAAACTTTTATCCATGTTTTTCTTTGGTCGACCCTTTGTGTTCCATTTTCATTAAACACATTTGTCAATCTCTGCACTGGCCCCAAAACACCCAGCGCCAACAAGTGCCCGATCGCCCACCATACAACTGCGCCCCATTAATTTGGACCGACGCAATGAAGTTTAGAATATTAGGATGGTAATGCACGCAACTAGTCGTTGACAACAATCAAAAGCCTTGACAACTGGCAGCGTCAGACACTAGTTCTTGTACGACCAGGGCAAACGAGACTTGAGCGGACGACTCACCGATTCGGAAGCCGTGACTTCTATCAGCAGCTGAGGAGATCTCCTGCCCAGAACGAGATTGGGATAATCCAGCTCGGTCCCGGGAAACTGGAACGAAGGCAAAAGTTGTTACCTTTGGTCGGAAAGTGACCTTGCGGAGAGACGGTGTCGCTACGTCATCCTTGTGCGGGACACAGCGCGGTTGCGAAAAATCAAAAACGTTCAACTTCAAGGGCTTTGCCGCATGGGCGGCGGAAGGTTTTTTTTTTCCAGGGGAAGGAGCAAAAGTGGTGAAATTTAATTTTGCTCACTTGAAATGAAGAAAACAACCTTCTTTGCTAAAAATTTAATAGGAAATTTGTCAAACAACAAAATCCAGGGGCGCTTACCCCCCCTGCCGACACCCATGTTTGGCCGCGAGGATTTGTCGCATATTTCGGGCGTGAGCAGTTTTTTTTAAGGAAAATGCTAGGTACCCGGTATGGACCTGTAGGGACCCGATGATAATTTTCTCTGATTCTAGGGACCCGAACCAGGTCCCTAAAACACCTTAGAAAAACCCTGGGCGTGGGTTAAAATCGCATGGCCAAGCGCCCGTCGAACCAGCCCAGTTCAGTGCGGCGAGGCATGAATCGCTTTCAAAACAGGTCACACACAGTAGACTTGCAAACAGCAGAATGTTTTTCACCGCAACAAAATGCACACATATTCATGGGGACGGCAACCAACGGTCCGTGAGGAGTTTGGATTTGTTAAGGCTGCGCATTTAAACAGTGGAGTAAAACACACTCAACGCTACGGCAGGACTGTTCACGACTGCAAAAACATCAGGCTGCGCGAATGTCCGTCTCGTCGAATAGCAGTCGAGCAGAGGTATGCGGCTGGGATGGCGGACACCCATGGTTGGCAGTTTGAAACTTGCTAAACTACACAAGAATTGAGAATGAGCATAAAGTACACAAGAAAACTTTCGTTCTTTATAAAGTGGCTGTTTTATGTACAACTACTGGGGAGACAGAACAGATACAGACTTGTGTGAGCTGTTATGATCAATCCGCCCGGATTGCCAATTAATGACGAAGCTCGAAATGATGCGCATATTGCAAACACAGGTGTGCGGTTGTATTAGCGCACACCCAAGGTATCCACATCAAATAACGAAACTAGTGGTGCATCAAAAAGTCAGCTAAACCAAGCATGTTGAATGGGACAGTTTTGAAATTTGGTCCAGAAAATCGATTAAACGTCCATAATTATCTTTCAATTCTTTTTTGTGAGTTTTCCTTGATCGCACGATCTGGAATAAGTCACGCTACCACCGGTTTGACTGGTTTGCGCCACACACCTAGAGCACAAGGCCACTAATATTTGAGAATGTTAGAATTGTTGGCATTTGAATGCGCAAAAATCAGTGTTGACAGAAAAACAAGTTTCGAAAAAGGAAAACCATGCAGACTAAGTTATTAGCCTTACAATAGGAAACATCACCTAGTTAAGTGGGTGCCCGGGGCCGTCGCCCCGTTTGTCCCCCTTCTACACGCCACTGACCATGACCCTAGGTTGGAGTGTCTTATTGCGGCATAACAAGTATAGATCTTTCAGTGAATCAGTGTCATGATGACTTAGCTGTTATAATAAATTTGCACGCACCAAACATTCCTTATTATATTTATTAAAGGCCGGTCTACAAAACGCCAGGCTTAAACCGGTCCGTAGCTAACGAACAAGGTTGCCGACCCCTGTAACACTTCACAACCGATAGGCGACCATTACCCAAACGTTGGAGCTCTTCACTATTCGCCGTCCCCGGCCATCGAGACACACGTCATCGCTCCCGTCACTTCTCGATATCCGGCACTCGATTCCCGGACGTGACGGTCGGGGGTAGGTGTCTGCGTCAGACGCGTCCCTGGCCCGCTTTTCAAAATAAGAATCGGCCTGGACTGAGCTGGCCGCGACGGGACAACTTCGGTGGCAAGTTACTGATGAGTCATCGTGGCCAGACGCGGGCCTGGGTACATTCCCTGCTTCAGTGCAGGGTGGTTGACCTTGAGCTGCTGTTTGCGGAGACGTGCTAAGGTTGGCCGCGTTTTCTGCATCTTCTCCTTCCTTGTCCGACAAGCGTAGGTCGGCCGGGTCCTTGCTGCGCACAGGGGAAACGCAACGGGTCTTAGGTTGAATCACGGGCCGCGGGGGGGTTTTCGAAGTCCGGTCGGATTTTTCGTTTGGTGACTCGATAGTCACGACCTGCATTGCGCCGGATTTGTCCGGGAGCAAAAAGACCCTGTTGCCGTCTTGCGCGACCAGCAGCGTCGAGCCCGTGGTCCAGTCGATGACGGGGCTCACTTGCATCGAGCCCTGCATGGGGACCCCGAGGTTGACCCCGGTGACGACACCGTCCGGCGTCACCTGAACCACTTTCTGTTGGATCTCGGGGATGTATTCCTGAGCGCTGGGCGCCGGATTGCCGGCAACGACGGCCCTGGCCAGCTCGGCGATGCCAGGGGCTCCTTCGCTTAACGGGGGTATCCGCGGAATGACCAGGTCGCGGACCTTTCCGCCACGAAGGCTCGGCCAGACCGCGTCGAACTGCGGGGCAGCCGCGTCGAGCTTGTCGCTCGCGACAGGGCGGCTGACGATCGCGTTCAGTGTCTTGGGCAGCGAGCGAAACTGGTACATGAGGCGGTGCCCGTCGACCTTGCGCATTATGCCGCGCTGATAGTAGTAACTGCAACGAAACGTAAAGTCAGCTTTTTTCCGGCCTATCGACGCACTCTTCTCAGGAGAGGACCGTTTGAAACTGTGTACGGAAATGAGAACCTGAAGTTTCGTCTCAAAGTTGCTGCACCAACCCTTGTATTAATTGGCACGCTGCCAGCAATTGTACAGAAAAAGCATCGATTTGTTTGGTTTCAAATCTCGCTTCTGCTTATACTTAAATAGTTGTGAAAAAACACCGGATAGCTCTACAGACGACACTACGCTCTTTCCCAACAAAAAACACTGATGAAAGTCTTTAAGACAGGGGCCTCAAGCACACCGCCCCGCACGTAGCCCGCGACGCTTTTCGGAAGTTTTCAAATAATTAACATTTGCGTTATTTTGTTTTATTCACCGGTGTTCAAAAGTGCTCGGCTAGCGAGTGAACCAGTTCCCTTTAAACGAACGTAGATACGGTTACAAATGGTTTGTCTATAACTCATACTACCTTTCGCAGGAAATAATATGTAAAAGCTGTTTCTAGTAAGGTTTTAGTACCGTCATTGTTGCGCCAGCGTCATCTTGCGGCCCTCGGGTTATTTTACAAGTCCTCCTTAGGCCCTCGGAGCAATTTGAATTTGAGACCCCTGCTTAAAGACATGGTTTTGCGATGAGGATATTGATGAACTCACCAACGCACTATTTACAGTGCTGTACGCAAGATTTTTTCGGCGCACTTCACACAGAAACGCACCGCAGGGCTCTGCCCATAGTTTCGTAGTTCATATCCGGCTTCTTCTTGTGCTGGCCCCACAGCCAGGACACCGCTTTCGAGTCGACCAGTTTGAAGACGGCTTGATCGATGCTCACCCAGCGTATGAATCGCGGGCAAGTGATTGGGTCTTGCAGCAGGGCAAGGAGAAACTCCCATAAGTGGTAGGTGTTACCTGGCGAAGAACGCAGCTTCGTGTCAACAACGCTTATTTGACAAAGCTACGAAAGTCGCAGGTCAACAAAAATTGCTTTTGCCTGACTGACGTTGGAGAAGCACAGCTATTTTGAATGGTTTTTGGATGCTGATTTCAAACTTGTTTCCAGAGTTTGTTTCGCACATCAGGTTTTGAAGTTATGGAAAGCAACATTTTTTTGCGGAGTACATACCTTGCCAGTCCTTGACATCGCAAAAAAATCTGGTTAATGTTGGGGGTTGGAATAAATTAATCTAATTTATGCTCCATCGCTAAGAAAAAAATATTTTCCTTTCGTAAACCAGTGCGTGCAAGAAGAACGCAGAATATAAAAGCACAGAAAAAACACATATAGTTTGTTCCTACATATACTCTAGCAAGACCAGGCACGCCAATGATACTTCAATGGTGTTTACAAAGCAGCGGACTTACAAATGCGAGACTATGAATATCCTTTAGTGTAAGCACAAGACTAACATAAAATTATCTTCAAAGAACAGACTGCACTATGGGCATAGAAAATTATTTGTTGCGTTCAGAAAAACAGATAAAACATTTTGATGAATCAATAAAAAGACACCACTCATGTTGGACTTCAACCAAAATTTGATATTGTTTTTCAATGTTATGGCAATAACAAAGAGGTCCGCCAACTTTGAACGCTGCAGACTGGTACGTTTCTCGTTTCCTGCAAGGACTCACCCTATCATCTTTAGCAGGTAAGTTGCATTGCTCTAATCACATTCACGATTGCAAGGAATCTCAGCCTTCTGCGTGAGAACATCTTAATCTTTACTTAAGTCATTCTAATATTGCTGACCGAAATAAACAAGTGTTGCTTCTATACTTTCATAACCCGACTCTGCACACGTGGTAGAAAGTAAAGCAGGGGCACTGATGTCTTCATCAACGCTGCCATCAATAAAATCGAGTCAATCTTTAGGGCAGTGGTTGCCAAAGTGGGGGTAAATTACCCCTGGGGGTAATGTGCGATTCTTCGGGAGCTAATGCGGAACCAAAACCACAGTGTTGTTATGAACGATCACTGCAAAATAAATTTTTGACCTGAAATGCGAGCAGAATTAATAAACAGTGGCTGCCAGCAGTTAAGGCTCTTACTAATAAGCTGTAAAGGCTTTTGTTCTTTGTTCGTGATGCCGCAGTGCGTTCTGATTAATGTACTATAACTTCAAGTAGCAAAATATTGAGGGTAATAAGAGAAAATCGCTACCTTGATTGGGGCAACGGCTCGAACAAGTTTGGGAACCAGTGCTTTAGGGTATAGAGGTCAGGCGGCATTGACTCATCATAAGGAACGGGTTTGCTTTCTTGAATCTCGGTGAGGGTAATACATTGTCTTTATGTTTAGAAGACATTGAGTTTAATGATGTGTGACGACGCACTCGTCACAATTCCTAAAGCGCGCAGTCGGGACGTGGTTCAAACATGCAGCTGCGCACAAGCAACAATAGAGTGTGCACTTGGTCGAACGGCCAACCTCTATTGTTGCTTGCCCTTTCCGCTGCGCGTTCGAATCTCCCATGAAAAGCCGCAACTAATGGTGCAGAACAACAACCCTGGGAGCTGTCCTTGTGCAACAGGCAAGCAAAAAAGTGTCCTTGGGTTCACGCCAAATCATTTTGATTGGCTAACTGCATAGCAATTGACCTTTGTTCAGCCAATTGCGCAAGCCATTCGAACATGTGCTGCGCATGTTATGTGGTGCCAAGTTCTTATTTTGGTCTCCTAAAAGGCAACCAAAATATGGAACATTTTAACATCACAAGCAATATCACTTTTTTGGTCTATACTTGGAAATTTTCTGCAGACATAACAAAACAGATCTGGGTGAGTGGTATACGGTTTTGGAATAGTGGCTAGATCTACTGTAGAATGCAGATACAGTATATATAAAATTCAAGCAGAAAAGCTGTAACAACATCTCAACCAGTGCACAGCAAGCCACTTAAATCGTAAACTTTACGACACGTCAACTTCAAGAACTTTCACTTCTCACAAACATCTCAGTACAACTCCATTGTCAAGCACTCGGTAGCGCAGGAGTTCCCAACCTTTTAACGATCTCGTAACACTTGGACACCCCGTATTGTCAACGCGTACCACTTCTTCCAGAACAACTGTGATTTGATCGACTTTTAGTTTATTTAAAAGAATAATATACCTACATTAAAATAACAATAAAAGACCACAACTAAATTTAATGAGATACGCGTCTTTGTTTACCTTCTACCAATTGGTCGATGCATGGCGTGAATTTACTAACAGCGCATCGAAATCAAAACGTTACGATGCAATAAGAATAGCAGGCTACAGGAAAATGTATTTATTGAGAAACAAAGCCCAATACGCAAATTAGAAAGCTGTGAATCCAGGTTTTTGTGAAAATGGAAGTTACTCACGTACCACCTGGAAGACCCTCGCGAACCACTAGTGGTACGCGTACCCAGGGTTTTCACACATTTCTGAAAATCATTTTGCATACTTCTTCAATACCTTTTCAATACTAAATTAAAAAAGTTCAATATCATTACTTCTCTTAATTTTTTGAAATCCTTAATGATGAAACTCAGTTTTGCACATTTTATAACACTGCATAAATAATGAACCGCTTTGCCTTCAGTAAAATCCTGCTCCGACGCCTCAAATTTCTTTTCCATCTAGAATTTCCACTTTTTCAATACTTGGTGCATATTTTGGCCAAGTTCAATACTTTTCAAGGTCTTGAAAACCAGTTTTGAAATTCAATAATTTTTTCAATACTTTCAATACTGCGTGGGAATCCTGACGTACCACAGGTTGGGCACCCCTACTATAGCTTGATTTCAGCACACACAAACAGCATTTCTGTGACGTAGCAGTTAATAAAAAATGCAATGATTTACTGTTTGGATTGCAAAGGAGCCTGGGTTAGAATCTTAGAATTTTTTCTTCAATATAGAAAATATCTCAACAACCTTACGTGCTAGAAAAAATTTGAACACATTTTTGAAATCGGCATCCAAAGCGCTATCAGATGCACATAATAACCTTTTCCATTTGAAATTTGCTGTTGAGGCGCAAACCGTGTGTTTATTTGCACTGAGGGACAGTGCGTAAAATGCTCGCAAAATAAAAGTTCAGCGTTTTAGCCGAAGCATCAAACTTGGTGTTATCTTGTCAGCTGACCAGTGTGTGCACACGCGATCTTAATTTCTTGGTGCCATGTTTTTGACCGAACCGTTTCTAAGCAGGGTTGCGTAATCGAAGCCGGAGTATTTTTGGTGGAGTCGGATTCCTAACAACACCAGGAGTCGGAGTCCGATTTTTTTGTCCGACTCCGGATGTCCAATTAGATCATTTGTTACATCACACTCCTGAGTTGGGACTTCCTGTTGAAATGGTACATTTATTTTGAGATTTTTGTTGAAACCGAGTTTCTTGCTGTGTACACAATTTCCATTGATTTTAACGGTCAACTTTCATTCCCGAGGGATAAGGATTTCGAGTCAGTCGGAAATTTCGGAAAGGTTGAAAATTTTGGAACGTCGAGTCGGATATTTACCTCCGACTCCGCAGCCTTGTTTCTAAGCACTGTGTTGCTATGCCAGTTGGGCTATGAGAGGAAACAAACAAACGTCGTGTTTGTGGGAGAAAGTAGAAAACGCGAACGACGGGTTGAAAACTCAACATTAGCGAAAAGGTATTTTTAACAACCGGTAGAAAAAGGTTACAAACAAATCACACCGATATATTCAAAGCTTACCGTACGAATTGACCGACACAATGGAGCCAGCTGCTGCTTTTGCTGGCCTGGGCCGCTTTTTTGGTGTCGAATCGATCCGAACCGCCCCAGATAGAGTCGAATGAACAACGCGAACTTCCTGATGGGAAAGCCCACTAGAAGCTGCCGTCGAGTGATCATTGCGCATCGCAGAGACGCCTACAAAAGCCCACATTGCAAAATTAACACCGGCAGCACGTAGTGTCGCTTAGCGGCAGAATTGCTCCGTTGGACGGACTACTGAGTGCGAACCAGACACGGACAGTCCGTTCAATACTTTCGTTTTGTTTTCGATTGAAGCCTCAGCTTATTTCGTAGTTCGCTTTCATTCAAATTAAACGAGCACTCTCTCATATCTTTCTGCCACGTCGCAATTACTTCCGAACAAATTTAGAAACACAACGAAAATGCACGAAAAGAAAATGACGTAAGTGATTTCAATAGCAAGCCTGTAGCGATGCGATGGTACCAGTTATTTGTAATTACTGTATCTCTACTCGATCATACCGACACTGACTTCGTGTTCAGTTTAATTTCAAAAAATAGAAAAACATGACCAACAACTATGTCAGTGTTCGGAACTGCGCTGATAACGTTTCACTGCCTGAGTTTAGCATCATCACATGCCAAGTAACTTCATTCCGTGGTAGTTAAGTATCTATTAGTGTAAGACTTTTTAAAATTTGAGCGTGACAAAATTCTCAACTTCTCCACATCCTGCTTATTTATGTAGATTTATCTAGCACCCCAAAGTACATGCATAAATCTTAGACCAGCATTATATTACGCAATTTACATGTAGCAGGTTAAACACAAATCAGCTCAGTTCTTAAGCTCGCCAGTGGCTACATACAAGCAATGGAGTACTTCTGCAGATCGTTTCTGATTATATGGTGACAAACAAGACATTTCTATAATTCTAGACGCAAGGCCTATACAGTCATTCCTTGCTTATTAGTTATGGACGGATATTTGTCGAAAACTAATGGTATCCCCAATCCATACCACAGGTGCTTTCAACCGCACACAGTCTAGTATGGAGAATTAGTTGTGCGTAAGACCACGGCCTTGTCAGATACTTTAAGTTAAATGCTCTTTTTTCGTTTGTCGTGGACAGAGTGGAAGTAGTTGACCAAAACAAATTCTTACTAAACTACACGAAAGGTCACTTTATTTGAAAGGTGTTGCATTTCACTCGCCCTAAGTCGCTGGTAACATTCCTGCTGACAATTTGTGACGCTTTAGTACAGTAACGCTTGATCTGCGTTAGGCCAGCTTGACGTACAAAATTGGTGCTAAATAAATCCGAAAAAGGTCGTGCAAAGCAACAAACGTTAATGTATGGGATGATTTTCTACCATATGTTCCTTGGCCGTCCCGTGAATTACAACTTTCGACAGAGTTCTGCTGCTTCTGTGCGGTGTTCAATAACTGCAGATGCGCCCACAGCACTTCGCCGTGTGGCATCCTCTCTTCAAATTCCGCGTGGCTCAGCATTGATAGTTCTCTTCCATTGATGTGCAAATTTTTTAGCTGAAACAAATGCACAGTAATGCCACAAAAACGCCACCCCCCCGCGCACATCAGCTCAGTGATCTAACGATCCTGTGGCATATTCAAGTTTCTCATCACACGACAATCATTCATGGGCATCGGAAGGATTTTTCAGCGGAGGAACTAGTGGACTTATCCCAAAGTTTTTCTTGGGGGGGGGCAAAAGTTGTGGAATGTGTTTTTTCTCATTCGAAACTAAGAAGACAACCATTTTTGCTGAAATTTTCAAAACCCCCCCTGCCCCCCTTCCGACGCCCACGCCATCATTCGCACTTTTATCCTGAGCAAAATAACAAGACAGTTGAAAAAAATAGAAACAGATGCACGCTTTTTACCTGGAACACGCGAGTCACGTGAGGTCGTGTGGGTAGTCTGCCCAACTTCTGCTGACATATCGATTCAAAACGAATACTGCTGTTCACAATTTGAAGCAATTCAGTTGTAACCACTTTGCTTGCAATCTTATTCAGTTTGCAGAAATCTGACATGGGGTTAGTTACCCAGAGACAATCTTGAATTTAACTTAGGTGAATCAATAGAGCGAATTGAACACAGAGATGTTAGATCAAACAGGCTGAAGACACTTTTCTTATCCTGAAACCTGATAAACAGTGACTACTTTCTGAAGAGAAAAAAACATGGTTTAACCAGTTTTAACAGGGTTCAACCTGCTTTGCTGATCCATGTTAGTTTGTTCAGGCACAAGGCAAGCAATGTTGTTTTGGAAATAGAGTCCTCAAGAATTGGATATGATGTGTTCAATGACGCTGATCTCAGTTGCAGTGAGCCCTTCGGCATTCAGCTGCAGTGCATTGGGTCTACAGTACTTATAGACAGCATTTTCAGAAATGCTGCCCTGAAAAGGACGTTTCTGTCGCCAACTTGCACTGCTTACATCCAGCATCACTAGTGGCAGCAATGCCTTGCATTTGACAAGTTTCGCTGCGCAAAAGCAGCACTGGCAAATGAGTTTAAAGCAGTCAGACGATCTTTCCTGCCCTGGTCCTCTTGGACATGAATTCTTGAGGTTGAAACGCATGTTGTCACAACAGCAAGTCTCGTTTTAGAGGTACAGTCATACCTTTGAAGAATCCAAGCTGAACTGCTGAACCACATACTGCATCCATGCATAAACCCCGTCCTCAGTCCATTGATTCGGAGGTGATGCCAATAGCCTTCCCAGTCTGGATATGTGCGTCTCCTCATCCTGTACAATCACCTCGACATCACCTTGATCAACATCTACATCCTGCAACAATTCAATTTAAACGGTTTCTTGCTTAGCAGAATTTGCTATAAAAGTTGCTGCATAATTCGCAAAATGAACATAGAGCTGTCACATGCATTTGGCAAAAAA
>JGI24158J21664_10005821_pt1 | contig 16167 bp, 7 predicted proteins | sample Ectturendosymbi3_FD_21664 | JGI IMG/M metagenome (IMG submission 21664)
GCGGAGGAGCTAGGGCGTTGGTAAGGCAACTGAAATTGCTGGTTTTAGGCTGAAATCAAAGTACGAATATATCGTACCCCGGTTCTCAAAGTGTTAAACATCAAACGTTGTCACTGCAGGTCTCTAATGCGTGTGTTTTGGAACAGGCAACAGCTTACATTTCCCTTCTAATGTTGCATAGTACTATTATGAAACAATGAAGTTACTGCCTTGTCTAAACAGCGCCTGCGCAAAACAATCCAACTAAATAGCGCCTGCGCAAACAACCCACGTTTTCGAAAACTCGTAATTGATATTGCGTCGAACGCACGTGTTTCTGAATTTCCTCCTCTGGCAGTACTGGCTCTCATGCTGTCGGAATCTTGGACACTGCCACACACACACAGGAGCTGTTTTGTAATATATTGCTTCATGGCGGGAGGAGTCTCCAATCACGATCGTTTTGTTTTGTAGTTTCGGGCTAAACTTTATCTCCTGTTTGCACTTACTAGGTTATGACAAAATTACACAAGTTTGGGCTTTCCCCGGGGTCACGCCAAGTAATGCTAGTTCGTTTCCACTGAAACTATATTTTTATAAGCAACTTCTCATATTGAAAGGCGTGACAGTTAGCGTCAAAGATTGTGGCCATGTTATCTGAACAAAATATCAGTCAAGCATTGTACTTCGAAAATATCCTTTTTAGAATTAAGCAGTTGACGATGTTGTTTGCTACGCAAGAAGTCCTATATTGATTTCGATTTTTTCACTTTTACATTAGGATGCAAAGTAGTCAGAGCAATTGCAATTCAATCGTTCTTCTCCACAGTGACATTGTAAGTATACATGTATTTATAACACCGCCATCTTGATAAACAGAGCGCTCCACAGACGCAGTTGTGCAGCTGGTTGTCAGCATCAATTTTATAAGACTTTAACTACACTTAAAGTATATGTACGTTTGAATAAACAGCTCTCATTGCTGTATGACTAACATTTGCCGAATGTTCGACAAACTAAGTATCTTTTCAGCACCATGTTCGTAGGAAGAAACAGTAATTGTGATTTAATAAATGCGCTGAGAAAGCAATGATAACTTGGAAATGTGTTTTGACTATCAGGTCAATAACACTATCTATTCCAAATACAGTCAGATCTCATTTGTCCTAACTGTGATTAACCGGAATCCCTGCATTTCACCCCTTTAATCCGGAAACTACGCTGTCCAACACAAACTCAGAAACTTAGGAACGGATATGTCATATCAATAGAAAAAAAATGCTCAACTGGATTACGCCAACTGTTGCTTCGTTGTTCATTAAATCACAATGGAAGGGCAAAATCAATTTCCTAAGCACTGTGAATGTAACAGTGGCAGACCCTGCAGGGTGCAGTTTTAGGTCTCCTGTACAGTTTTTTTCACGTTTAAATCTCATTCTGAATGCTTACTTACTTTTGTATATTGATCTGCTAATAAACAAAAACAACTGTGAGAGATTCATTTAGTCATGTTTCACATGTAGTCTACATATTTGCTTAAGTTGACTGTTTTTTTGAGACTACCCTACAGTTCGTTTCTCTTTCCCCATTGAGGGTTCGCTTCGGCCAGACCCGTAGCCAGGTTGAAAGGTTTGGGGGGGGCAAAACATTTTTGGTCAGTCAAGACTTGTTTTTATGATTTATTTTTATAAAAAAATTTTCATGGCGCAACAAAATTTGGAGGGGCACAAAAATTTAGGGGGTATTGCCCTCGAATGCCCCCCATGGCTACAGGCCTGATTCCGATTTTCCAGATGCCTCGCTAAACTGACATTATATGATGAAACAAAGTAGTTCAGATAAACGAGGTTTGACTGTAGTTAGTTGCCCTGTTCGCAGGAATTCATCTGCTTACCGCGCACGCAAAAACCTGTGAGCGAATGTTACGCCATAGAGGGCTTTATGGGGATAATTGCAGAGTGGTATGCATATTGCGCACCACTTGATCTAGCCAGAGGGCTGTGCATCCTAAGGAAGAGTACAGAGAATTTGCGTTAATTAAGCAGAGACGAAGTAGCAACTTGGGTTTCAGAACTTCGGCAAAATTGCAAAATTATCACCGATTTCTAGTCTTAAGGGAAAATGTAGTTTTATGCTGAAAAGTGATATCAAAAGCTGCCCTTCCGTGACAGACCCCTTTTTCAGATTAGATGCGCCCCTGCTCACAGGCAAACCCCAATTTGCATACTTACAACCAAATGCCAAGTAAGCTTTTTCTGTGGACGTCTGACAATTTTTTGGCTATTTGGGCCAAGGTTACAAACAGTGAAAATAAAATAAAAGTTCTGGTCGCGGTTACTTATATTGGCCACTTCCGCAATGAATATCAACAGTGAAAGTTTTCCTACCACGATTAAATAGGGTTGACGCCGTTGGTAATTTTCAAGATTTGCAAGCAATAAGCATTGATCTAAATATTTTAACTTTTTAACTTGGTGCTTGTTTGTGCATGAAACACAGCATTAGCACTATTGCAAAGACATAACTTCCAGAGAAAAAAAATCTAAAGGAGGCAGCTGTATTAAATACATTGGTAGGTATGATTCTTGCAAGGAACAAAAATCACTGAACTCCAGCATCAAAAACAGCATTAATGGTTTTAAAACTTGCCAGCAATGAACATTGCACCAATCTTTTCATATTTTCAACTTGGTGCTTGTTTGTGCATGAAATTTGGCAACATTGAAGTGGTTGGTAGACTACGAATTCGCAACAAAATTGCAATAGCCTAAATACAACAATCAAGGCACTGATGGATTAAAAACTTGTAAGCAATGAATATTGCACCAATCTTTTCATTTTTTCAACTTGGTGGTTGAGTGCAAATAAAATTTGGCAAAGTTAAAGCGGTTGGTAGGCACAAACTCACAAGAGAGAATACCTCATGTAAACGCAGTTCCATATAAACCATTGTTAGGCTTGCTTTTTCTAAGCATCATGAATCGCAATAAATACAGCATAATTGGAAAGGTTGTTATTGTGTAAAACTTCGATGAATTCTTTGAACGATTGAAGATTGCATAAAGTAGGGCATTCACAAATCAGAAAGCTGACATTTGATCTGTGACAAATACTAAACAGATTCTTGCACCCACATGCTTCCCAAACAACTGTAGTGCAAATTTTTGCATTTTGGCGGTGTTTCAAAGGCTGGCCTTTGAACTTATCAAAATTTTGAGGACAACTGCGAAAACATACCAGTGGGGAACGTTTGGTGTGCCTCTCCACCAACCAGTAGGGAAGATGTTAAGCTGGTTCAGCATACAGAGCATTCAAAAATATTGCTATTACTTGAGATGTAAAATTTGTCATCATCTGATCTGAGAGATACACTGACTGCCATTTCACAATATATATATGCATGACATGTATAAAAAATCGCAGTCTACACAAAAATTATCCTACATTTTCTTACAAAGAAAATTTCACACTTGGTAAAAAAAAGGAAAAAAGGAATAATTTCACACACAGGTTAACTCACGTGGAGGAAGTGTAGTTACAACTGGCGGCGGTGGTGGTGTGGATCCTCCAACTGCAAAATTTTAGTTTTAAGAGTACACAACAATTTGTTTTACATCAAAACACACTTTACAAGCTTTCAAGTTACAAAAAAATTACAATTTGAAAATATTTTTGCAATTACTCAAAATATCTCACATTCTAGCAAAAATGAACCAATTAATTAAATTGTGTGAAGTTAGCAATTTAAACAAAGCAACATTGACAACAGAGAATGAGTAACTATCACCACTACCAGCAAAAAATGTTAAGTAAGCTGAGTTTAAGCCCATGTATTCAGCAAACCAACTGGAATAGCTTTTAGGATTAATAATACTCGCTACAACTTAAGAAAAATATGCACATGAAACTGTCATCAAGAAAATTCCTTTGAGCACAAAATAAATATCAACTGAGTTTACTACCAAAGAACAAAGATGGGTTTGAGTAACATAATGAACATTTTTGTATTACTATGCAATCTTCACAGGAATGTTAAAATTGCAGGATTCAAAATGTCTGATGAAGCCACACACCCCACACATTTTATTAAACAATTAATATTATTTATGCAACTATTATAAAATACACAAGAAACTTGTCACAGGTTTTCACTTAATGCTAAATCCATGCAATATCACACACTTGCACACTTATTGTTACTGAAACAATTCAACAAGCCAGTTACTATAAATATTTTCATATATATTATTAATTCCAAAAATCAGCCTATTGCAACACCAAACCCAGTTATAATTAAAAAATCTTTGCCAAGCTAATTTTTCCCATGGATGTAAACAAGTCATATGAAAGTTGACTTCAAGATATCGATGCATGTGTCACCCTCAAATGCAAAAACTCAAGCCCAAGCCACAACTTGCCATCAAGTCATGTTGAGTCTTTTATATTTACTGCCAATTGAATTTTTTAGTTTGAAGTCCTTCATTCTAAACATTGAAGTCAGTTAGCAGACTAAAAGAAGGAATTCATGTAGTGCAGGGGTGCACAAGCTTTTCACTATTTCTGGCCACAGTACATCTATTTTTACAAAATAGGTTGTCCGTGAGTTCTGATATTTTTATTGAATTGCTGCTGTTCAGCTTCCACACATTGAGCCTAGCCTGCTTCCACATGTCTATTTGGCCATAACTCTATTAAGCAGCTTCATACAACAGACAGGAGTTTTTGTTAATGTATGGCCACCATAACTTGGATTTCAAATTACATGTGCAGAGCTGCATACATTTTTATTGAAAGCCACATGCAGTCGCAGGTTGTGCACCCCTGATCAAATGGTTTCAGCAATAAGTAATGCTAAGAATCCACCCTCGATGCACAAATTTAGCTTAAAATTATTTGGAAAAGTTTTTAACACGAAATCAAAATCTAATAAAGGTCTTGCAGTCATCACAACTCACTGCCAATATTGCGTAAAGTCATGTTCTTAAGTGATCACGTGGTAATGCCTATACTGAATTGAGTTTTTTAAAAGAAGACTTGAGTCTCTTGTCATTCTGCTTTCCAAAAAAGACTTGAACTATTTCAAATCTTACAAAAATAATATTTATCATATTATTGCTTTGTACCCTAGTTTGGTGTTAAAATTCATCAGCAAGGACCTGTCCCAATGAACTCTGTGGTGCGGATCAAAACTGCTTTCAAAATTCATCCTGCAACAGAAGGTAGTTTTTGGCAAGACAGCATAAGAAACTTGTAGCAACTATTGATTAGCACCAGGCATGACACTAGAAATGCTGCAAGTATGATTTTTCACATCTTTCATATGACCCAACTTTGAATGGAAGCCAGAGTTAATTTGTTAAAGCAATTCCAATTCTTCTGTGCATGAACCTATTGATGAACTTTGTGCTAGAGATATTTTGCATTACATGATGAAATAACTAGGCAATCGGCCTCAATCGTGAAAATTCAGTCACAACCGTAACTAATGCATCTAGCTGTAATAATTTGCTCTCTTCTCTGTAGTCTCATCTGTTTCTTTATATTCTACATGAATCTGTATATTTAGAAGAAGCTTATAGCTGGTTCTAAGACCATGTGGCATGCTAGTAAAAGTGCAAAACTAGCTAGACACAAAGTGTAAAAATTATACCAGCAACAACCAAAAATGATATGTAATACCTGGTGGAGCAGGTGTTGCAGAAGGAGGACTTACACATGGGGCACAATTTTGAGTTTCAACATCAGGTCCTGGGCAGTCAGCTGGTGCACTTTGACATATTCGCGTGCGAGTCTGCGTACCACTGCAAGTGTGGGTGCAGGCACCCCATGGTGACCAAGGAGTCCAGCCAAAAACTAAAGAAGACATAATGTTACAGCCTTAATGCATCTGAAGTTGTACTGATTATGAGCTTTACAAATCCAAAAAAACAAGCACAGTTCATCATAAGAACCACAAATCAAATGAAAACAACATTTTAATCTTTTCCAAAAACCAAACTTTCCAATATGCTTTTCACAATCAATGAAATGTCTGGAGCATGCTAAGAACATTTGTATTTCAAACACGCTGACAATAGTAATGATAGATAATATTTTGATTTGCTTGGCGTAAAAATATTATCACAGAAAACTTGCAGTTGACCAGTTTAGCATAGTGTCATTTACACAGATAGCAAAAACTACAAAATAGTCAAGTGGGGTAAAAAAAAATCATCATTGTTGGGTCAAAAGGTAACTACCCCCTTACAAATTATTGAAAAGAAAAACAAATTCAAATGAATTGGTGCTACAGAGGCATTCATTGATACATTGTTTGTAGCATATTTGTTCCAACCCAAGTTCTCAAATAAGGTTAGCAGGTTTGTATGCAAATTGATGTTGATTATGTATAGATAGGACCAAAAGTTTCACAAACAAATTTCATGAACTTTTGTGCTGCTTCAGAAGTACTTTGCATAAACATGTCAAAGTTGGCAAGTGCTTTGGTAATGCATGTCTCGGCATACCCATATCAGTAAAAACTTGACAACTTACATTGAGTTTTATGGGATAGTTCGATTTTACCCTAAACGGATGTATTGACTTGTGCAAAAAAGAACTAGTTACTTTTTACCCCAGACAAGATTTTTTACCCCAAGTTTGCATTTTTAATATGATTTTACTGTAAAACCAAATGTAAATTTCTCCATAGCACTGCTCTGCAAAAAAACAAGAACCTTCATATGTTGTTTGGTGTTTGAGCTCCATTGCAAATGTTTTTGATTACTAAATTAGCTCAAGCATTTGCCAATTATCTTGTTTTAAGTCTAGAACAGAAGTTCTTTAACTATTTTAGGTGTATCTCCTTTGGCATTAGTCATTGATACTTGCATCTCAGCTAACCTCACAATTAAACACAAAAAACAGTAAGAAACTAAACTTTATTTGCAATTGTCGTGATTTTCAACAGTATGTTGCTACCACACCTATGCCCCTCTTGCAAACCTTTCATGCCCCGAAGTTTGAGAACCCTGGGTCTACTCCAGAAAGTAATGAAACAGTGGTGATGAAGCTGCTTCATAATTGCGTTTTCTTAAACTGCATCACAATAGTACTGTGTGGTTAAAAATAATGGTAGGTTCAAAAGACTCCTTTTTGCTGGAATCACACTACAGCAGCTTTACTGTTAAGAAGGGCCAGATCAGTAAAAATAGTATGTAGTTGCATGCAGCATTTGATAGAGCCTACACATTTAGTCAGATAAAAATAATGCAAAGATTTTCTTTACCAGATAGAAAATGTTTTTGACGCACGTACCTCAAGACAGTGAAACCTCTCTTCAGGTTATATTCAAGTCTAAAAGCAGGCCAGCTTGAAATTTCACCCTCCAAAAAGGACGATATTTATGCATGGAAAAGTCATTACAGACAGAAATTTTTTTTAAAGTACAAAGTGAGAAAATAAGGCATGGCAAAAGAGTAAGTCGAATAGATGAGGAACTTGTTTGTCGAACCAGTTACCAATGCACCGCTAAGTAATCAGTTAAAGTTTCCTAAGTACTACATATATAAAAGTAAAGCTGAAGACATAAAAATGAGTGAGGAATAAATACGTCCAAATGTATGCTGTTTTTGTGACCAAGCCTCAAAGCCTACCACTGGGAACAACTTTAAGAAGTTTTCTTTGTGGATGTCGATGATGATAAACAAACAAGTATGGAAATAAACTTCTTGCACAGCACTGAGAGTACAACTAATAAGTCACTTGTTGTGGGATTGGCCCACTGTGAAAGACATGGATATTCTCTTCTATGCAAATGTTGTTTTCATGGTCCACACCAGCCAATACTTACAGATGCAGGCAGAGGAAAGGCTTGTTTAATTTTTAAGCAACAGCATGGTGTTCAAAAAGTTTGCCAACCTCTGCAAGTTTGGAAAATAATACTGATGACCTGCTGAAGACTGCTTGAACTGAAGTGATCATTGTAATCTGCTGTTTTTGCATAATAGCATGCTGTAAATAAATCATTGCAAATCTACATAATGGTTTGTACAGAGCACAGTCCAAGAAAAAGTATCTCTCTACCCAGAAAATGTTTTTTTACCCCTTCGCCTGGGCAAAAAAAACTAGACAATTTACTTTGACATGGGGGTTGCCTTCTATGAAATGACCAAGAAAATACCCTAACTTATTTGAGAGGTAATACAAACTTAAAATATGTTTTTTTATCCCATTTGACTATACACCGTTTCCAGTGGAACCACCACATGCTAATGAAAGTATAATTCATGCCATTCAACTATTTCAAGACACAAACACTTCAAAAAACTTTTGCAAATCAAGCAAATCAATTGAATTGACTCTTATGACTTTTAATACAATTGCCTAAGCTTTTCTGATATTTGGGATTGGTGATGAAAACTTACGACACACTTTGCATGTTCTTCTACATGATATTTGAGCCTGATAAAGATGACATTTTCCATAATACAAATACGCTTCACACACATCTGTCATCAAGAAGTCATTGCAAGGTGGTGGACCTAAAAACAATAAAAATATTTAAAATATGTTAAAAAATGTCATACAAGAAGCAGAAGCACTACCAAATTCCAAGGATTGTTAATTATTAAAGGTTAAAAATATAATGTAATGTGCAAACAGACAAGAAGTTTTGAGTCTTCAAAAATTTTAGATGCCACCAAACCATGTTTAATGAGTTAATAATGCAAACACAACACATTAAATGAAAAAACTTCATGCTTTGTTATGGGAAGCTATCCCTTAAACGCCCATGTGGGTCGCTAGCAATCCAAGCAGAATTTTACAAGTGTATACTACCCATATCAAATGGTTCACTACTTTGACAATTCATGTATTCCGTTGCCCATTGACATTGCTTTAATACACACTAAGTCTTTCCATTTGTGAAATTTGCAAAAAAATTTTAATTTTCCCCCCAAGAAGTACAGGGTCGCTAGCAACGCATGTTAGTTAACAGTGCAACATTTTTTGCAAGCACATATCGTAAGAGTCAGAGAGGTCAAACATTCTGCCCAAGGGTAACATGCACCCCACAAGGTGTTTCCATGTGGCTACCGAACTGATTAGGTAGGCCAGTGTTTCCCAACCTTTTTAGGCTTGCGGCACCCTGCAGAAAAGAATAATAATTTACAGCACCCATAGCAATTTGCTTTGAGGTTTGATGACAGCTTGAAAATGTATTTTTAATGATATGGTATAAAAAACGTGTTAGCCTGCAGCACCCCTGGGCACTGTAAGCATCCCAGGGTGCCGCGGCACCCCGGTTGGGAACCACTGAGGTAGGCAGTCAAATTGTTGTGACATTACCAACAAATTTGTGACACCACGTATTCGGCACGTACAGTCTTGTCATGTGTAAACTTTAGCCTAATCAAATGTGTCAGACATCCTTGATGTAAACACTGAACACTGCCAAGCTGTGGGCAACACAAACGTGAAGACTTTCTCCATAAATACACACGAAATAATTCAATATCGTTCCTTGTCAAGATTCCACCTTGGCAGCCAGCAAATTTCACATTTCTTGCGTCATCTACCAACTCCACAACTGAAATCCACATTTCTTGCATCACTTACCAACTCTATAACACACAAGGCGATTGAACTAAAGAGCTTTTCAAACCCTCAAAAGATGCGGCGGAAAGTCTTATAGTTTGGATTTCAAAAAAATTTTGAATGTTTTGGGTTTCGGGTTTTTGCGGGTTATGTCATAAGTGGAGTAGTGGTGTTGGTTCTTAAAACCTTTTGGACAAGGTCATCGGGCCCTGAGCCCCAACTGCAAGAGTCAATTTTTTTATTCAAGGTTTATTGGAAACTAGCAATCCAGGTGTTTTGATACTTTGGCTTTATAGCGTTTCTGGTTCAGAAGTTATGGCCAACAGCCATAAATTTGATAAAAAATCAACTTTTAGTTTTTTACCAAATTTGTTAATTTTTAGGTTTAATTTACCAAAACTGTGGGGTACCGTGTTGCAAAGAACATAAAGTTGGTACAGTACTTTGTTTGCACTACACAAAGTAACCTAATACCTTGTTATTGACTTTGCATACTGTTTTTACCTATACGGAAAGTTTACATGTTTTCGTTTTTCAACTTTCGTTTGTCAATCTCTTAGTGATATACAGGAAAATTTATATTCGTGATATTGCAAAAAAACTGTAATAGGGGTCAGCAAAGCACCTAGGCATTTATGGATTTTAAACAAGTATACATTGTAGCTGGTACACTTTTTCAATGTTTTGCTTCTCTCTTAGTGCTGACTGTGTTTAGCAACTAACACAAATTCAGTAATGTGCTATGCCTAACCATTTTTGTTGCCTCCGGCTATTCCATTACCATTTTAATATGGACCATGAGTCTGAATCAAACACACATAGAAAAAAATGAAGGAATAATATTAATGCAGGGGCCAAGAACTTCTACAAATAAGTTCAGACTTCAATATTGCCATATTTAATCGATTGTTAGCCATCCTTCATTGTAAGCTGTCCCTGACAGTAAGTGGCACAAAAAGGTGTTCTAACATTAATGCAAGCCATCCTTGATTGTAAGGCATGCTTGAACATAGGTTATCTCGGTGAGAGCTAGCATGTTTCGTATTTAATTGGCAACCCTGGTAATGATGCTTACACCACTACAACTGTCTTCTAATCATTACAGTCGCTCCTCATAATGTGACAGAATGTGCACATGATGCTCAAGAGGAAAAGGTTTGGTCAACAAAATGTAGAAAGGAGATTGAGCATCATCTAGTCCTTTCGACAAGGTAAAGAAAAAAATTGAAGCTGCCCTTCACTGCAAGTTGCACAAAACCATGAAAAAAAAACATTATAAGGCGCAGCTTACAATTTAATAAATACAGTAACTAAAAATGAAGCATAGTGAAATCAATTCCATAAAAAGAATTATAAAACATGCCTACTCAAAATCACAAATTTTGCATGAAAAAAAAACTTTACATGGTATGCATTGGATAGAAAGATGCAAAATCACAAATAATCTTACCACTCTGACTGACAGTCTGGAAGATAACACTTGATGCTGCGATAATTATGAAATAGAGAATGAATTTTGCACAGAACAACATGATGTCACAAGATATGCCCTTTTCTTTTTCACTTTTCTATATGCTCAATGATTTTCAAGAAGTAGAACTATAGTTGCATTAAATTATCTAACCAGAAACATGTCAAGTTCTGAAGTTTAGTCTGAAAATTATTTAAACATATAGTTAAATTAGATACAGATTAGGGTGGTCCTTTTTGGAAAGTTTGGAAAACTATACGGGAACCAGGTTAAATTTGTTTGTTTTCGGTGAAAAACTATCTATGCAAAATATCTCAGAGAAAAATCGGTGTTTAAAGGTTGCACATGAGCAGTGAAATTTCATGGGTCATTCCATCCCAACTCAACCAGTGCTTCCATGGGCACCATCTCAAATTTTGCTCGAAATTGCACCAAATGTGCCCTTGTGGGAGCAATGAAAAATCCCCAAGCTTTAGATCAAAATTCCAAGCGCTTTAGATTTTATGGCCTTTCAAACTGTAAGGGTCACAACCCATTTTTGCCCTCATGTATCACCACGTTCATTTTGAAAAGTGTTTGGAAGCCCATAACTTCATTTTTGTACCAGATGTAGGTCTGATAATTGGTAATCTAGATATTTCTGGCTCACTTTTTCTGAATCTGCTGTCAGAATTAAGCTAGGATGTGTGGATCAAAAGTTATAGGCATCTCAAAACTGAATTTTTGTAAGGCAGAGTATATATTTGTCACATTTTAACCACCCACTGTCACGACTGTGCGGCTCCCTCTTGGTCAAGATCTAAAATTTCATCAGATTTATGACATTTTGGAACTATTCATTGAGTATAAACAAAAGATCTACATACAAATAGCAAATAATGGTTTGAGGGTACTGAAAATGGTAACAACTCAAAAAATAACCCTTAGACCCCTTGTTCAGAGGGGTAAATAACTGCGTAGATGGAACAATCGCACTGATTACTGAACAAATTATCTGGTCAGCTCTGGTACCTCTCTGAGGGATTAGTGGCTTTGGCTTTTTTGACCAAGAGGTGCCAGATAACATGGATGAAACAATGAATGGTTGCAACACTTGACAAAGATGGAGATGAAGATCCTCCCAAAGGTGCCCTGAGGAAAGACTTTTCAAACAACTGCTTGGTTGAATTTCTAACAAAAAACACATGTCGCTTCTTCCTAACAATGAAAATGGATTAAAAGTTTCTAATGGAGGATCCTGGCTCATGGAATGATCAACCAGGCTATCTGATGGCCAGAAAGTTGGTACAAGGAATCCAAGTCACAAATGACGCTGCAGAGCGTGGGGTGACACTTATCCAAGAATACAACCGGCTTGTAGCGCATGATGAAGATCAGCTGCAGTTCCTCATGTAGATTGTCTTGTGACAGAGCATCAGCATAGGTGTGCCTTTCCTGACAGTAAAAAGAGTACACTACTCACCAAGCAACAATGAATGGGGTAGAGGGTGACACCCACGATACCCCTGCCTCTGAGCAGCTAATACTCTGTAAATATAAAATAAGGGAACCCAGATATCAACAAAAGTGCTTATTTATAAGAATCTTCATTGCTCATGTGCAACCTGTAAATGTTCTTCTAGCTTGGAGTTTTTTTACACAAGATAGTTTTAGCCTAAAACGAACACAACCACCTCGGTGCCCATGGTATTTTTTACTGTTTAATTTTTGCTATGCATTTAAGGACCACCCTAATACACATATTTAAAAACTAGTTACAAATGGCAGTATTGCGAAGTATACTTTAACTATCCCACAGTAGCGAAGCCACATAGACTTGACCACCACATATCATTATTGAAATTGCACCCCCTTACCTTACTGGCTGGATCCCCCTTTGCCACAGGCGAAATATATACTGTAAGACAGTGTTTTTAACTTTTCCTCTACTGTACTGCTACTCCCCCTTAACTTAGTAATAAATGTCTTTGTTTCAAAACCCCCTGAATTTAAATAGGTAAATTGGGCGGGACACTTTCCCATTCAAAACCTTTTAATGTTTTACAGTGTGTAAGGACTCAAGTCCCCTGGAAAGTTATTGACTCCCTGGCCTGAGGAGGTGTACCCCAGTTAAGAATCAATTCTCTAAGACCATACTGATTCTTCTTCCTTGTCAGTAAAACTAAAGGCAGTGGCTGCAGATACTCCTGTGCATCTTGAAATTTGAAAACTTATTCATACACCACCGGTGACGTAACAGTAATGCACAACGAGAGTGCAGTAGGCTTGGTAGAAACGAACTAAACGTAAAAGATAAACCCTAGGCTAAGCCTAACCGTAGCTTTAACCTAACACTAACCCCTAAAAACGTAATACCCAATCTTGAAAAAAAAGAAAAAAAAAACAAATGGAAAGTCAGCAAGGTTAGAGTCGAACCGAAAACCATTGGCGTAGTAGCCGTAACGCATAACCCTTAAGCTACGAGATCCACGCAGTTTGAAAGACAAACTCAAAACTGACCCTTTTCTTTGTTTGAATTGCGTGAGGACACTGGACAGGCGTATCCGTAGTCACTTCCAAAACGAAAAAAACGGTGAACTGTCGCAAACAACAACTAAAATTGCATTCACTTTTGACATTACCTGCATGTACGAGACAGCATTTTACCTCATGAATTTGAAGACAAAATAGAGGGCCAGACCTACCGTGCACTCTGGCTAACCTACCTTGGCAGTTTTTTGCCCTTCGGGTTGAAGTCACCACCAAACCTGTCCTCTGAAGTCTGCTGGCTGGAGACGCTGCAAAGGCGGGAAACCGCCGGTGTCAAGCGAAATTTCTGACCTCTGCGAAATTTCTGAGTTATTATTGTTTGTCAGCAGTGTTGCTACTTCTGATGTTTTAATATCAGATCTGATATTTCGAGATAATTTTCTGCTGTCTGATATTTCGAGATAATTTTCTGATGTTTTGACGACAAGTCTGATGTTGAGGGAGCTGTTGTTTTTGTTTTCCTCATTTCTTCTCTTTCTAGGTTGAAAATAAGTTAGATTCATATATAATTTTTCAGTTTCTTTCATCAATTTCTCAAGTCTCTACCTCATGTCAGAGATGAGCAGACTGTCATATTTTTCGATCCAGATCTAGTCCTGTTTTATGACTCAGTCCAAGTCCAACCTTGGTCCAAAAAGTGTAAAAAATTCAAAATCCAAGTCCAAATAAAGTTCAAGATATTAACAAAATACAGCTTTCATTGAAAAAAACACAAAATTTTTTGCCATTAACTCAGTCCGAATCCGGTCCTGATCCTAAATTTATGAAGCATTTCACAGTCCGGATCCAATCCAAAATCAACAAATTCGTCATAGTCCGGATCCAGTCCAATCCAAGTCCAGTCCAATGCTCAGCTCTGCCTCAATGTGTGTTTGGTTGTCATTCCAAACTGAAAATGCTCCAAACGCTGCATTGAGAATAACATTTTATGTTAAGCACGAACGACTTCTCTATTCAGTGACGACATTTAAAGGACAGTGGTTCTTAACCAGGGGCGGAGCCAGACATTTTCATTTGGGGAGCCACTGGAGGGGCCAGATTTGCAACAAGGGGAGCTGTCAATGGTCTGTGTAGGACTTCAATGCAGTGACATGACACCACGCGGAAAATTTTTAGGGAGCCACTAGGGGGGCCAGGCAAACTTTTGGGGGGGAGTGCCCCCTCTGGCACACCCCTAGCTCCACCCCTGTTCTCAACCATTTCTAGAACCACGCCACAGTGGTAATGGTCCTTTGTTTCAAGCCATCTCACATTAAATAAGTTGCAAAAACAAGTGTATTTGTTGTTAAATTTATTGATCAAACTTTCATGTTGCAGAGCGCGTGAAAGCACGCACTCCCCTGGAAATTTATTGACACTCCGTGGGAGGTGTATCCCCCTGTTAAGAATCACCGCTTTAGGAAAATGGGGTTTGCTGCTGTTGACTGCATCGTCTTCAACTACTTAGGCAAGCACAAGAGAAAATGGCAATTTGGGGCATTAACTAATAGGAAATCAACCAGCAGCAATAGAGATCCTTCACTGAGTTCACTCTTTGCTTCCACAAGTCACCACTTTCAACTGTATCAATTGCAATTACAGTATCAGTAGATTACCCATCGAGTTCGCTCTTCTGATACTGGGTTGCACTATTATTATATAGGAAGAATGAATTCCGATCTTTCATTTGTGGTGACTACTATCACAGCAACTTGTTACTCATGGGCATCATCTAGCGGTGACCATTTATTTACATGTGGCGCCATCTACCGACCGCCACATCACTTCCCTCTCCATTAGCTTGGAAGTTCTATCACTTTTATCCATACTTTAACTTTCAATTTACAATTTCGACCCTTACCCTTTGGTTCAAGATGATCTTCAACGGAGGGTGTTACTGAAAGGGGCTTATGGCCTTTCTCCCAGGTGCCTTATTGGACGCCATTTGTGGCAGTTGATTGCATCGCTTTGAACGACTTAGGCAAGCACAAGAGAAAGATGGCAATTCAGGGCATTAACTAACAAGAAAGCAACCAGCAGCAATAGAGATCCCTCACTGAGTTCACTCTTTACTTCCACGAGTCACCACTTTCAACTATATCAATTGCAACTACAGTATCAGTAGATCACCCATCGAGTTCACTCTACTGATACTAGGTTGCAGAGATGAGCACGGATCAGGGCTGGATCAGGATTTAAGCCAATTTTTGACGGATCAGGAGTGGATCGGACTGCAATTTTTTTGAAAATTGGCGGATCAGGACTGGATCGGACTGAAAAATTTCACAGTCCGCTCATCTCTGCTTGGTTGCACTATTATTATATAGGGAGAATGAATACCAATCTTTCGTTTGTTGTGACTACCATCACAGTGACTTGTTACTCATGGGCACCATCTAGCGGTGACTATTTATTTACATGTGGCGCCATCTACCGACCGCCACAGCTTCAGCGTACTTTGATAGGTATTGGAAATGGAAGCACTTAGCTCAGGGTTCTTAACCCTTTCAGTCCCGCGTGCGCCACTTTTCTTGCAGAGCTTTGAAATCCTATAACTCGCCAGGCGATTGAGCTAGAGAGCTGTTCAAACCCTCTACGGATTTAGCAAGTCTTGTAGTCAAAATCGAAAA